>Ga0208644_1001329_pt1 | contig 20702 bp, 15 predicted proteins | sample VirMetDEL_Nov_18_FD_184517 | JGI IMG/M metagenome (GOLD analysis project Ga0208644, IMG submission 184517) | Aqueous microbial communities from the Delaware River and Bay under freshwater to marine salinity gradient to study organic matter... | ecosystem: Environmental > Aquatic > Marine >...
GGCAGGGCATCCTGAACTCATAAAACTTTTGGAGATTTAAAATGGCAATTTCTATCACGACGGCAATGCCGACAAGTTTCAAGGTTGAAGTTCTTAAAGCTACTCACAACTTCAGCAATCCGGGTGGTAGCACGTTCAAACTTGCTCTTCTTAAGGCTACGGCTGCGGGAACAGGCACCTATGGCGCTGCAACAACCAACTATTCTGACGTTACAGGTAACAGCGATGAGCTGCCCAATGGCAGTGGCTACACCACGGCTGGAAACACGCTTTCTTCCGTGACACCTGTGGCAGATGGCACCACGGCGGTTTGCGACTTTGCGGATACGAGCTGGACTTCTGCGACGTTTACGACCTGCGGCGGCTTAATTTATAACGATTCGGCTTCTAACGAAGCAGTTGCTGTCCTTAGTTTTGGTGGCGACCAGCAGGTTAGTTCGGGTACTTTCCAGATTCAGTTTCCTGCGGCGGCTGCGGCAACCGCAATTATTCGTATTGCTTAACGGATAGGACTCAAATGTGGCTGTCACTTACGTTGGCTGGGGTGAACCACCATACGGTCTTGGCGGCTGGGGCGAGGACTTTGAGAATGTCGGCTGGGGCCGAGAGACTTGGGGTTCAGGAACTTGGGGTCAGGAGGTCACCCTTGTCAATGTAACAGGGGTTGGCGGTACAGGAGCGGTAGCTGCTCCTGAGAATTATGTAGTAACAGTAGTACCCACCGGTGTTTCGGGTACTAACCTGATTGGCGGTTTTATTGTCTTTGTTGACGATATTGCTATACCAAACGGGGTACAGGGCACCGGTGCAGTAGGAACGGTTGCAATTTCGGTTGCCGACAGTGTTCAGGTAACGGGGGTTGGAGCGACAGGTTCTGTAGGGGATGTAGCGCTAGTTGCAGAGGTTGTACCGACTGGCGTAACGGCGACAGGAAGTGTGAGCAATATCACACCTTTTGTTCTAAAAACGCCGACGGGAGTTGAAGGTACAGGCGCAGTTGGTGATGTAAGTCTGCAAGTTGCTGTAGTTGCCAGCGGAGTTGAAGCTACTGGTGCTATTGGAACGGTTGGATTCCAGATTGACAGCCTCATTGTTCTTGATGGGGTTGAGGGGGTAGGAGCTGTTGGAACTGCGGTTCCGTCTTACGACCGGTCAATTACTGTATCTGGCCTTTCTGCAACAAGTGGTATTGGCAATGTCACACTAGCATTTAGTCGTGTAGTTGTACCCACAGGTGTAAGCAGTATCTGTCGTGTTGGGACTGTATCAGTTAAAATTAGTGACAGTAAGGTTGTTGAAGGGGTACAGGGTACCGGGCAGATTGGACCAGTAATTTTAACGATTTGGACTAGGGTAGTGGACGATCAAAACGCAGACTGGCAAGAAATTTCGGATGTTTCTGACGAATGGACGGATGTAGAAACATCACAAGATCCAAATTGGATGGATATAGCGGCATAAAGGAATCAAAATGGCAAGCACATATTCAAGTAATCTAAAAATCGAGCTGATTGCTACTGGCGAACAGTCGGGTACTTGGGGCGTAACAACCAATACTAACCTTGGGACTGCGCTTGAAGAAGCGATTGTCGGTTACGGGAACCCCGATTTTACGTCTGATGCTGACCTCACGATCAGCCTGACAGATGCTAATACTACCCAGGTCGCTCGTAACTTAGTTCTTAATGTTACTTCTTCGGTATCCTTAACAGCGACCAGAAACCTGATTGTCCCAACAATTGAGAAGCCTTATCTGGTAATCAACGCAACAACGGGTAGCCAAAGCATTACAGTTAAAACATCAGCCGGTACTGGGGTTACGGTTCCCAACGGCGCACGTATGTTCTTATACGTTGATGGCACAAACGTCGTTAACACGGTTACAAACCTGCCTTCTGGTGCCACGGTTGGCGGTGTGGCAATTAGTACTGCATCAGGCGACGTTGCTGGCCCTGGCTCTTCAACAGATAACGGCTTTACCCGGTTTGATGGGACGACAGGCAAGATTATCCAAAACTCCACAAGCACGTTGGATGATTCTGGGAACGCCACATTTGCTGGTACGGTGGGTGCGGTTGGTTCTGTCAACGTCTCAGGCACAGCGGCTGCTGCGGCAGACCTAAAGCTCTACGAAGATACGGACAATGGAACAAACTACATTGGCCTCCAGGCTCCGGCATCTGTAGCAACCTCAACGACATTTGTTCTGCCTGACGCAGACGGATCAACCGGGCAAGTTATTCAAACGGACGGCGCTGGTAATTTATCATTTGTCACCAGCAGTGGTATTTCAACAGGCAAAGCCATTGCCATGGCAATAGTCTTCGGATAAGGAGTAAGAAATGGCAAACCCAAATATCGTTAATGTTGCCACGATTTATGGCAATACCTCATCAACCTCGTTATCGACGACCAGCGCAACTTCGATTGTGAATAATGCGGCTGGAAGCGGTACGGTCTTAAAAATCAACTCCATTGTCGTTGCCAATGTTGATGGCACTTCGGCTGCGGATATTACGATTAATGTTTACAGCCAGGATGATCTGGGTGGAACAGCGTATGCCTTGGCCTCTACGATTGCTGTCCCTGCGGATGCGTCGCTGATTGTGGTTGATAAAAGCACCTCGTTCTACTTGCTTGAAGACCAGTCGATTGGTGCCACGGCGGGTACGGCTGGTGACTTAGTTGTTACCGCAAGTTGGGAACAGATTTCGTAAGGATTGACTGATGAGCAACCGTTACCCTGGCGGTTTTATTACCGCAGATGAGCCTACTGTAAACACAAGCGAAGCTGACGGCATTTGGACGTTGGAGCAGCAGGCTGGGTATCAGGGTCAAGGTGTATGGCCTTTACCTGCTCAACTTATTCAGCGTTCTTTGCGGTTCAACTCTGCTGACTCTGCTTATCTGTCTCGTACACCACCGAGTGCGGGTAATCGCAAGACTTGGACATGGAGTGGGTGGGTAAAGCGGGGTAGTTTAGGGGGATCTCAACAACTTTTCCATGCTCAAGTTCCAGCTAATGACGATACCAGTTACTTCTCATTTCGCTTTATGTCTGGCAATGAAATTGGCGTAGTTTTATATTCATATTATCCATTAATATCAACGCCAATATACAGGGATGTTTCTGGGTGGTATCACATCATGTGTGTTCTTGATACAACTCAGGCTAGTGCTTCAGACAGATTAAAAATATATATAAACGGAGCAGAGGTAACTGCGTGGGGAACTGATAATCGTGCATCTATTGCTCAAAATTCGGAGTTAGCAGTTAACCGAGCATCTCCCCATGCCATAGGCGCAATCCAGGGGTTTGTTGAGTACTTTAACGGCCTGATGGCAGAAGTCCATTTCGTAGACGGTCAAGCCCTTACCCCATCCAGTTTCGGTTACACAAACGCCAGCACAGGTGTATGGACACCTATAGCCTACGCTGGAACATACGGACAGAATGGCTTTTATCTGCCATTCAACGACAACTCAGCGGCTATTAACCTTGGTTTAAACGGTATTCCTTACACGACAGACCAAGCATGGCCTAATACCACGCTCTTGTTGAACACCAACGGGACCAATGCAGCACAGAACAACACATTCCTTGACTCCTCCGACAACACCTTTACGGTTACCCGCAACGGCAATACAACCCAAGGCCGGTTCAGCCCGTTCGCTGTTGCAGATGGGGAGTGGAGTAATTATTTTGATGGGACAGGTAACCAATTAACGGCAAGCCCATTAACCGATCTTGCGTTAGGTGCAGGAGACTACACCATCGAATTTTGGGCCAATATAAGTGCTTTTACGACCTACGGTACATTTGTCGCAACATATAATAATGCCACTACCGCTGGTGCATGGTTTTTAAGGATAAACAACACAACACAGCAATGGCAATGGCAAAATGGCGCAAACGGTTCTGCCCCAAATTTCAAAACATATAACTCATCAACCAATCTGACTGTCGGTCAATGGCATCACCTAGCAGTAGTTAGAAGTAGTGGCGTTGTCGTCTTGTATCAAGATGGCGTAAATGTTGGCGGTGGTGTCGATGCGGAGACACTTGTTGCACCAAACTTTACAATTGGTCGGGCAGTTAACGGTTATGAGCTAAATGGTTACCTGTCCAATTTGCGTATTACCAAAGGAACCGCACTTTATACAACCGCATTTACGCCAAGCACAGAACCACTTACAACCACTTCTCAGGGTGCAACATCATCTGAAGTTGAAATACTAACCTGCCAATCCAACCGTTTTGTAGACAACTCTAGCAACACACTTGCCCTTACTGTAGTTGGTAATCCTAAAGTCACACCCTTCAACCCTTTCACCCCGACAGCCGATTACAGCCCAACGGTCAATGGTGGTAGTGGGTATTTTGATGGGACGACTGATTATCTTAGCCTAGCAACAAATGCTCCATTCAGCTTTGGCACAAACGACTTCACAATCGAATGGTGGCAAAACACTACTGACACAGAATACGGAATCATTCACACTGGATCTGGTGGTTGGGGTATTGTTGTTACTGGCGGTACTTTATATTTTCAAAGCGTAATTGATTCGACTAACTTGTTATCTGCAAGTCTTACCAGCTACCTCAAAGACCAATGGACACACTTTGCATTAGTTAGAAATAGCGGAACTTTGTATTTGTATATTAATGGCGTTCAGATTACATCTGCGGCTTACTCAACTGACATTAGCCTAACGCCAACAACCTCATACATTGGATATTATGTTTCTGCGTCACGTTATTTGTTGGGATGGCTTGCTGGCTTGCGTGTTGTAAATGGGGCTGCTGTTTATACCTCTGCTTTTACTCCACCTACCGCACCTCCAACAAACGCCGTACCTTCGGGCACCACGGAGCTTCTTCTCAACTTCACCAACGCCGGGATTGTTGATGCCACGGGCGCTAATGATCTTGAGACGGTGGGCAATGCTCAGGTTTCGACCAGCGTAACCAAATGGGGTTCGTCCATAGCGTTTGACGGGACTGGGGATGTTTTAACCATGAAGGAAACAGGTGGCATCTTCACATTTGGAACGGGAGATTACACTTACGAGTGCTGGATCTACACGACAACTGGAGCCACAACACAAAAAACAATTTTTGGTAGAGCAAATACAGGTAATGTGGCAGTTCCTTACATTTACTTAGTTAATTCTACTGGCGTGTTGTCTTTGTATTACAGCGCAACAGTTGTTTCTAGCACAACCGCTATTGCTCAAAACACATGGACGCATATCGCAGTCTGTCGGGCAAGCGGAACATCACGATTATTCATCAATGGGGTTTTAGATGGTAGTGCTGCCGACACAACTAGCTTAATAAGCCCAGACATACTCACAATAGGCGGTAGTGGGGTTGCTGCGGCAAATCCTTTTATTGGCTACATCGAAGACCTCCGCATCACCAAAGGTTACGCTCGATACACGGGCAACTTCACGGTACCTGATGCACCTTTTGCTTATGACAAGAGCGACATTAATTATAAACAGTGGACACCGAACAACTTCTCTGTAACTGCGGGTGCTGATAACGATTCTCTTGTGGACACGCCAACGCCTTATGGAACAGACACAGGTGCGGGTGGTGAGGTAAGAGGGAATTACTGTACGCTGAATCCTTTAAGACAAGCTACTGGTTCTGGGGCCGCATTAGCTAACGGCAACCTTCAATTTACTTGTATCAGCGCACCGACAGGCTCACAGACAACCTTTGCCACTATGGGAGTTTCTTCTGGCAAGTGGTATTTTGAAATGCTCGTGTCTACAACTGGAGGAACATATTATCCCGGGGTTGGTGTTAATACAGATTTAGCTCTGGCACCTACCAGTCAGTCGGGTGATACTGCTTCTGGCTATATGTATTTAATAAATGGGCAAAAATATACAAACTCTACTCTTTCTGCTTACGGAGCGTCCTTTACTGCTAATGATGTCATTGGTGTTGCTCTGGATATGGATGCAGGAACAATTACTTTTTATAAAAATGGATCTAGCCAAGGGCAAGCGTTTAGCGGGATTAGTGGAACTGCGGTTCCTTGTGTAGTAGGCTTGTCGAGTGCCGCTGGAACTCTTAACTTCGGACAACGCCCCTTCGCCTACACAGCCCCATCAGGTTTCAAAGCACTTGTCACAACGAACCTACCAGAGCCAGCGGTGTTGCAGGGCGATGATTACTTCAACACGGTGTTGTATACGGGTAATGGGTCTACGCAATCAATCACGGGTGTAGGGTTTCAGCCTGATTTGGTATGGATCAAGAAGCGTACTACTGGTACAGCCAACACAGCGACTAATGTATTTGATGCTGTTAGAGGTGCTGGAAAACCATTATTTACTTCCTCTACTAGCGCAGAATTGACGGGGCGTTTAACAGCCTTTGGCTCAGACGGCTTTACTGTTGATTCTGATAATGCGGTTAATGACAATAGCCAACCTCTTGTCGCATGGAACTGGAAAGCCAACGGTGCTGGCTCATCTAACACAGACGGAACAATAACCAGCACAGTCTCAGCGAATCAGACTGCGGGTATTAGTATTGTTTCGTATACGGGTACGGGTACAACATCTTCGGTTGGTCATGGGCTTGGAACGACACCCGCTATGATAATTTGTAAAAGTCGAACATCGGCAGTTGGCTGGCCTACATGGCATCAAGGAATGGGCGGTACTGACAAGGTAATTACATTAAATACAACAGGCGCAGTTCAAACCATTTCTGGTTATTGGGGTAGTGCAATTGACTCTACTGTATTTGGTTTAATTTCTGGAGCATACGATAACAACAGGAGTGGTGATTCTTATATCGCCTACTGCTTCGCAGAAGTTCCCGGCTTCTCGGCCTTTGGTAGCTACACAGGCAACGGGTCTGCGGATGGGCCGTTTGTTTACACGGGACTGCGACCTGCTTGGGTTTTATTTAAGCGCACAAACACTACTTCGTCATGGGTAATTTTTGATGCGGTTAGAAATACATACAATGTTGTAGATAAATACCTATATCCAGATTTAACTTTAAATGAGCAAACTGCTTCAGCCGTAGATTTCACCTCTAATGGCTTTAAATTACGCAGTACAAATGCAGAACTTAACGTATCAGGTTCAACCTACATCTACGCCGCCTTCGCAGAAAACCCCTTTAAGAACGCTCTCGCACGATAGGAGTAACAAATGTTTGCAATCGTACAAAACGGTCAGATAGAAAAGATCATTCAGCCCCACCAGGAATTCACGTTTAACGGCACGACATACAATGCCAAGTGGACGGTGCGGATGTCTTCTGCTGACAAAGCCAAGCTCGGTATTACCCCTGTTTACACCCAACCCCGACCGGATGAACGGTTTTACTGGGTCCAGGCCAACGAGCCGAAGCTGGTCAACGGCATACCCACAATCAACCACACCTGCGTTGAGAAGAACCCCGAGGAGTTACGCACTCAATTTGTTGAGCAAGAAAAGGCCGCTGCCAATTCGCAGTTAGCCGCAACCGACTGGATGGTGATTCGCAAGGCCGAGCGTGATGTAGCAATCCCCGATGAGGTGGCAGAAGAACGTGCGGAAATAATTGCTGACTGTGCAGCTAAAGAAGCGGCGATTATGGCAACCACCACGCTTGACGAACTGATTGATGTTGTAGCTCCTGGCGCAACCAAGGCCGAGGATGTAATTGCCTACGCTGAACCCCCAGCACCGCCTGAGCCTGCACCTGAGCCTGAGATTGTGGTTGAAAGTGCTTCTAGTTCGGACACTTTAACAGTGGACCTTGGTTCGTCCGACACGGTTACTACTCTTGATTCTGGCTCTGCTTCTGAGACACTTATCGTTGATTCTGGATCTGCAACTGGAGTTCTGTAATGTCTGATCGTTATCCTGGCGGTTTTATTAAGGCAGTACCTGACGAGCCTACCGAGTACACGGCTCCTGGTATCTGGACGCTTGAACAAGCGGCTGTTTATAAAAAAGCCGGGAAATGGCCTTTAACGTCTGACCCCTATTTCAATCAGACAACCCTGCTGCTTCATGGTGATGGCAGCGGTCAAGAGCTTTGTTTCGAGGACAACTCCAGCAACGACTTTCCCATCACGGTCAATGGCGATGCTTACGGCACACCGTTTAGCCCGTACAACACAAGCTGGTCAAACTATTTTGATGGGAGTGGGGATCTGCTTAGTATCCCTTCTGCGGTGTCTACTTTTCAGGGGTTAGGCGCAAATGATTTTTCTTATGAGTGTTTTGTTTATCCTCTAAAACAAACTAATACTTATGCTCAAGGATTAATTACTTATGGACAGGCTGGTAGTACAGGAACTAGCACTTGTGACTTAGTTATCAATGCAAGCGGATATTTTCAAATAGCCTATGCAACTGGAGCGGCACCAACTTTAGTATCACCCGCACTTGCCCCTATAAACACATGGACACATATTGTTGTTTGTCGTTCAGGATCAACATTGTCTATGTTTGTAAATGGGACAAGAGTATCAACCGCATCGACAAGTGCTACGGTTGGTTCTAGCGGTGATGTGGTTTACATAGGCAATCAATGGTATGCAATTGAGGCGACAAGACAGCTTCAAGGTTACATTTCAAACGCAAGAGTTCTTATAGGCTCCTCTGCTTACGATGCCACACAAACAACTATTACAGTACCTACATCTGCGCTTACCGCAATTACGGACACAGAACTCCTCACCTGCCAATCCAACCGATTTGTTGACAACAGCACTAACAACTTTGCTATCACAGTAAACGGCGACCCCGAGGTCAAATCACTCAGCCCCTTTGCCGAGACTGACACCACAACAGGGTCGGGGTATTTTGATGGGAATGGAGATTACCTTGCTCTGTCAGGCGATCCAGTTGTTTCGACAAACTTTACGATTGAGTTTTGGTTTTATATGCCATCTTGGGGCGACCGTGTGTTTTTGTCGCAGGGTGGCGGTGCGGCAAATTTTAATACTACGAACGGTGTTGCTTTCCAGATTTACTCCACTTCCCCCACGTTTTATGTCCAATGGTCTAACGGCGCTGGTAGTTTTGCTGAGATAAATACGGCAACGTCTGGGATCGCACTAAACGCATGGCACCACGTTGCGATTGGCAATAACGGAACCACCACGCGAGTTTGGGTTGATGGCGTATCTGTTGGAACCAATACCGGCACTCCGACATGGGGCTATCCAACTACTCGCTCAACGTACATTGGATACATCAGTTATTCGTCTTCGTATGTTGGGCTTGGTTATATGTCGGATGTACGAATAGTGACATCTGATGTTTATGGTGCAAATAACTCGACTATCTCAGTCCCAACCTCACCAGCAACCTCAGATGCAAACACAGAGCTGCTCACCTGCCAGTACCGTAACGCAGTACGCAATGTCGGCTTCATCGACTCCAGCCCCAACAAGTTTTTAATCACTCGTAACGGCAACACAACGCAGGGTACATTTAGCCCGTTCTCAAATGCGGATGGGGAGTGGTCTGGTTATTTTTCTGGTGGCAGTACAAGTTACATTGAAACAGACGCTACGACTTTGTTTGACCAAAATGCCGCCGCAACATTTCAATGCTGGATTTATCCAACGCAATTTCTCACATCCACAAGCGCAGTTCGTAGGATGTACATTTTTGTCAAGGGTGTGATTTATGCTGGCTTGTCCATTCATAGCGATGGGACATTAGGTTGGTATGGCTATCCTGCTGGTTCAATCATTACGGCATCGCCAAGCGGAACAATCGTCACTAACGAATGGCAACATATCGCCATCATTGTTGACCCAACTAGTAACTACATCAAACTGTATAAAAACGGTGTTGAGGTAGGTACATCTGCCTATTCTGCCTACGGTACAAATGGTGCGGCACTTCGTATTGGAATAGGCGATACAGGTCAAAGCGGTACGGACGCTTTTATTGGTTACATGAGCAATGTCAAAGTAAGTGCTTCTGTTGCTTCATTGGATTACGCCTCACCACCTGTCCCTTCAACAACATCTGGGGCTGGACTTCTTACGCTACAAGCCAATCGTTTTTATGATGCGTCAGGCAACAGAACTGTTACGCCTTATGCGGCAGTCAGCATCCAACCCTTCTCACCCTTTGCGCCATCTGCGGCTTATTCTGCGAGTGTGAATGGCGGGAGTGCCTACCTAGATGGTACGGGGGATTATCTGACATTTACAAAAAACACAACAAGTGGCGCATTTACTTGCGAGTGTTGGTTTTATCGTGGGCCAAATGTTGGCGGCGCACATAATGTTTTTGCGGGTAGTAACATTACATCTGTTAATGCAGACAACATTCAGTTTATTGTGACTAATAGTGGTGGCATTGGTTTAACAATGGTCGGTGTTGTCATAGGTGCTACTGGTACTGCTGTCACTCAAAATGCGTGGAGTCATTTAGTTTGGGTGCGTGATGCATCCAATAATGTAGCTACTTTTGTAAATGGTAATAGGATTAGCACAGCAACAACTTCAGCGGCATTAAATGTAATTTCTGTAGGCTGTTATTACGCAAATTACTCCCCAAATGGATATATAACTGATGCTCGAATTGTTAATGAAGCGGTTTACGATCCGACTCTAACAACACTTACGGTGCCTACCGCACCATTGACAGCAGTTTCTAATACCTATTTACTGGCAAACTTCACCAACGCTGGCATATTCGACAACACAGCTAAAAACGATCTTGAAACAGTCGGCAATGCTCAGGTTGATACCTCGGTGGTCAAGTACGGTCAGGGCAGTATGAAGTTTGATGGGACTGGGGATTATTTGGTGCGGCCTTATTCCCAAAACATTGACCTTAATAAAGGTGACTTCACAATAGAAGCGTGGGTATACCCAACTGGAACTAAAGCGTTTTCTACGATTGCTTCAATGTGGGGGGCCGCAGGTTTTAATTCTTGGATTTTTAATGTTAACAATGGAACCCTTGGATTTGCTTGGAGAACTGAAAACCCATCATCAAATTTTTTAGAAGCTGGATCAGTTTCATTAAATACATGGAGTCATGTTGCCGCAGTTAGATCAGGTAATACTTTTACCATCTATTTAAATGGCGTTTCTCAAGATAGCGGCACTTCAAGCGACAATTCTGAGACTACACAATTAACCATTGGCGCTTATGAAAATGGCGCTGCTGGTAATTTCCAAGGCTTCATCGACGACCTCCGTATCACAAAGGGCGTGGCCCGTTACACAGCAAACTTCACACCTCCGGGTGGGCCTTTCTTGAATAAGTAAGGTGAATGGACCCAATTACTGCATTAGCAACCATCTCAGCAGTATGGGGTGGTATCAAGAAGGCGGTTGCTGTCGGTCGTGAGGTTCAGGACGTATGGAGTCAGTTGTCAAAGTGGGCGCAAGCCGCTGATGTACTAGAGCAGGTATCGGACAAGCCTAAGAAACCACCGTTATTTAAGAAGCTCGACTTCAGTAACGACACCAAGCAAGCCTTCGATGCCTACGCTGCCAAGGTCAAGATGCGGGAGATGGAAGCTGAGATCCGGCACGAGTTTTTGTACGGCGGTCTGTGCCACTTGGGTATGGACGGACTGCGGGAGTTTTATAACATCCGGCGCAGGATTCGTGAGCAACGGATCAGGGCCATTCAAGACCAGCTTATACGCCGACGGGCCTTCTTTGAGGCTTGCTTTACAGGTGGGTTGATTCTTGCTGGCTCGGCTGGGGTGATCTCGATTCTATGGATGGCGGTCGAACTTATTAGTATGGGTGGACAGTGATGGGTGAGCTTCTTGCAAAACTAGCGCCGACAGCAGCGGCATTGATCGGTGGCCCCTTGGGGGGTCTGGCTGTTGAGGCTGTGGGTAAAGCGCTTGGGTTATCCAACGCCACGCAAGACAGTATTAAAGAGGTACTTACTTCAGGCACCATGACGCCTGAGCAGATTGCTGCGATTAAGCAGGCCGAGATCGACCTCAAAGTGAAAATGAAAGAGCTTGATATTAAGCTCGAAGAAGTGCAAGCCGCTGACCGTGCCTCGGCTAGAAAGCTTTTAACGGAGTCGGGTTCGTGGGTACCTGCGGCCTTAAGTGTGGTGACTGTTGGCGGGTTCTTTATCTTGCTTTTAGGCGCTGCAACCGGACACTTTGAGTTAACGGGCGATGACATCATGATGCTTCTTCTTGGTGTGCTGGCCCGTGAAACGGCTTCGGTGTATCAGTTCTGGCTCGGATCAAGCTCAGGCTCCCGGCAAAAAACAGAAATGATGGGGAAAAAGTGAACCTCACCAAAAACTTTACTCTGCATGAAATGACCAAATCTGAGACGGCTTTGCGCTACGGTATGGCAAATGAGCCTTCTCAAAAAGAAATTGGCAACCTGCAAGTCCTGTGTGAAGAAGTTCTCCAAAAGGTGCGTGACTACTACGGTATGGGGGTCAAGGTGAACTCGGGCTACAGGCATCCGCTGGTTAATTCAAAGGTGGGTGGATCTCCGACATCAGACCATTGCAAGGGGTTTGCCGCCGACATCGAGATTCCTGGGGTAGCTAATGCTGAGGTTGCCCAGTGGATAGCAGATAATTGCCAATTCCGCCAATTAATATTAGAATTTTATACACCTGGGATTCCCGATTCCGGCTGGGTTCACGTTAGCTACGACCCCAATGATTTAAAAAAGCAGATTCTGACTGCTACAAAGAAAGATGGTAAAACCGTTTATCTACCTGGACTTGTAGCCTAATGCCTTTTCTCAAACTTAATTTCAAACCCGGAATCAACCGCGATCAGACAAACTACTCTGGTGAGGGTGGTTGGTGGGACTGCGACAAGGTGCGGTTTTTCTCTGGTTTTCCTCAGAAATTAGGCGGTTGGCAGAAAGCAACGACCTTCACATTTAAAGGCGTTTGCCGTCAAGTCTGGAACTGGATTACTACTTTTTCAGACAATTTTCTTGGTGTCGGTACAGACGTTAAGCTCTATATTGAGGCTGGTGGTGCCTTTTACGACGTTACACCCTTAAGAACAACGCTTTCCTCAACCGACACCGACAACTGTATTAGCACCACAAATACCTCAACCACTGTTACTTTTACCGTAGTCGGGCACGGGTGTTTGTCTGGTGATTACGTTACGATTTCTGGAGTAACAGGCAATCCGGGCAACATACCCAACTCAGAAATTAATACCGAACATGTTGTTACTCGGGTAGACGACGACAACTTTACAATTACAGTAACAACCCCTGCCGACACTACGGCTTCTTCGCAGGGCGGCACAGCTATCGACATCAAGTGCCAGATTCACCCAGGCTACCCCTCTACACTACTTGGTTACGGTTGGGGTGCTGGGCCATACAGTGGCAACTGGGGCTGGGGTGAGTCTGGATCAACGCCGATTTCATTGCTCCAACGTGACTGGTGGATAAGCAACTTCGATAACGATATGGTTGCCAATATCCGTAATGGTCCTATTTATTACTGGGAGCGTGGGTCTTTAACCATACCATCTACGGCGTTAAATACCCGAGCCATTCTTTTGTCTGATCTATCAGGTGCTAATTCTGTACCGACGATTGCAATGCAGACGCTTGTTTCCCAGAATGATAAGCACCTTTTGGCCTTTGGTTGCCAGCCTTATGCAGGTCTTGCGACTGACTTTGACCCCTTGCTTATTCGTTGGGCAAGCCAAGATGAACCACAATATTGGAACCCCACAGGCACCACGCCGGGTGGGGCCGCAAGTAGCGCAGGATTTTTAAGGGTTTCACGGGGGTCTAAGATTATCAGCGCCATGCCGACTCGACAAGAGATTTTGACTTGGACGGATACAACTCTTTATTCCTTGCAGTTCTTGGGTACGGCAGACGTATTTGGCCTCCAACAGCTTGCTGATAACATCTCTTTAATTAGCCCACGGGCTATGGCAACGGCGAACAATATTACGTACTGGCTTGGTACCGATAAGTTTTATGCCTACACCGGTCAAGTACAAACCCTCCCCTGCACAGTACGCCAGTATTTGTTTAAAGATATAAATTATGGTCAGGCTGACCAGATTGTCTGCGGCACCAACGAGGGCTTTAACGAGATATGGTGGTTTTACCCCAGTGCCGAGTCTAACTGGAACAACAGATATGTGGTCTACAACCATCTACAAAACATTTGGTTCTTTGGAACTCTGGACCGCACGGCTTGGCTCGATACGCCTCTAAGGGATTACCCTAGTGCTTTGTACACCGCAGAGTACAGCTACGAGGATACGCAAACAGGTAATGTGGGTAACGGTAATCTGTATCAGCATGAGATTGGTGTTGACGATGACGGGTCTGCGATGAACTCTTATATCCAGTCCCATGACTTTGATTTGGAGCCTAACGGCGATCAGTTTATGCTGACTCGCAGAATTATCCCTGATATTAATTACGATCAGTCCACGGCAGCTACACCGACTGTAACTTTGGCAGTCCGACCCCGTAATTTCCCAGGCTCCCAGTACCAAGGCGACCCGTCTGACACACAAAATGTGATTGAAACGTCTACAGATATTTACACAGATCAGGTTTACATTAGGGCACGTGCCCGTCAAATGGCGCTTAAAGTTGCCTCAAATCAGGTTGGGGTGCAGTGGCAGTTAGGTTCTCCAAGGCTGGATGTTCGACCAGACGGGCGGCGCTAGATGTTAGTTAAAGAATTTACCGCTCCGGCGCTCCCTCTGCCCGCTCAGAACTATGATTTATTGTCGGAAAGCGATAAAATTAGGACATTCCGCCTGTACTTTAACCTGCTAGACCGGTATTTAAACGATTTAACAACCATTATTAATGGTGGTGGGCCTGGTTTGGGGCTTTTGATGCCGCATATTGCAGCTTCAGATTCAACCGATCAGTATGCTACGGCAGACAATACGCCAACGGCTGCTGTTTGGAACACTCTTAACTCTGGGTATTTTTGGACATTACAGGCTCCGGGTGTAGCTACAGCTCAGGTGGCGGGTGTTTACAAGGTTACTTTCAGTTTACAATTTGCCAATACAGATAACACAGCGCACGACGCAACGGTCTGGTTAAGAAACAACGGAACAGACATAGCAAACTCGACAACGCAGTTTACGTTAATAGCAAGAAAAAGCGCTGGGGTACCGGCATTAAATGTTGGCTATTCTGAAGTTGTGTTTGAGGTGGCTGCTGGTGATGAGATAGAGCTTTATTGGGCTACAGAGAAGGCTTACAACCCTGTAGGGCCTGTTAATGGCGTTTATATGTTTGCAGATACAGCACAGACAACACCTTATGCCAGACCTGCTATTCCATCAGCGATTGGGTCAATTACTTGGGTGTCGGCCCCGACTTAGGACTAAATTATGAACATGCGTGGATTACCTGCTATTCAATACTACGTGACCGGTGGTCAGATTAATGACATCTACGAAAGCCTATTTGAGAGGGGAGCAGACCCTGAAGGCTTGGCTTATTACGAAAGTCTTTTAAAAGATGCTTCTGTAGCAGATGCGATTGCAATTATTGGTGGTGGAGCTAGAGGAGAAGATGTACAAGAAGTTACGCCCCAAGAGATTGCCACTAAATCAATTGTTGCCGCTTATGAAGATGCACTAGGCCGATCCGGACAAGATATTGATGTTGGTGGGCTTCAGTTTTATCAAGATCAAGTGCTAAATCAAGGGTTAGATGCAACCCTCATTGATAATATTTTGGCTTCTTCTCCCGAAGCACAGGCTCGATTTGGGGAAGATGTTGCTAAAAAGCAGGAAGAGGCGGCAGCATTTTCTAACCTACCTGGGCAAGACTTTCCGATTAACCCTGATACGGGGCTTCCGTTTGTTGGGGGTGTAGACCCTAATGCTCCAACTACTCCAGTTACGCCCAGACAGCCTGTACCCACTAGCAGTGAAGGTGCCCCTGTTGTTGAAACCCCAGCGGCAAGGACACTACAAGGGCTACCACGGTACATACTTCAGCAGCCCAGTGCCTTACGTTTTGCTCCTTTTCGTCGTGGGTCTACTCAATTACAAGGACCAACCAGCTTAATGGCAGGTGAAGCCACTTCTCAAACTTCTGCATTTGAACAGCAGCCAGCTATGTTTACACGGGGTGCAACTGTAAACGACTTGTACCGACAGCTTTTAAATCGTGGCCCCGATCCAGAGGGGTACAACTATTGGCTTGATGAATTTGGTCCTACGGTAGAACCTAATGAAGTAAGCAGGTTTATTGGCGGAATTGAAAATCCAACAGAACGAGCCGCAGCCGAACTTGCTGCTCAAGACTTTTTAAGTCGTTTACCGCAGTCAACTTTGCCACAAGATTTTGTGCTACAAACAGGTGCTTATGGTGCGCCGACACCGACTTCAATGACAATACAGCCACCCGCACCTGTCGCTCCATTGAAAGGTACAACTCCTCCGCCCGGAACGGTTGACACTACGCCAATAGATGATGGCGGCGGTGCTAAAGAAGGCGGCATGATTAGGATGGCTGAAGGTGGCGAGGCTATGGCTAAGCTTTCTCCCACAGAGCTTGGCTCGGAGTTTGATCGTTCTGCATTTGTAGATGAAGAAGGCCGTTTAGTCGGTGGTTATTCCACACCAGTTCGTGATGAGTATGGCGTTATCACAGGCTACAACTACCGCCCTTATGAGCGCGACGTTGTGTTTGGCGAAACACTGCGTGGTAAAGAAGCAGGTATACAAATACCTGACGCAGACCAAGAGCGAATTCTTAGAGATTTAATGATTATGCGTGGGCAAACAGGCGTTGGCCCATCAAGAGGCGGTCTTGCTGGTATAGAAGTCAGAGGTCCAGTCCAACGCAATCGGCCTTTGTATTATCCATTTGAGTCTAATTATGCAAAGGGTGGTGATGTTGCTGCAACTGCACAAGATTTAGCTTCCCGTGGTCGTGGCGGCGACACGATGCTGGTTCACATGGCTCCCCATGAGGTTGCTGGACTAAACGCACTTGCCCGTGCGCAGGGGGATGAACTAACTATTAACCCTGAAACAGGGATGCCTGAAGCTTTAAAGCTTGGCAAATTGTTTAAACAAATTGCACCATTTATTCCATTTATTCCCGGTGTTGGTCAGTTTTTAGCTCCGTTTTTACCGTCTGGCTTAGCCGCATGGGGTGCTGCAAACCCGTTACTTGCTAAAGCTGTTACTTCTGGCGTAATCGGCGGCTTTACCGGACCAAAAGGCGGATTTGATTTACAGCGTGGTTTGATGCAGGGTATTACTGCTTATGGCTTGGGTAGCTTGCAACAGAATCTTGCTGGCGCTCCAACACCCGGAGGCCCTGCTAATGTAACTAGCGTATCCCCAGAAATGGGTGGTGTACCAACTCCTGAAACAATGGTTACTCCTAGTGGCGATGTTTCTCTTTCGTCTTCTTATTCTGGCCCTACTACTGATTTTATGGGTGGTCCTACAGATTTAAGCTCGCCAACTTTTGACTCTAGCTCCATGCGTCCAGTGTCGCAAAATCTTCCTTATGGGACTAAAGGAATACCAGGGCTTGACCCTAGTGTGGCTCCTCCGCCAGCACCCAGCGGTTTTGGTGAACCAATGAAAACCCCAACCGCTTTACTTACTACTGTAGGCGGTGTTGGAATGGTCTCTGACTACGATAAAGCTGTATCTGCACAATTAGCTGCTCAAAGAGAAAAAGACGAAGAGGAAGATATTTACCGCAGACTATTTGAACGAACCTTAGGTCGAGTACGCACTGCCAAACAGGGCGGTTTAATGAAGCTAGCCGGTGGTGGCATGACTTATATGGAAGCTGGTGGAACGACCGGATCTACTGGTGAACCCCGTGATGTAACTGGAACGGGGGATGGCATGAGCGATAGCGTCCCTGCTAGTATAGAGGGTGTGCAGGAGGCTCGATTAGCCGACGGTGAATTTGTAATCCCAGCCGATGTTGTTGCTGATATTGGCAATGGGTCAAGCGATGCAGGGTCCAAGAAGCTCTACGACATGATGGATCGTATCCGCATGGCTCGGCACGGCACAAAAGAACAACCCCCAGAAATCAAGGCCGAGCGCCTGATGCCTGCATAAAGGAAAGAATCATGGCTCAAGTCGGACAAGTTGCAATATCTTCAGACATCCCCAGTGCGCTAAGGCCGTTTTATACGACCGAAGAAACAGGGCTTATACCTCGTGCGGTATCGGAAATATTCCCACAAGGACTAACTGGGGCAGAAGCTTACGCTCAGCGTTTTCAGCCTTTAATTGAACAGGGTCTTGTTGGTGCGGGCACGATTGCCCCGATGTCGCAGTTCCAAGAGGCGGTAGGTACACAACTTGCCGGTCTTACTGCTCCTAGTCAATATGCTTTAGCGGAACAAGCTGGGCAGGTGGCGGCAGGTGCATTTCAAGGTTTGCCTGGAGTTACAGCAGGTCAGTTTGACATTGAAGCCGCCAGACAGTACATGTCGCCCTACCAGCAGGGTGTTGTTGATATTCAGCAAAGGCAGGCTATTGAAGCTGCACGGCAGGCTCAGCTTGGTGGTAACTTATCCGCAGTCCGTCAAGGCACTTATGGCGGTGCAAGGCAAGCTCTTTTACAGTCCCAACGGGAAGCAGGTCTTCGCCAACAGCTAGGTGATATTCAAACTACTGGACTTCAAGCGGCTTACGATAGGGCAGCGCAACAATTTCAAGCAGACCGTGCGGCTCGTATGCAGGCTGAACAAGCTAACCTTACTGGTCAACTACAAGGCGCTGCTGGTCTTGGTCAGTTGGCACAAACCTTTGGTGGTCTTGGCACTCAACAGCTTGCTGGTGAACTTGATATTCTTAAGACGCAAGGTGCGTTTGGTGATCTTCAGCGTTCTGTTGCACAGCAACAACTTGATGCACAGCGTCAGGCATTACAGGATCAGGCTCAGTACGGCATGACTCAGGTAGGCCAGCTCTCCAACTTGTTGCGCGGTGTACCGCTTTCAGACACAACTCAGACGACAACAACCCCATCCCCATCGTTTGCAAGTCAGCTTACAGGACTCGGCTTAACGGGTATTGGACTCTATAATCTCCTTGGTGGAGGTAAATAATGGCTATGCCGGAAATAGAAGAGGTTAAAGACCTCGCTCTTAAATATGACAAACCCACTTTGGGTCGGTTGGCTCAAATGGGTCAAATTAGTCCTACACTAGCAGTAATGGCTGGGATGATGCGTGATCGTGTTGTTCAGTCTGAAATGAAGCCACCCTCACCCCCGACGGTAGCTCAAGAAGTTATGCAGCCAATGGGCCAAAGAATGGGTCTAGCTGCCGCCGCTCAACCACGTATGCCACAAACGCCCCCACAAATGCCTCAACAACCACGACCCCAAGGTCAGGGATTAAATCAAGTTCCGGTTCCTCCTCAAATGTTTGAGCGCCAAGGCATGGCTGGCGGCGGGATTGTTGCGTTTCAAGCGGGCGGTGCTCCTCAAACTCCTACTTTTGCTGATATGTATTCAGGTCTCACTCCTGATCTTGAGGCCCTAGCCGCAGCTCGAAGGACTTACATGGGCGACTTTCCCATGGAATCCGCAGAAGATCGAAAGCGAGAGTTGCTTGCACAACTCGCAGTTCAAGCAGGTGGTACCTTAGCATCAACTCCTGGTGGTTTTGCTGAAGGTCTTGGTGCAGCAGCGAAGTCGATATCTCAACCTCTAATGGCTGGTTTAAGTGATATACGCAAAGATCGAATGGCTCGACTCGCCGCCGAACGTGCTGAGAAAGGCAAAGTCTTTGAGGGTGTTCTTGGTATGCGCGGTAAAGCTGCTGAAAGTGCCGCTGCTGAAGCAAGGCTTACAAAAGAGTTAACGTCCAGGGAAACAACAGCCAAAGCAGATCGTGAGTCTAGAGAAGAAATTGAGCGTGCTAATCGTGAATCTCGTGAAGCAATTGCATCGCTGCCTGATAATAAAGAGCGAGCTGCACAAGTTATTTTTGATGAAGCAAAAGAGGCAGGTATGCCGATTACGATGGAGCAAGCCATGGCTCGGGCGACGGCGGCTCTTGAAAAAGCACCGGATCGCTACAATGCACTTAGCAACCGTCTAACAGCAGCTAATAAAGAGATTGCAAGTCTAAGATACATAATGCATAACCAAGTTAGTCAAGAAAAAGATCCAAAGAAAAAGAAACAACTTATGGATTCTTTTGAAGAACAGCGAACAAATATTTTAAGAAACTATGCTATTTCAGAAGCTGATCTTAAAGAGTTAAATACTGCTGGAAGACCATCATCAGGTGCGCCTATGGGAAGTACGCGATCTATGGGGGGTGCACCTGCGGGAAGTACACCACCCCCACCGCCTGGGTTTACATTAAACCCTCCGTATTCACCTCAGTAAAGGTTTAGTACATGCAGACTGCTACCAATCCTCAGACTGGTGAGGTGCTTTTTCTTATCGACAATGAATGGAAAAAGCCTGAGCAAACTGCAATCAATCCAGAAACGGGGCAAAAAGCTTACCTAATTAACAACAATTGGGAAGTATTGACTGGAGCTGAGCCGACAGCGCAACCCCAAGCGCAACCCGTTGCAGCAGAACCGCAACAACTAATACCACAACTGCCTGTTGCCCCAGTAGCATCTGAAGTTCCTGAAGACGAAGGATTTTTTGAGCGTAACTACAGGTATGCAAAAGATGCGTTAATTTCTGGTTTTGAAAGTTTTCGCATAGGCAACAAAGCTGAAGCCT
>Ga0208644_1001330_pt1 | contig 20702 bp, 23 predicted proteins | sample VirMetDEL_Nov_18_FD_184517 | JGI IMG/M metagenome (GOLD analysis project Ga0208644, IMG submission 184517) | Aqueous microbial communities from the Delaware River and Bay under freshwater to marine salinity gradient to study organic matter... | ecosystem: Environmental > Aquatic > Marine >...
AAAAAAGTCATTATGACAAAGTTTGACAACGGTTATGATTTTTCGTTACAATTTGCAAAATATAGTGGAATATCGGCAGCAAATGGCATAGCCGATTCGTTTGTACATGGTCTTGCTGGTTTATTTACTAACAGAAACACTTTGTTAGAAAAAGAGTTTTCTAAATATTCTAATAAGGGAAAAATTTGGTTTCCAATTAGAGAATGGGGAAAAACTACTGCTCATCAAATTCAAGAACTTCCAAAAGAACTTTTGAATTTAACTCTTTCTTGCCACTTGCCAAAAATAGTCGATTCAAATTTGGTTCAGTGCGGAAATTGTTCAAAGTGTTTTCGTAATAAGATTATAATGGAATCTCTTGACAAAATCGATGATCCTCTTTTGGCTATCGAAAAATACAAACAAACAGAAAGATATAAACAAGAGAAAATTTCACAAAGTCAAAGAGAGAAACGAATAGGAATGGTTTATGGCTAAAATTTTTATTCCTGCAAGTTCCTCTTCGGACAGTTCTTATCTTCTATATAAAATGCTTACGGAAACAAATGATATTGTGGTGAGCAGAATCTTTCATTTAGACGCCTCTGATGAAGATAAAATAAAATATAGAATTGTTTGTGAATGGCTTCGAGAAAATGTGAGAGATTTTAATTTCGGCTTTGCAGAGAGTGAAGTTGATTTTTATAAAGAAGATAACATAAACAATAAAGAATACAATATCGCATTAATAGCGAATAGGCATAATGCAGATCTAATATGTGGTGGGTATAATACATACAACTGGAGTCATTCTAATTGGTATTACAATACAAACGATCCTATTCATAAATTTTACGAAAAGAACAATCCATACTGCAGACAAGATCATTTTGCACTATTAGAAAATACAAGTATTCCAATTGATTGGCCATTTATGAATAGGAGGAATCCACCTCTTGGTCGATGGCAAATATATGAGAAACTGCCAGATGAACTGAAGTTGTTGATTTCTGTTGGTTGCGGAAACTGTAATAACTGCCCAAAATGTAAATGCAGGAACTGGTATTTTGAACAGAAAGCACTTGGTAAGACTGCCGAGGTTTGTGATGAAGAAATTATGAGGCTTGGTAACTATGGAAAATATTGGAAAGCTGACTCTATCCCAGAAAACAGGCACCAATCATATATAAATAGCCAAGAAGAATAACACCGAGGAGTTTCGAACAGATGGCAACCGAATATAGCGACATTTTTCTATATGGGAAAAAAGGAAGCATCGCATCGAAATCATTAAAGAAGTATCTTGATGACAACAATGTTACATATACTGACTTTGGCGCAGACCACGATGATTCTGTTCTGACGAATCTTTCAACTTGGGTTCCCGACGAAACTCTAGACAGCTTTCCGTTCGTTATCTACAAGGGCGTTAATTATAAATCAGACCTTGGAGAAGTTTCAGATCACTTTGTGGCAAGAAATGTATCTGAGTTTGTTAGTGATTTTCTCACACTTGCAGTCAAGAATTCATAGGATAAGACATGGCAAACGTAGCAACATATCTAACCACTGATCTTAAATCTTCATACAACCTTTGGAAATCTTTGACTGCAGGGGATACTGTCACTTGCTATTATTTCGATCTCCCATACAGAGTAAAGGATGAGCGGTTCGCTCAAGAACCCTCTTCTGACAATAAGGCAACTGCTCAGTCGATTGCGACTTGGTTAACTGCTAATGTTGCTTCATTTACTTATTCTGTATTGACTTTGGATAATTACGATCCATTTTGGACAGCTGTGCCAGAACTAGAACTTATCAACAAGGCTTCTTCTGGTTCATTCGATAAGATCTATATCCCTCACTCTGAGGATGATGTAGATTCTCATCATACCAAAATCAGAGCAGCAGTAACATATCTTGCAGCCAACGAATACACACTCGGCAGCACAACAGTCGAGTATCCGCTTATGGCTGCGGATTTGGGACTCAGCAATGCTGTTTCTGACCTTCCTGCTGATGTTCTTTCTTTGATTTCGGACCCAATGAAAGCTGGGGTTGTTTCCTCTATCGCTGCAGGAACAAGCAATGCAGATATCACTGCTCTGATCAAATCTTTCCATGATGGAACAAGCGAATATGCCGATTTCGAAAATGACGGGGAGTGGTTTATCGATTCTCACCCACAGTTTGGTTCGTATATTAGCCCAGCGCCATTCCTCTCGACGCATCCATATTACAAATATCTAACCGTCTAAGATTATAAATAGCCTCAGAAATCAATTTTCGGAGGCTTAGATGGCTGTTCCAACCACCAGATCCACCTTTAAGGATTACTGCCTTCGTCGTCTCGGATATCCTGTTATTGATATCAATGTCGATGAAGAACAGCTCCAAGATCGTATCGATGACGCACTAGCTAAGTTTCGGGACTATCATTATGATGGAACCGAGAGAGTTTTATTGCCCTATCAGCTAACGGCAGACGACAGAACCAACAAATATATTTCTCTTGACGAGAATATTGTTGGCGTAACTCGTGTTCTCGATATTGGTGATGCAATCAACTCATCCAACCTATTCAATATTCGTTATCAGATTCATCTAAACGATCTGTTCGATTTTTCTAGCAGTTCTTATGTTAGCTATGTCATGGCAATGCGTCATGTAGAAACTTTAGAAGAAATCTTTGTTGGATCGAAACCAATCAGATTCAACCGCCACGTCGACCGCCTCTATATTGATATGAAGTGGGACGAGGATATTTCTGTTGGAGAATACATGATTATCGATGGGTATAGAACTATCGAGCCAGAAACATATGCTGATGTTTGGAACGATCCTTGGCTCAAGAAGTATGCAACAGCATTGATCAAGCGCCAGTGGGGCGAAAACTTAAAGAAGTTTGAAGGTATGCAGCTTCCTGGCGGAATCACGTTTAATGGTCAGAAAATCTGGGAAGAAGCCACAGACGAAATCAATAAGATCGAAGAAGAACTGACGAACTCATATAGTCTGCCTGTGATGGACATGATTGGCTAATAAATGACAACAAACAAGTATTTCAACAACTTTAATTATGGGCGAGAGCAAGACACTGCTGACGATCTTATCGTAGAATCGATTAAGATCTATGGGCAAGATGTCAAGTATATGCCACGCACATTAGTTAAAGAAGATAACTTGTTTGGCGAGGATACTCTTTCTACATTTGATAATGCCGTTGATCTTGAAATGTATATCAAGAATACAACTGGGTTTGAGGGTGAAGGCGATTTTCTGTCTAAGTTCAATCTAGAAATCCGCGATCAGATCACATTTACTCTTGCAAGAAAACGCTGGGATCAAATTCGTACAGAAAAGCTGATTGACGAAGTTGGGTACAACTATCAGGTCGAAACGGCAAATACTGGCGCATATGCTAATAGTGATTCATTCCTATTAGAATCTGGAACCGCAAATGGATACTCGATTACATCAACTCGTCCCAACGAAGGTGATCTTATATTTTTCCCGCTCAACGAAAAACTCTATGAGATTAAGTTTGTCGAGCATGAAGAAATTTTCTATCCTCACGGGAAGTTGTACACATACGATCTGACCTGCGAACTATTCACATACAGCAGCGAACGTCTAGATACAGGCAATACCGCGATAGATTCTCTAGAATTAGAGTACTCAGCCGATCAATTGATGTATCAGTTCACGCTAGAAAATGGTGACACGCTTTCTGGCGAAGATGGCGATTACATTATTCAAGAGTACAGGCTCGAAACTACAGATAACGCAGCGAATAACGAGTTCTTTACGCAGCAGTCGTTTGAGTATATCGACTTCAGTGAATCTAACCCATTCAGTGAGGTTGATAGATACTAATGTTTGGATCGCAATTCTATAACCAATCTCTGCGTAAATACATTGTCATGTTCGGCAACATGTTCAATGATGTTGTCGTACAGCGTTTGAATAATAGCGGAACAGTAATTCAGTCTATCGGCGTTCCTATTGCATATGGACCAAAAGAGAAGTTCCTTGTTCGTATCAGCCAAGATCCAAGTTTAGATAGAGAAGTTGCTCTGCAGCTTCCACGCATGTCGTTTGAAACTGTAAGTTTTGCTTATGACCCCACAAGAAGGCTGCAGCATACTATTAAGAATGCTCGCGTATCTTCTTCAGATTCAAACAGAATGAACTATCAATACACGCCTGTTCCATATAACATTGGCGTTGCGCTCTATATCTATGTGCGAAATGCCGATGATGGCGCTCAAATCCTTGAGCAGATCCTTCCATATTTTGGACCAGAATGGACGAACACGGTTAATATGATCCCTTCTATGAACATCAAGATGGATATTCCAACGATTCTAAATGACGTTTCAGTCGAAGACACATATGAAGGCGATTTCGTAACTCGTCGTGCGCTTATCTACACGCTGAATTTTACAGTTAAGGGATACTTCTACGGTCCTGTTCGCAGCTCTGGCATTATCAAGCGTGTTCAAGTCGATCTTGCTGCTGCAAATGGTGTTGGCGAACTCACTTCGGAAGATATTTCGAGAACTGGTCGGAGCCATCGTATCGTTGTCACTCCTGGCTTGCTTGCTAATGGTTCACCGACAACAAATTCAGCAGCATCAATCAGTTACTCTTTGGTTTCATCTAATAGCAACTTCGGATATGCTTCGAACACATTCTTCTATACGGATGGGAAAAAGTATAATCCGATTACAGGAAGTGACGAATCCTAACTCCTGGAGTAGATCATGAAAACTAATCTTGAGAATAATTTAGAGCAAATCCTTAACCTTCCTGTTGAGGCGGAAATCGCTGACGTGAAAGAAGTCGAGATCTTAGAAAAAAGAGACGATACAAAAGATCAAGATTTCGAAATTGCGCGAGAAAACCTTCACGATATTATCTCTCAGGGAAAGCGTGCGCTAGATGAACTCTGCGACATCGCGAACGCGAGCCAGCATCCACGCGCATACGAGGTGGTAAGCACTCTGATCAAGACTCTTTCTGATGCCAATAGTAATCTTATGAATATTCAAAAGCAGAAGAAAGAACTCGATCAAGAAGAAAAGAAGGGTCCAAACAAGGTTACGAATAACCTATTTGTTGGAAGCACAGCGGAACTTCAGAAGATTATCAATCCAAGAAAAGAGATAGATAATGGCTGAAACATATCTCGGCAATCCGCTTCTAAAGCCAGCTGGAATTCAGATTGATTTCTCGAAAGAAGAAATTGAAGAATATGTAAAATGCTCCCGCGATGCAAAGTATTTTATCGAAAACTACATCAAGATCGTGAACGTAGATAAAGGGTTGGTCTCTTTTAATCTTTACGATTTTCAGCAAGCGATGGTTGATACGTTTGTCGATAATCGCTTTAGCATTTGCAAACTACCCAGACAGAGCGGTAAATCTACAACAGTTGTCGGCTATATCCTTTGGAATATTTTGTTCCACGATAACCAAAACTGTGCTATTCTGGCTAACAAGGGCGCGTTGGCTAGAGATCTTCTTGCCAAAATTCAACTTTCATACGAAAATCTTCCGAAGTGGATTCAGCAAGGCGTTATTACATGGAACAAAGGTAATATCGAACTAGAAAATGGTTCAAAAGTCGTTTCTGCTGCGACTTCATCCTCAGCCATTCGTGGTGGATCGTATAACCTTATCTTCCTAGACGAATTTGCGTTCGTCGGTATGAATCTGGCGGAAGAATTCTTCGCGTCGGTTTATCCCACGATTTCTTCGGGTAGCACTTCTAAGATCATTATCGTTTCTACACCGAATGGTATGAACCACTTCTATAAGATGTGGACGGATGCGATTGAAGGAAGAAGTAACTATATTCCTATTGAAGTTCACTGGAATGATGTTCCTGGGCGTGACGAAAAATGGAAAGAAGAAACTATTCGGAACACGAGCGAGGAGCAGTTCCGCCAAGAATTTGAATGCGAGTTTATCGGAAGCACAAACACTCTAATTCATCCAACTAAACTAAGAACTCTTGCTTTTGTTCAGCCAAAAAGAGAAAAATGGGGATTAGATTACTATCAAGATCCAATACCAGACCACTCTTATGTGATGACGGTTGACGTTTCTCATGGTGTCGGGCAAGATTATTCTGCGTTTTCCATTATCGATGTTTCTCAGATACCTTATAGGCAGGTTGCTAAGTATCGGAACTGTGATATTTCGCCTCTGACATTTCCCGATATAATACATAGATATGCAAGATGGTATAATGATGCTAACGTGCTTGTTGAAACTAATGATGTTGGGCAGCAAGTTGCGGAAGCGTTGCAGTCCGAACTTGAATACGAAAATGTTCTTTCTACAGTTATGAAAGGTCGAGCAGGGCAAAAAATCAGCGGCGGATTTGGCGCAAAGAGCCAAATGGGCGTTCGAATGACCAAACAGGTAAAGAGAATTGGTTGTTCGAATCTAAAAGATATGATTGAATCAGATAAACTCATAATCACAGACTTTGAGACGGTTCAGGAATTATCTACATTTGTCGCTAAACGGCAGTCATATGAGGCACAGGAAGGTGCGCATGACGACGTTGTTATGACGCTGGTTTCCTTTTCTTGGCTCACAAGACAGCCATTTTTTAGAGATTTGACCGATACTGATATTCGTGCTAGACTATCTGAAGAGAAATTCGCAGCCATGATGGATGATTTGGCACCTCCAGGTTTTATTGATGATGGGCAGGATGAAGATGCTTTGAGTATAGAAAACGGCAGAGTTAACTCTGGATTTTGGTCTAATGGTCTATAAAACGTCAGTAATAGGATTTTTATAAATAATCTCGTAGAAAGAACAGAACAGATTACTGTGATTAGTAATTCTAAAAAAAGGAGATTGAATTATGCCATTTCAGGTTTCTCCTGGCGTTAACGTCAGTGAAATTGACCTCACAACGATTGTGCCAGCTGTTGGAACAACCACAGCTGCAATCGCTGCGCATACTGTTTGGGGTCCAGCAAATCTTCGCGTCCTCTGCGATAGCGAAGATGTTTTAGTACAGCAGTTCGGTAAGCCAAACACCAATACAGCTTCCGACTTCTTCACGGCAGCAAACTTCCTTGCTTATGGTAACTCGCTCTATGTCGTTCGCGTTATCGACCAGACAACTTCTGGTACAGCAAGAAATGCTCAGTGCAACTCTGCCAACACTGCAGATACAATCATCTACAACGATGACGATTATCAAGAAAATCATAGCGGTGGTATCTCTAATGTCGGCGGCTGGGTTGCAAAGTATCCTGGTGAACTAGGAAACACCCTCCGCATTTCGGTTTGCGCTAACGCAAGCGCATTCACCAGCACTCTAACAGGTAATGTTGCTTTCAGCAACAACAGCACTACAGTAACTGGTAACGGCACATCGTTCAGTTCTGAACTGACTGTTGGTGACATTATCCTTTGCGGTCCAGATAAGATCGAAAGAAAAGTTAAGACCATCACCAACGACTATCTCTTAACGCTAAAGAACAAGTATGTTGGCAACAACGTTGTAGCAAACGGTTCTTCTGGCACATCTCCAACTCGTCGTTGGGAATTTTACAACGATTTCGACAGCGCTCCTGGAACTTCTGACTACGTTTCTCGTCAGGGTGGTAGCGGCGACGAAATGCATATCGTTGTCATCGACCAAGACGGTCTCATCACCGGCACCGCAAACACTGCAATCGAGCGTTGGTCTAAGGTTTCCAAAGCATCTGATGCTAAGACTGCAGACGGTTCGAACAACTACTACAAAGATGTCATCAATAATCGTTCACAGTGGGTTTGGTGGGCTGCTCACGTTCAGACAGGTAAGAACTGGGGCGGTGTTTCTACAAAGTCCTTCGGCGGTCTTGCTACACCTTCTAATGCCGAGTTCGTCAATGGTCGTGACGGTAATGCTCCTGCGGATGCCGATTATATCCGCTGCTTGAACAAATTCCAGAACGCAGATGAAGTTGATGTCTCGTTTGTTCTTAATGCTGGCGGTGGTGTTACTCGCGCTCTGCATATCATCGACAATATCGCAGAATATCGTAAGGACTGCCTCGCGATGATTTCTCCAGAAAGAACTGATGTGGTCAACAACTCAAGCTATATCGGGAAAGAACGTGATGATATCATTTCATTCCGCAATAGCCTGACCTCATCTTCGTATGCAGTCATTGACTCTGGTTGGAAATATCAGTACGATAAGTACAACGATCTCTATCGTTACGTTCCATTGAACGGTGATATGGCTGGTTTGATGGTTCGTACCGATACTACACGCGATCCTTGGTATTCACCTGCTGGTTATAATCGTGGCATCCTCAAGAACGCCATCAAGCTGGCGTACAATCCAGGAAAAGCAGATAGAGATCAGCTATACAAGAATGGGATCAATCCAGTAATCACGCAGCCTGGACAGGGAACTCTACTGTTCGGTGACAAAACTCTGCTCGCCAAGCCATCGGCTTTCGACAGAATTAACGTTCGCCGTCTCTTCATCGTTCTCGAAAAGGCAATCTCAACTGCTGCAAAGTTCTCGCTCTTTGAATTCAATGACGAGTTCACTCGCGCTCAGTTCCGCAATCTGGTCGAGCCATTCCTCCGTGATGTTCAGGGTCGTCGCGGCATCTATGACTTCCGAGTCGTATGTGACGAAACGAATAACACTGGCGAAGTTATTGACAGAAACGAGTTCATTGGTGATATCTACATCAAGCCAGCTCGTTCGATCAACTTCATCCAACTCAACTTTGTTGCGGTTCGTACAGGTGTTGAGTTCTCTGAAGTCGTAGGTCAGTTCTAAGGCGAATAAATAAGTTAAAACGAGGAGATAGAAAATGGCTTTTAACGTAACAGAATTCGCCTCAGCTGGCTTGCCCCTTGGTGGCGCTCGCCCCTCGCTGTTCAGTGTCACGCTTGACACTCCAGCAGGGGTGCCAGCGATTCAGGCGAGAATGGCATTCACATGCCGCGCTGCTCAGATTCCTTCGAGTGTTCTGAGTGTGATTCCACAACGCTACTTCGGCAGGGAGGTAAAGATTGCTGGTACTCGCACTTTCGAGCCATGGACAGTGCAGGTTCTCAACGACGAAGATTTCACAGTTCGTAATGCTCTAGAAACCTGGAGCAACCTGATCAATAGTCATCAGGGAAATCTTCGTGACGGTGGACTGTCTAGCCTCGCAAGCTATCGTACAACAGCGACAGTAAGCCAGTACAGTAAGACTGGTGGCGTGATCCGTACATATGAATTCATCAACGTATTCCCAACGAATGTCGGTGCAATCGACCTCGACTGGGATAACGCTGATGCAATCGAACTCTTCCCTGTAGAGTTCCAGTATGACTACTGGCAGGTGGTTGCTCCAACTACGACTGGCACTTTCGCAGTCTAATTGAAGCGGTTATCGCCACTCTAGTTCATACAGAATTAGTGTATTTGGAGACCGCTAAATATTCTTTGGCGGTCTCCATTTCTTACTAGGAACACGATATGGCAATTGAATTATTTGGTTTTAGAATCGGACGCGCAGATGAGGAATTAAAGAGAGCGGAGCAAATCCCCTCTTTTACTCCTCCACCCAATGACGACGGCGCACTAGAAGTTGCTGCTGGCGGTGCATATGGCACAGTAATTGATGTTGAAGGTGCCGCGAAAAACGAATCTGAACTTGTGACTAAGTATCGTGAACTGGCTATGCAGCCAGAATGCGAATCTGCAATCGAAGATATTGTTAATGAAGCTATCGTTACAGATGAACGTGCGCTTCCAGTAGAAATTTTCCTAGACGAATTAAATCAACCAGATCGCGTTAAGAAGAGCATCCGTCGAGAATTCTATAAGGTTCTTGAGATGCTTGACTTTTCGAATATCGCATACGACATATTCAAGCGTTGGTATATTGATGGTCGTCTATACTATCACATCATGATTGATGAAGGAAAGCCACGCGAAGGTATTCAGGAACTAAGATATATCGATCCTCGCCGTATTCGTAAGATCCGCGAGCCTCTAAGAAGCAAGATGAATACGCCTTCTGATAATAGAGGTCTGAAAGCTGCTCCTGCATTCAACGAATACTATCTGTATAATCCTACAGGTATTGGCACTGCAACAGCAACACAAGGCATGAAGATTTCGCCAGATAGCATTTGCTATGTTCATTCTGGTCTAATGGATGGTCGTAACAAGATGGTTCTTGGACATCTTCAGAAAGCCATTAAGCCGATGAACCAGCTGCGTATGCTGGAAGATGCCGTTGTTATCTATCGTCTCGCTCGTGCGCCTGAGCGTCGTATTTTCTACATTGACGTTGGCAACTTGCCTAAGATGAAAGCTGAACAGTATCTTCGTGATATGATGGTTAAGCATAAGAATAGACTCGTCTATGATGCAAACACTGGCGAAGTTCGTGACGATCGCAAATTTATGACGATGCTGGAAGATTATTGGTTGCCTCGTCGTGAAGGTGGTCGTGGTACAGAAATTACAACACTTCCTGGCGGTCAAAATCTCGGCGAAATGGAAGATGTCGAATACTTCAAGAAAAAGCTATACAAGGCGCTGAGTGTACCAACTTCTAGATTAGAATCAGATCAGGCATTTAATCTTGGTAGAGCAAGCGAAATTTCTCGCGATGAACTAAAATTCACAAAGTTTGTTGCTCGCCTACGCAATCGGTTTAGCCATCTGTTCGATAATCTTCTAGAGATTCAGCTTGCTCTCACAGGCGTTATGTCTCGTTCTGAGTGGAAATCACTGAAGAATGACATTAAGTATGAGTTCATGAAAGATAACTATTTCACTGAACTCAAAGAGCAAGAACTTATCAACTCACGACTTTCTATTCTTCAACAGGCTGAACAGTTTGAAGGAAAATTTTTCTCTTCAGAATGGATCAGAAAGAATGTTCTTCGCATGACTGAAGATGAAATGGCTGAAGTAGATGCTCAAATTAAGAAAGAGCAGGGTGCTGAACCGCCTCCCGATGAAGAAGAACCTCAGCAAGAATCAGTACAGCCAGTTGAGGTAGAAAAAGAAATCGTAGAGATCAAAGAAAATAAGCCGAACAGCGAAGAAGAAAAGAAACTCATAGAGAGCATGACAAGATTCATGGATTCGATGGCTGATGTTCATAAGGAGGAATAGTTCTTATGAAGCCGACAGTCGAAAATGCCAAACTACTTGCTACTCTGATTGGCATTACGGAAAAGCAAAACAGTAAAGCAAAATTTGATCTCTATGAACAAATTTATTCTGCTTTGCAAAAAGATATTAATAACCAGAACGGTGTTCAATATCTTAATATCGAAGGTATCGAAAAGCCAATTCCAATAAAAGTATTTCGCGGCGATAAAGGTATTCGTGGACCGCAAGGTCCAGCCGGACCAATTGGTATTCGCGGAGAGACTGGACCAGCTGGTCCACAAGGCGAGCGTGGCGAAATCGGACCTGTCGGTCCACGTGGATTGCAAGGTGAACGTGGTCCACAAGGCGAACAGGGAACACAAGGACTCGCAGGAAAAGACGGCAAAGATGCCGATATTGCTCCAGTAGAAAAAAAGTTTCAAGAGTTATATGATGATTTCGTAAGAAGAATTTCTGCACAAGTCACGCGCATGGCTTATGCCCGTGGAGATATGGGCGGTGGTGGAAGCGGTGAAGTCAACCTCCATAAGATGGATGATGTTGATTATGCAAGTTTGAAAAATGCGACAAATGGGCAAACTCTTGTTTATAATGCAACGACTGGTAAGTGGCAAGCAAATACTGTTTCGAGTTCTGGCGCTTCGATTGCAACGATAGCAACTGCAGAACTTGGTAATTTAACCGAAGACGATATTGTTGTTATTGGCGTGACAGGAGATACAGTTACATCTAACACTGTTGGTGTTCTGACCTCAGCTTTGAATAATGCACTTGCGAGAATTGAAGATTTGGAAGCGCGTCTCACAGCTGCAGGTATTGCATAATGGATACACCATACGTCGCCCTCGCAAATACAACAAATGCAACAACGATTCGCGAATTAAGAATAAAACTTAATGACGCAATTGCTGTTATAAACCACGTCAGCGAAGATACTCACACAAATTTAGTAAGTAACACCGATTTTCAAGCATTTGTTGCAAATACGAATGCTTATATTGCAGCAACAGCTGGTGTCGGTGAAGTTTCTAATTCGTATTTGACTTCTAGTTATGTTTCCAATACGACATTTCAATCTGCGCTTGCAAATACAAATTCATACATTGCTGCAGTTTCTGCTGCGTCTTCACCGTCATCAGAAACAGTTGACTATGGTTTTATCACTTCGGCAGTTGACCTAAATATAGCCAGAGATTACGGGACATTGTAAAAAATGGCAATACAAGTTCAGTTCAGAAGAGGTACGTCTGCTCAGCACAGTTCTTTTACTGGTGCGAACGGTGAAGTCACAGTCGATACCACGAATCAAACGCTGCGCGTCCACGATGGCGTGACCGCTGGTGGCGTTAAGATTGCAAAGTATTCTGATCTTGGCGCAGCTGCAAATTTACAATCTATTTCCTCGAACCTCATTCCTTCAGCAAACGTCACATACGATCTTGGTACAGCAGAAAAGTCTTGGAAAGATCTTTATCTAAGTGGGAATTCTATCTATATTGGTGGGACTACCATCAGCAAACAGGAAGATGGATCCCTTAGATTTTCAGATAGTGCTAATAATGACGTTTCGATTCAGGCTGCAACGCTAACTGTTTCTGGTAATACGACTTCGACATTTGCAAATGCTACAATTACCAATCTCATTCTGCAAAACGTGCTCGGAACTCAGTATGGCGGCACAGGTCTCTCTAGCTTTACGGAAAATGGTGTTATGTTTGCTGCCAATAGCAGCGTTCTTTCATTTGCCACGGGTACTTCTGGCGAAGTTATGCAAATTGGTTCTGATGGGGTTCCCAATTTCGATGATATCGATGGCGGGAATTATTCGTAATGGAGAAATCAATTGAGCAAAGAAATTGATGCGATTAATGCTTATATCGAAAATCAACAGGAAAAGATTAACAATCTAACAAAAAATCTTATGTTTTTAGAGACTAAAAATAAATTGTTAGAAAAAGAAATACAAGAACTGAAAAATATAAATAAGCAGTACAAAGAGAAAATAGAGGCGACATCTTTTCGTAGAAGTGGAATTGGTGAAAATATAGGTTCTTTTGTTGGCGCCAGAATTGTGGAACCGCCGGAAAAGCCAAAACCAAAAAAGAATGTGATTCATGGATTTGTATTAAAGAAGACGCCAGAGCCAAATAAGGAGTCATAAAAATGGCATCAATTATTAAGATTAAGAGAAGTAGCACTCCTGGAGCAGTTCCTTCTGGTGGCGCTCTGGCTGCTGGTGAACTTGCAGTTAACCTTTCCGACAGAGTTATCTTTTCGTCCTCGGATGGTTCAGATATCGTAAGACTTTCTGATTCAGCACTTGCTAATACTAATGCTGCTATTAGCAATCTCAATACGAATCTGACAGGTACAAATACTGCTATCCGTACTCTAGTTTCGACTCAGACATCTCGTGTCGATCTGATCAATACGAATTTGACTTCTACAAATACTGCCCTTCGGACGCTAATTAGCGATCGTCTGCAGGTTGCTAACGCAGCTGCTACTTATCAGACAATTGATATCGAACGTGCAGCCCTCGCGAATACAAACGCATACATCGCGACAAAGCTAGACACTGCTTCATACACTGCTTCTGATGTTCTGACCAAGATCAAGACAGTTGACGGTTCTGGTTCTGGTCTAGATGCCGACACTCTAGACGGAAACGATAGCGCATACTTTGGCACAGCTGCTGATGTAACAACTCAGACTTCTCGCGTTGATCTGATCAATACAAACCTGACTTCTACGAATACTGCTCTTCGGACTCTAATTTCTGATAGGATTCAGGTTGCCAACGTAGCCGCCAACTATCAGACAATCGACATCGAACGTGCTGCTCTTGCTAATACCAATGCTTATATTGCCACAAAGCCAGATGCTGCTGATCCAGAAACTTCTGGTCTGCTGGCTCATACTGGTCGCGCTACTATCAGCACAAACCTTGCTGTTACAGGCAATACCACTATCGGCGGAAATCTAGTCGTCGACGGCAACCTGAACGTTGAAGGCGCAGTAACTTATATCTCGACTTCAACTCTGAATGCCGACGACTCGATGATCAAGTTGGCTGCGAACAACTCAGCCGATACAGTCGACACTGGTATCTATGGCAAGTATGTGGAAAGTTCTACAGATAAGTACACTGGTTATTTCCGCGATGCCTCTGACGGCGTTGTCAAGTTCTACACTGGTCTCGAAGTTGAGCCAACTACAACTGTCAACACTGGTGGCACAGGATATACTCTTGCTCAAATCGATGCAATCATCGATGGGGGAACATACTAAGGAGTAGCTACATAGTTACATATTGAATAACTCAGGGGACGCTGCAAGGCGCTTCCCCTGAGTTTCCTAGATAGGAGTTCGTTTTAATATGGCGTCGACCATTAAGATTAAGCGCAGCAGTGTCGCTGGTAAAAGACCGACTACTTCTGATATTGCTACTGGCGAACTTGCGCTAAACACAACTGATCAAAAAATATATTCTTCGAATGGTTCTGTAGTTTTTGAACTCGGCAATGCGCAAGCATTAGCCAATACGAACTCTGCAATTTCAGATAGACTTCAGGTTGCAAATGCTGCAGCAACATATCAACCTTTGTTGCTTGCAAGAGGTCAGTTAAAATTTTACGACTCAGACAGTTCTAACTATATTGCGCTAAGAGCAGCATCTACAGTTGCAACAGATTATGTATTCACTCTACCAAACGCCGATGGAACTTCTGGTCAGGTTCTACAAACAGATGGCGCCGGTAATTTATCATTTGCAGCTGCAGGTGCTGGCGGCGGTGCTTCTGGTTTTCAAGACAGCACGATTTCCACTGCTCCAGGTGCATCTGGAAATTTCGATCTAAGCTACAACAATTCACAAACAATTCAAGAAACACCGTTTGAATCTACCGGAACTGATGCGTTTGGCGTGAGTTTGGGTGCAGTTTATACCTGCATGGAACCTGTTGGTACAATAACAACTGTCGATTATGGCGACGGTGAAGCATATGTTGGCGCATAGCTGTTAATTTAGGGAGATATCGATGCCTACAGTATTACAATTTAGACGTGGGACCTCATCGCAGAATGACAACTTCACTGGTGCTGCCAGTGAAATTACTTTCGATACAACGAATGCGCAGCTGCGTGTTCATGATGGTAGTACGTCTGGCGGAATCAAGGTTCTTAATGCAACAAACCCAACGACTTCTGGCGTATTAGCACATACTGGTCGTGCGACTATCAGCACAAATTTAACAATATCAGGCAACACAAGTGTTGTTGGGCTTAAAGCTAATAACTCGTTGGGAACATCTGGTCAATTCTTACGTTCTGACGGCTCTAGGGCATATTGGGATGCGCTTCCACCATCAACACAATATCTACAAGTTTCTAATGCTGCTGTAACGTATCAAACAATTTCAATTGAACGCGCTGCTCTGGCGAATACCAACTCGTATATTGCCAGTGTTCAATCTGATGTTGATTCTAACGAAGCAACCGAACGTGCTGCTCTCGCTAACACCAACTCGTATATCGCAACAAAAGCTAATATCGCTTCTCCCACATTCACTGGCGTTCCAGCTGCCCCAACTGCTGCAGCTGCAACAAATACGACTCAGATTGCTACAACTGCATTTGTAAGAACTGAAGTTTCGAATCTTGTAGCTTCAGCACCATCGACTCTTGATACACTAAATGAGTTGGCTGCTGCACTTGGCGATGATCCAAACTTTGCTACAACTATTGCCTCAACTTATCAGACAATTTCGACATCTAAAGCATACCTTGCTAACACGAATGCTTACATTGCTACAATGTTGCCGAAAGCTGGCGGTCAGATGACTGGTAACATTACATTCAGCGGAGCTCAAACGGTTGATGGTCGCGATGTTTCTGCTGATGGTTCAAAACTAGACGGCATCGAAGCAGGTGCAACTGCTGATCAAACAGCAGCAGAAATCCTGACAGCTATTAAGACTGTCGATGGTGCTGGTTCTGGTCTAGACGCAGACTTACTTGATGGCGTTTCTTCTGCATCATTCCTGCGCAGCGACGCAAGTGATAGTTTCACCAGCGGCACTTTGACTGTCGGCGGCACAGCACTAGATGTTAACGTCGATATGACTGCTGCTGGCAATATTACGATGGACGGCTCTTCTAAGCTGCTCACGTTGAACGACAACTCACTTGACGAATTTACAGAATATGCCCGCCCGCTTGCTAACTCGGGCACAGCTATCACTCTCGATGTCAGCGATAATACTCAGCTTTATACACTGACTGGTAACTGTACGTTCACACTGCCAGCGCTGTCGAACTATCCTTCGAACAGTTCAAAGAGCATAACAATTGTTGTTAAACAAGACGGAACTGGTGGAAGGACAGTGGCATTCTCAGCCACAGATGGGTTCTCTATCAACAATTCTGCTTCAGTTCCCGCACCAGCTTCTGGGGCTTCTAAAGTTTCTATCTACACATGTATTGGTATTGTAGAACTTAGTGAGTGGTTTATTTCCCTATCTTATATTGATGATTGATACTAGAACTTAGATTTTTTATAAATAAGTCTGTAATGAAAACAGGAGATTAAATATGAGCAATATTGAGTCGGCAATTAAAGCAGCCGCATCAGAAAATCCGAACGAGTTCCGTTCCGGAATTGAAGTTGAACTTATGAACAAGCTGTCTGATGCTATTGATGCTAGGAAGATGCAAATTGCTACAGCATATCTCCGCCCAGAAGAACCAGTAATTGAACCTGAGGAACCTTCGGAGGTTGTTGATGACCAAACAGATTAAAACATTTTCTGATCTTGTCGAAGAACTAAAGAAGCGTTCTGAAGCAGACGATCCATATTCACCAAATCCTGGTGAAGAGGATGAGAAGGAACTTCGCCCACGTTCTAAGGGAGAAAAAGACTTTAAGGACAAGCACGTTGTCGATGTCAAGGCACATCCAACAGCAGATCCTTCTGTTCATAAGGGTGCTACAAAGCCAGCTGGCGATCATAAGGGTCCAGAGGGCAAGGGCGAGCCTGTGATTAAGCAAGGTTCTAGCGACATTAAGAATACCCATGACGGTTCTAAGTCGCCCGATACGAGCAAAGCAGCTGGTAAGAGGTTTGGTGATCTTCGCATTATTAAGCCGATCAAAGAAGAAGTCGAACTTGAAGAAACTGCAATGCAGGATATTCAGAAAATTGCCAAGACCAAGAAAGAAGGTCGTGTCAAGTTTGCTAACGGTCGTATGGAGTCAGTAGATCCCAACACAGCATCTGCTTTAGTTTCTGCTTATTCGGGTCTGAACACTTCAAACAAGAAGAAGTTCGAAGAAACTGTTAATAAGGATTTCCAGGGAATGATGAAGATGGTTGATTTCGCCATGAGCAAGAAGTAAGGAGAAAGTAGATGTTCGTTCAGCCAATCTCAAATACATTTACCCTAGACTCAAACAATAATGTCGCCACGGGAACTGCAGTTTTGGTTGTTAATTCTGGCAGCACCGATAGAACTCTAGTTATTGCAAACACTGTCGGTCCAGAAAATGGCGGCGGTGTTTATGACGGAACTGGCAACGGTTTCGGAAATCATGCCGAAGTTTACATTAACTCTGGCGAACAGATTGTTGTGTATAAGAAGGGCACTGATGTTATGGTATGCCTTGATGGCTCTACTGATCTAAAAGCAACGAAGGTTGCAACAGGGAGTGGCTAATATGAAGCTAATTTGCGAAGTCAACGAGGAAATTAAATGCCTCACTGAAGAAGCCGAAGATGGAAAGAAGAACTATTTCATCGAGGGCGTTTTCATGCAAGGAAGCATTAAGAACAAGAACGGTCGTGTTTATCCAACCGAAGTTCTTAAGAAAGAAATCGATCGTTATAAGAAACAGTACATTGCCGAAAATCGCGCATACGGTGAACTTGGTCATCCTCAGGGACCAACGATCAACCTGGAGCGCGTTTCTCACATGATCAAAGATCTTCGCCAAGAAGGTGATAATTTCATTGGCAAAGCCAAGATCATGGATACACCATATGGCAATATTGTTAAGAATCTCATGAATGAGGGTGCGAGACTCGGCGTCTCCTCTCGTGGTATGGGAACTCTTGTGAAGAAAGGCGACGCTATGGAAGTTGGAAACGACTTCTATCTCGCCACAGCTGGTGACATTGTCGCCGACCCCTCTGCTCCTCAGGCTTTCGTTGAAGGCATTATGGAAGGTAAAGAATGGGTTTGGGATAATGGCATCATCAGAGAAGTTGAAGTCAGAGAATATAAAGAATCAATCGAAGAGGCAGCTAAAGCGCGTAGAACTGAACAAGAAGTTCTTAAAATTTGGTCGCGTTTTATTAATGGTTTATAAACCTCTTTATTATAAATAATGAGTATTAAAATTTCAATGAGTAAATTGGGAGATAGAAATGTCTGATAAAGAAATGGAAAATGTCGTGGAGGAAGAAACTGTTGCTCTCGATGAAATCGAAGAAGCAAAGAAGGCTTCCTTTGGCGATCCTTCCGAGGTTCCTGATCCAGTCGCTAAGACTGCAGCAGCACCTGGGAAGTCAAAGAAGCAGGGCGACGCATCTGCTCCTATGCAGGGTTCTTCCGAAAAGCCCAAGACAAAGATGGCTATGCTCAATGCTGCTATGCAGTACATGAGCGGAATGAGCAAGTCTGACCTTCAGGCTGCTTATACAAAGATGATGGGCGAAGAAGTTGCTACTGAAGAAGAAGAAGTAGAAGTCGTCGAAGATAAGAAGATCGAAAAGATCACACGCGAAGACATCAACGTCGCTGAAGACATTGCTGCTGTATTCGCTGGTTCTGATCTTTCCGAGGAATTCAAGGAAAAGGCTACAGAGATTTTCGAAGCTGCTGTCGTTGCCAAGGTTAACGAAAAGCTGGGCGAAATCTCCGAACAGGCTGAAGCCGAACTCGCTGAGTCGACCGAAGTATTCAACAAGGAACTTGTTGAGAAGGTTGACAGCTACCTCGACTATGTCGTAGAGCAGTGGATGGACGATAACAAGCTGGCTGTCGAAACAGGTATTCGCGGCGAAATTGCTGAGTCCTTCATCGGCGGTCTTAAGGATCTGTTCGAACAGCACTATATCGAAATCCCTGAAGAAAAGGTTGATGTTGTCGAGGAACTCGCCAATAAGGTCGAAGAGCTCGAAGCAAAACTCAATGAATCCATTGAGGAAGCAATCGAACTCAAGAAGAGAAATGAAGAGTTCGAACGCGCTGTGATTTTCTCGGAGGAAGTTGAAGGTCTAACTGAAACACAGGTTGGTAAGCTCGAGTCTCTCTGCGAGGCTGTTGATTTCGCCGATGCTGATACTTTCAGAAAGAAGATTCAGTCGATTCGCGAAAGCTATTTCGCTGGACCTCAGGAAGTTCTTACTGAGGAAAAGACTGGGCTAGATGATGAACCTGTTGAAATTGAAGAAGAGACCGATTCGACCCCCAAGGGTGCGATGGGTGCCTATGTTGCAAGCATCACAAGAACCGCTAAGAAATAGGCTTATTATAAATAGTCTGTGATTAAAATCCTGAAAGGAGAAGGAGAGTAAAATGTCTGAACACCTAATCGAAAAGTGGGGTCCCGTTCTCGATCACCCAGATCTGGCTAAGATCGGTGATGCCCACAAGCGCCAGGTCGTTGCGCAGCTGCTGGAAAACCAGGAGCGTTCTGCTCGTGAGCAGGGCATCGGCTCTGGTGGTTACAATTCACCATCACTTCTGGGCGAAGCTGCTCCCACCAATGCAATGGGCGCTTCTTCCTCCACAGCCGGTGCTGGCAGCGTTGACATCTTCGACCCAGTGCTTATCTCACTGGTTCGTCGTTCGATGCCAAACCTGATTGCTTATGACGTTTGTGGCGTACAGCCAATGACTGGTCCTACTGGACTGATCTTTGCTCTGCGTTCGCGTTATAGCAGCCAGTCTGGCGACGAAGCCCTGTTCAACGAAGCCAACACAACTCACTCAGCTTCTGCTGGTGGCAACACTGCTTCGCGCTTTGTTGTTGCTAACGCATCTTCTGGTAAGGTTCAGACTGGTTCTGATCCAACCGATCGTGCTGCTGGTGGCGCTGGTTACTCAGTTTCGACTGGTATGTCCACCGCTCGTGCAGAAGCACTCGGCGATGGCTCCACGAATGCCTTCAATGAAATGGCATTCAGCGTTGAGAAGGTTGCAGTAACTGCAGTTTCTCGTGCTCTGAAGGCTGAGTACACCATGGAACTGGCTCAGGACCTCAAGGCTGTTCACGGTCTTGACGCCGAGACAGAACTCAGCAACATCCTGTCTGCTGAAATCCTGGCTGAAATCAACCGCGAAGTTATCCGCACCATCAACTACTCTGCTGTAGCTGGTGCTCAGGAAAACGTCACTGCGGCTGGTACTTTCAACCTCGACACCGACTCGAACGGTCGTTGGATGGTAGAAAAGTTCAAGGGTCTGCTCTTCCAGATCGAACGCGATGCCAACCAGATCGCCAAGTCCACACGTCGTGGTAAGGGTAACGTCCTGATCTGCGGATCTGACGTTGCTT
>Ga0208644_1001331_pt1 | contig 20683 bp, 9 predicted proteins | sample VirMetDEL_Nov_18_FD_184517 | JGI IMG/M metagenome (GOLD analysis project Ga0208644, IMG submission 184517) | Aqueous microbial communities from the Delaware River and Bay under freshwater to marine salinity gradient to study organic matter... | ecosystem: Environmental > Aquatic > Marine >...
ATCCAGAATAATGCTAACGGAGTGGCTTGGGGTAATTTTCAACATGCTAACCCAATAAACCCTTGCGGGAATGTTAATATACAAAGTAGTTACGGTGATGTAAACATTATGTCCAAGTCTCCAGTAATTAGTAGGGTTTTTATAGAGACTCTAGACCCTGCTGGAGGCGCTCAACTAATTCAACTAAAAACAAATGGTCCTACAGGGACTATAGTTTTAAAAACTGCTGGAACTTTAGCAATTGATGCGGGAGAAGTAGCTATACAATCCGCTGGAAATATATCTATGGGGTGTAACGGACTTTTTAGCGTAGAGGCTCTGGGGGGAATGGCGGTCCAAACTCCAGCAAACATAGATTTAGAGGGCGCTACGGTTAATCTAGCTCCGGGCTCGGCTCCGACTATTCCTGTAGAACCAATAATTGCAACTAGAACAGCATCACCCCTAAATACCAATGATTACTTCGGTAGAGGATTAGAATAGTATGGCATCATTCGACGTAGATACATTTTTAACAGCACAAGGACAGACCGGAGCGGGTCCGGTTCAAGCCCTAGGTATGGCTTATGGCGTACCTAGTTGTATGCTTAACTTAGCGGGCGATGTATTAAGCCTGTTGCCGACTCCTGTATTGATTTCTATGAACCTTGCTACCCAACAAGGAAAGGCTAAAGCTAATGAGATAATTCAAAAGCTTTTTAGGATTCTTCAGTTCGATTTAGGCATCATAACCTTTGATACGGAAACAGGAACATTTCAGTTTGGGCTCGATGACGGCTGGCTAGGTATTCAGGCTGGAGCGTTAGGAGAAATTCTAGGGCTAATAAATGGGTTATCCGCGTTTGGAGCGCAAATTTATCAAAATGTAAATGCAGCTATAGATCAAGTAGAGGCGATTATAGATTGCGTCGGTTCTTTTGGGGATTATATGTCTGCAAAAGATCCTGGATATGCGGCCAATCAACTCTCACCAGAGGAAAGAAGGGCGCAGGTAGAAAATAAATACGCTGGAGGCATAGCTGCCGCAAATACTGCTAAAGATTTTATTGCTCAGGCTACAGCTTTGGAGGATAGAATCAACGCCATTCTAAAAGCTAGACAAGATGATCCTTCTTTAGAGCCTGTGTTCAAGGATGATGCGGAGTTTGGTCTGAGCGGCCTCAATACGTCTGCTGCTATTGATCCTGGGCTCCTGGAGGAAGAAGTCTTCCGTCTTACGTTCGGTCCGCCAGAGACGGTTACAGGCCAGTATATACTAACCAAGGATGGCTTGTACTATGACTCTCAGTCGGGAGGCTTAGATCCTATTCTAACTGCAATATCCGGCGTTGTTCCGGTCGGGGACAGGTGGAAGTATGATTATGATCCCAATCTAGGAGGAAAAGGCGAGTCGATTGACATTGACTCACTCAATAAGTTTGCTGATAATATATTTGATCCTAGGCGAGTGGACGATAGTTTAGGCTTGCAGGAATATTATGATCAGGACCACTTCCTTCAGGTAGTAAAGCAGCAGAGAGATAAGCAGGTATTTGATTTGTCGGCTGACCTACAAACGTACATAGATCAGTATGGAGAGCAAAACTCTATTGTTCTCAACCAAAAGCAGTTAATCATATCTGAGATTGCTAATCATAACGACAAGATAAATAGAAGAAAAAAACAGATTGAGGTTGCTGTAAAAGCCCCACAAATTTATGGAGGAGAGACGCAACCTATTTACAGTCCTGGAGAGGTTCCAATTAACGACTTCTCTTATTTAGCTGACTATAATTTACAGGTTGATTTAGAGAAGCAAAGAGCTTTGGTTTTTGAGCAAGCAGAGGTTACTGGTATTGTACTTCCCCTTAATCCTAAGTTTGTTCGCTCTAGTCCCAAGCCAAAATCTTTGGGTTATGAACATCTTAATATTCCTACAATAGGTAAAGGCAGTATTATTTACTCTCCCTCCTCCACGGATAACACAAATGCTACAGTGCTTTCCCTTACGGATAACATAGTAACGGAAGGACTATTTTCAATATATAACTTCTTAGATACTAACCTAGAGTTGCCGTCGTCAACAAATTTCCAAACAACTAATTGCGCCACGGAGGATATGTATAACAACGCTCAGTTAGTAGGAACTTCAAGACAGACAATATTTACTTCAGGTCTAGCCATACCTTACTTGGAAGGAATAACTAGGAACAAGAGCACGGACACCGCTGCCGCCTCGGCTTTAGGCAGTTTTGTGAAATTGCCCGACACTCAAGAATATCAAAACTTAACATATTCTCCATCAGGTTTTAGTATGGAGTGCTGGGTTCACGTTCCAAACATCACTGACGCGGAAACAGGCTGGTTAAGTGGTGGAGCATCTTCATTAACTAAGGTTCTTTTAGCTTCAGAAAATGTTGGAATAAAAGAAGGCTTCTCTAACCTTGATCGTATGGGTGAAAATAGAGACTTAGATTTGCTTCCAAACAATAAGGGAGATCAGTTAGTACGCGGCATGGTGTGCGGATTTACAAGGGACAGAAGAATAACACAGTTATCTACTTCGTCTAATCCCATAGGCTTTAGCAATAACAATGCGGATAATGACCCAGTGTCCTCTTTAAGTTTCTTCTTAGCTCCTACAATATCAAGAGATGCCTCGTCTGCCTCTTTTGTAAACAACGATGAATGTGCGAATTACCCGACATTCCATAAGATGAAAGTTGATCTTTCTGCTACTGATTTTGGAAACGTATCCTCCCAGTTTGTTCTTATAGGAATAACGTGTAACCCGGAAACCGATGAAATTAGTATGTTTGCTGATGGTAACCTAGTGGCTACTTCATCCCTTTCAGAAGTTTTTGGTGTAGAAAAAAACCACACTCCATCTCTACCTAACTTTAAGCAAGCAAACAGTTTTGAGTATTCTTCAACCACTGTAGACGGCCCAAAAATATTGAAACAAGGGCCACTACTAAACCCGTTTTACACTCCTTGGATTGTGGGTGGAGGTTATACTGACGGTATGTATTACAGAGGAAACTTCATGGGGGGTGATCGAGGGGGAATAACAAGTGGTCTTCGTGGGCATGTAGGAAGCCTTAAGTTCTATAGTAAACCACTAAATAGTACAGAAGCAAAAAAGAACTACGATGCTCAACGAGGATTCTTCAAGAATATTAAAATCTAATGGCAGCTAATACAAGAGTTTCTAGGTTTGGAAAAAGACCAACCAAGTATGAAGAGCAATCCCCCAGGTCTAAGCGAAAGGAGATCTATGGGCTTACTTTTCCTTTAGGTATAAATAGAACCACTGGGGGATTTTTCAAAAAGAATAGCGGCAGGGTTATGATTAGGCAAGCTATTACTCAGTTGCTTAGAACTGAAAAAGGGGAGAGATTAATGATACCTAATTATGGGTGCAATCTAAGAAAATATTTATTTCAGCCTATAACTCAAGAGCTATTCAATAATATAAGAGAAACTATAGAAACGTCTTTTAGAAATTACATTGTTGGAGCAAAATTGTTAAAGGTTGGAGTTTTTGAGACGGGAGAGTATGACGCGGCGGGCGGAAATCAGTTAAGGGTTGTCTTATCAGTTCAGTTAACGACAGACGACCTTGAGATCTTTGACGTAGAGGCAAAAATAAAATGAATTTCTCAGGAACCATAAGTTCGGACTTTATGAAACTGGCCCCTATAGCCCTTAATAGGAGGCAGGACCTAATCAATTTTGCGGCAACAGATTTCTTATCTTTAAGGAATGCTCTTATTGATTATGTTAAAGCGGCGTATGCTAACGAATATAAATATTTTGTAGAGTCCGATTTAGGCATGATGTTTATTGAGTTAGCGGCTTACATGGGTGCGGTGATGTCCATGAAAGCTGATATGCTTGCTAATGAAAACTTCTTATCTACCGCGAAACAGAGGCAAAGTGTTAAGAAGTTATTGGAACTAGTGGGAGTTAGAATGCGAGGTCCCCTATCAGCAGCAGCAGACGCGCAAATAACTTTTGATGATGATTTAAATTCCGTAGGTTCAGTAAGTATTCCTCCAGTGCAAAGAACTTTTGAGATAACGTCTCCTGAAGATGGTGCTCAAACAACTTATACTTTATACAAGGTAGTCAATGGTTTAGTTGATCAGGCTACTGCCAATGCCACCATCACTCTAGATCCTGCTTCAGAAGGGCTGGGAGATGAAAAAAATATATTCCAAAACTTGGTAATACAAGAAGGATCTTTAGTTACAGAGACAGGGGAGTTTGCCGCTACGGAAGGACAAAAAACAATCCCTCTCACTGACGGACCAGTAGTCGAAGGTAGTGTGGAAGTATTTATTACATCTCCTAATCAGGAGTCTGAGGGTGCATATAAGGAAGTTGATACTTTGTTTTTTGCTTCAGGAGCTAGTGATAAAATTTTCGAGATCGTATTTGATGAATTTTATAACGCAACTATAGTATTCGGCACTGGGGTGGCTGGAATTTCTCCTCCTGACAATGCTAGTTACTCAGTAAATTACAGAGTGGGGGGAGGGACTAGAGGCAATATAGAAAAAAATAGTTTAGCTACTTCGGTAATTGGAACTAACTTAGGAAATAGTTATGCTGGTACGCTAACCAACACCTCAAAAGCCACTGGAGGCGCAAACGCAGAATCGGTGGAGCACGCCAAAAAATATGCCCCTCTTACATTCAGACGGCAGGATCGGCTGGTTACCTTGTCAGACTACGCAACATTCGCTAACACCTTTATCAGCACGTTCGGCACAGTAGGCAAAGCAACTGCTGCTACTAGAAATGCTTACTCTTCTGCAAACACCATAGATATTTACGTTTTAGAAAAAGCTAGTGATTTGCAATTACAAAGAGCGACACCCAACTTTAAGACTCAACTGTTAGAGGCTATGAGTGAGAAGAAAATGATGACTGATGATTTAGTTATTGTGGATGGACTTATAAGAACTTTGGATTTAGTCTGCACTATTAGAATAGATCAAGAACAGCAAGAAAACGAAGATTCTATAAAAGCTAAAGTTAGAGATAAAATTCTTACTTTTCTAAGCATAGATAATACTGAGTTCGGGGAAGGACTGTCTGTTTCCGAACTAAACAGGCAGATATTTGAAGTGAATGAAGTTCGTTATTCTACCCTAGATAATATAGGGCAGGACGTTAATATTGATTTTAATGAAATCCTACAACTAAACAACTTAACGATCAATGTCGAGTACCTAGCATAATGGTAGATAACAGTAAGTATACGCCTAATCCAAGACAGTTCTACAAAAGTAATTTTGTAGAACTTTTGGAGCTATTGACTCCCAAGCTATACGTCCAGGAAGATTTAGATCTTAGTGGTACGGAAGTAAATCCGATAAGTACAATAATAAATGCTCATATTCAAGCAGCAAAAGACTTACCTCAAGTTTTACCTCTGTCCTCTATTCCAGGAACGCAGACGAGCCAGTTAAGTTCGTTAGAGGGCATCGCTCAGTATTTCGTAAAACAAAATAATCTAACCAACGTAACCACTCAAAGTTTTTTAGAGAAGATACTTCTTCCCTTAGGCATAAAATATTCAAGTTATGATACTAGCTCAGAGTATAGAAGCTTTCTATCTTCTAATTTACTGCCTAAAATAGTTCCACCAGGAATATCAACCCCAGGAACTATAGAAGATAATATGGTTGATCTTTCAGCCCTTACGGCGGATACTAATGCTAGTAGTGTTCATAATTATTTAGTAGACAACTTAGGATGGTTTTACTTTTTGAACACTTCTGGCTTGGGGGGATTAGATTATAGCCCTTCGTCTTTTGTACTGGATAGTCTATCAAGATTATTCCTCGGTGGTCAACTAGAAACTGTAGACGGAGTGAAAGGATTTACAGAATACCTATGGAAGAATGTTGAAGCTTGCTCTTTTGGGGAGTACATTCCGCAGGATTTTCTTTCTGGACAAGCTGATGCCATATATGAAGCCAGCGCAGGGGAAGTGGCAACTTATACCAGCGGAGTACAGAAGTTAGACAACTTAAAAACATTTTTAGATGTTATCTACTCTCCCCTAGCAATAGATAAACAAGATTTTACAGTAAAAGAAGCTTTTGATAATTTCATTGACGCGAGTATAATTCCTGAAGACAGAATATCTAATGGACCTTATAGAAAAATATTAACCGCTCTAGGCTTTCATTTTTCCGACATATCTGATCAAGTAGAGGGCATAAAATACATCTACGATATTGAGAATGCTGATAAGGAAAACTTAAAATATATTGCTGACCTCATAGGCTTTAAACTACGGGGGAGTAGCCCAGAAAAGTGGAGACACCAGCTTAGGGTGGCTACAGATCTTTACAAAAAATCAGGTACGCAACAGGCATTAAGGGCTGCGCTTAATGCCATCATTGTTGACAGTGTTTTGGATGTGGATAGCCACATAATACCTTTGTGGGAATCCTACGTTCCTTTCCTTATTTGGTATGCTTTAGCAACAGGATCCCCTTTGTTTAAAAATTTAAAAACTTGGACTCCTGAATTAGCTAAAAGTGCAGGAGTAGTAAGTTACAGTTCTAGCAGCCTGGAAGATAATCTAAAACTTGTTACTGATTCTATATTACTAGATCTGGTATCAGTTTTCCCAGATAACTTTAAATACTTCGGAAAGAGTTTTCCTTTACCTAGGTTCTACTACTTAAATGAAGACGGATCAAAGGGGGATTTATACACAGTCTTAGGTGATCCGAAGATGAAGCCTTGGCACGGGCATACAGTTGGTGGGCCAGGGTATCAAGCAATCCGTAGGCAAGCTGAAGACTTCGGTGAGGGGGCATTGTGGGACCTAGCTGTTGGACCGGGACCCTTCGGTGAAGGCGTGTACATGGTTGGAAAACGTCACCCTCAAGGACTAGAAAGACCTACTTATCTACTTTTCGAGGGAGACATAGAGTTCCTATTTAATTATCGTGGAAAACGTAACTACCCTATTCCTCCGTTTGAGGAGGTAAAATACTTTAAGGACTCTACTGTAACTAAACCCCTGTCTGATCTTTTAGTAGAAAAATTAAAGTGTTTTAAGGTTGATCCTGATTTTGCTGATCAAGTCGGAGACTTTATTACTAGTGGTGCTGTAACTTCCGAAACCAACATAGGATCTTTAAATGAGTTCCTGATGTTCTTTAGTTCTGTCCAAAATCCTCCTAATTACGATGATGTAATGTTTAGTATCTCAGATTATGAGAAGAATACACTTAGTTTATGGAACGGAAAGTCTTCTCATATTTTCTTAGATTTTGAAGAAACTGATTTCGACTTTAGGAATCGTTCCTTGCAATCAGACTCTAAGTATGCACTATACGAAACAGCAAGAGTAGCTCAGGAATACTCCCCAGCGCATACGATACCAAGGGTAAATTTAAATGCAAGTGCAGTTGATGATTTCATATCATCTTCTACCAATTTTTTGTATGCCAGTTTCGATAAGGACGATACCCGAGCAGGATATTCTTCTGGTTCAGTCCTAGGGAATACTGAAATTAGTGGCGTGTCCATAACGTCTGACCCAGGAAGAGAAGGCTTTAGCACGTTTAAGAGAGATCAGGTTGACGGTGTAGAGACTCAGATAAGCTCAACTGCCAGCATCGTAGGCCCAGCCAGAAGAGACCTCAGGAGAAGAAACTTTAAGTATTTACTACCTGAGCAAGGACACTATGATAGGACAGGATTTAATGGCCCTATTAGCTACGATCCCTCCGTGATTGAGCGTTCAATGGCTAGTTCTTTAGGAGAACTAACTTTAGGCTATGTGGCTTCAGCGGGTAAATTTTTTCCTGTAGTAGACCACACAAATATCTCTGGGGTTTGGCATATTTGTGAGGGACTTACATCTAAAAATGCTTTCTCAGGCGTAGATACGAGTAATACTTTTCCTTACAGAGGGCTTAGAAAGTTGGGTTCTGACGCGAAAAACCCGGACATAGATTCTGCTACGGATAGGTATGTCGATAGAGGACAAACTCCAAAGATTATTTTATCCATGCATTCGTTGATGGAGAAAAAAGCTATCGCTTATGCTGAGGACCAAATAACTAGAAGCTTATCCTCTTTTGATAATGATGATTATTGGAAAGACCAAATACAGAGTTTTGCTAACTCGGCAATAGCAAGTGGGTATGTAATAAATTCCTACTCTGATTATGAAAACTTTAGTTTTGGAAGGGGTCTACAAAAAGTATTCAAAGATTATTGTATTAGTTTTGGACAACATCCCTTAGGACCTACCTTCCGAGATCGCACGGGGGGAAGTATCTTCGCTCATGTATTTGGAAAAGCATTGTACAATTCTGATTTTAAAATTCTTGGTCAGAATGGAAGCTCTTTTATTCAGACTTCTTTCCGAGATAACCTTCCGATAAATAGAACTACGGTGTGGTCTGACGGTGGACCAGGAACATTTACAGCCAGCAGTCTAAATGAGGCTGTTGTGCCTCTAGTTGGGAGTTATATTTCTGGGCAAGCATTTGATTTTAGAAACCCTACAATTCTAAGTGGAATTGAATTTTGTGACATCTCAGGTGCTCCGACTAGAAATGAGTTTAGAGTTATTAATTTAGATCCTAGCTCTGCGGTACAAGGTGGAGATAACTATTTCGTTCAGAACCCCGTAATCAAGTGTAAGTCTGTAGGTGGCCTTCCTAGGTTAAGATTTGATGTTTCTTCTTACGGGGACATGCCTAATATCTTGAATCCAGAGCATAAATTTAAATTAAATGTAAGAGCTTTGGTAGCAGACGAAACTCTTCCCCAACTAGGGGGAGGTCAATTAGGTGTTTGGATTCATACGGAGCCCGCTGAAGATTTGATGTGGTCATGGACTCCAGAGGGGAAGTGGTCTCCAACAGAAGTTAGTAGCTTAAATATTGATCAAGTAATAAAAAAGTTAAGCCATAAGTATAGTTTTTCTGTTAGTACACCAGAAAGATCTGTGAGAGGATTCTGCTTGAATAATCAAGAGGCCCCAGAACAACAGGTAAACGATAAGAGCCTCAATAATTTAAGAAAAGAATTTTTTGAAAACTTTCAAATAGAATTTGATACTAGAAACTTTACAATATTTAACAACTTTGAATATAAAAAAATTATACCAAAAACAAATGAGCAGTTTAAACTAACTGATCAGGTTCATAAAGATAGGAATTATGTAATAGAGGTGTTCTTTATACCAAACAGTAACTATAACAAGTATTTACTGATTGACTCCATATCTTTAGAGGATTCTACTCTGAGATATGAAGCCGGAATATCCACAGGGTTAGGTTTAGAGACAAGTGGTATTCCCCTTAGGCCATTTGTTAAAGAGTATAAGTATGAATTAGATAAAGAAGAACTCGCTGGGGTTTTAAGCTTCTATAATGGTTTAACTGGTATAAGAGCAGGAGAGAATACTACAGCCCTAGCGTCAAGGGACGCAAGCGTAACTTCTGGAACTCTAGAAGTAAGCGGAGGTAGTAGGATATCTTATAGGGTTCAGCCTGAATGGGTAAACCATACGGACGGACCTAACGGAAGCTATAGCGTGGTGGAGTTTGATAACTGATGAGAGGTGAAGTAGAAGTTTGGAGTGGAGGCAAGCTAATCCTTAAGGAAGCTAATATGCTAACTGACGGAGCAGGAGAGTTGTTAGCTGATATTATGACCGTATCCCCATCCCTTTCAGGTATAGATGATTTGGCTACTTCTTCCATAACGGATGCTTCTAATTATACAATACAAGCTATCTCTTTTGGTACTGGGTCCACAGCGTTCCAATCTAACGCGCATAACCTTGACGACATAAAGAGTACTGTTTACGGATCACAGTTGTTCGATATAAAAGAAGAAGATTCAGGAAATATAGCGGTATTAAGAACTAATAGAGAAGATGGAAACTCTACTAGTAATAATCAACCAGTATTTACCTCTTTGCCCACTGCCCCCAACCCAGCGTTGAGTTCTTTAGAAGTTGATACAGCTTGCTCCGCTGCTTTTGAAGATATTTCAATAAGCTCTGTTTTTCCAGGAAACGGACAACTTCCAAATTTTCTTTTAAGTCCGGTGGTTAACGGTGTTATAAAAAACACTGTTTTAAGCGCCGATGTTCTTGCTTATGGAACCGCTTCAATTTTAGGTTGCTTTCCTGAAGGTAGTAGCGTAACAAGAACATTGGAGCCCAGTAGAGTGGTATATTACGACCAGCAAGGCTCCTCAATAAGAATACCTTCTGAAGGAGGGTACTTCAATGAGGCGGGCTCTATGGATATTTCGGGGTTTGTTACCGCAGTTTCAGGAACGGCAAGCACAAGCGGGCTAACAACGTCATCCAACTCCGACTTCTCTTCAAACGGAACTATTGAGTATGCAGTAACTTTGTCTAAGTCTGATGCACTGTTTGCTCATGCTTACGGAGGCATTTTTCATTTAGGTCTTTGGACCATAGATATGAACAAGTCTCTTCTAAATGGAAATACACCTCCTTTTGGGTTTAGTCTACTAGATAATCCTAGAAAGTACAGACTGTTTTGCAGGAAAGGTGTGTCAAAAGATCTGACCTACATAGAAGACATTACAGCATACGAGGATCTAACAATAAAGTGGAGGCTTCACTTCCTATGAAAAACTTTACAGAAGAATTAGGTATTAACGGACACCTTACCATCATAAAAAAGATGAGTACGGGCGAAGAAGAAGTCCTTCTTGACGACTCTAACATAATCGTTTCTGGTATGGGGGTTGGTCTTTCTTACTTGTTTGCGGCTTCTGGGTCTAACAGTATCTTAGACTATCAAATACAAAAGTTTCAGCTTGGAGTTTCTGGGCCACCCGAAGGCGGGGTCACCAGTGCGATCAACGAGTTATCGGGACCTCTATCATCTTTAGATGAGTATGGTACGGGAAGTAACTTAGCTATTTTTGAGGGAACTCAGATTGTAGGTAACAGCGACATCACAGGTAGATTTTTCGCTGAGATACCTGCAAGTAAAATCACAAGGATTAACGATAGCTCAGTGAGATACACGTTAGTTGTTGATGAGGAAGCAGCAAACGGTTTAGAGCGTGACGGAAATGATGCGGCAATAAATGAGATAGGAATGTTCATGAAGAACCCGAGAGGAACAGTAGATGATCGACCCATTCTCGTATGTTACAGAACATTTAGTGACATAGTGAAGACTAATGATTTTAGTTTAATTTTTAGGTGGACAATAAACTTCTGATATGGCTTTCAATAAAAACGACATTTATACGAGCAGCGGCAGCGTTGTGCTATTTAATTCTTGGACTCCTTATGTGTCTAAGTTTGACACCAGCACATTCTACAATTGGGAGCAGGATAACGTCCCTCTTTATGATCTAGAAGAGCGCACTTATGAGCTTTGGGAGCAAGGAGGCTTTGCTACTTCGGCTGGAGTCCCTGGGCTGGCGTTGAGCGTTTCTGCTGATACTCCTGCGCTTACACTCCAACAAAATCCAAATATATTCGTAGATGTTAGTTCTGCTATTGCAGCCATTCCTAAAGTTGTTCGGTTCCCTGTGCTAGTGGAAGTAGCAAACTTTGGTGACCTTGGCCCACTAGAGCTACACAACTTTAGAATAGAAGAAGAAGGCTCCATAGAAATTATAAATAGAAACTTCTCTAGGACATACAACGCTTCCTCTGATGTGAGAACTGTTGGAACTCCAAGCATAGGTCAGTATCTTCAGGTTCCGACACAGATTAGCTCATTAGATTTAAGCAACACGTTAACGGATACATCCTGTGTACATATCGCAACCCCTGTTCTTTCTGGAGCGGGAGACATCAGGTTCAATAAAGTAAATTCTATTTTCTACCCTTCTCATAGTGAAAGAGCTACTCCATTAGCAGTTACCCTTTCAGGAGGCTCATTTAGATCTGGCACGGCTAATCAGTTTGTTCCTAATGTTTTTGAAAATCTAACCGAGGATGGTACGATAGTATCGAATGATATTAGTTCCTTCGATACCAATGCTTCGATAAATATAAAGCGTCCTCAAGTAAGTACAGCAGATCCTTTGGGAGGAAATGTATACGGCAATGCTTGTTCTAAGATTAGTGTAAAGAATTGCGACGGACCAATATTTATTAGGCACTTCTTTGTTGACGGACAAGCCGCAAGACCTGTAGGTGTTGAGGTTACTAATTCCAAAGTGGTTATTGAGAACTGCGCTGCGGTTAAGTGTCAGGAAGCCGGGTTCAAGTTTAGTAACTCGGAGGTTACCTTATCTAGGTCAGCTTTCGCTTACAGAAACTATAAAGAGGCTACGGCAACCACAAGAGAGCCTGAGCTTGGAACTGGCTTCCACTTTATAAACAGTGACGTACTAGTTAGCTCTTTACCTCTTGACGTAACTTCTATCGAAGTTGGCGACACAGGTGCTGAAGGGAGAGACGCTACTTTCGTTGCTTCAAGAAACACAAAAGGATTTGTTTTGGAGAACTCCAAGCTTCGAGGAGGTGTAAGGAGATCAGCCCCAGCGACAGCGAGCACAGGAGGCGTTATATGCTCAGAGCTTAACACTAGTGCGGGCATGATTCTAGAAAATGCTTTTGTTGATGTTCAAGGGTTACTAGATGTGTATGGTAACAACAAGGGGATTGAGTCTAATAACTCTTTCTTACGTTATGAAAATCTTACTGTAGACGGTAGCCAAGAGGAAGGTTTAAATAGTTTGAAATCAACTTTCTTGTTCGATTCTACTAATATTTTAGATAGCTCTAACAGAAGACAATTAGAGTTTTCTGGAAATTCAGTACACTTAAACTTGAAAGGGGGCAGCGATTTTTCTTTTAATTTAGAGGGACTGATTGTAAGCTCTTACGGAAATTCTTTCTTCAGGACCGCTTTCGCGGGAACGCCTGCTATCTATGCAGAGGATAACTCCACAGTTGATTTATTAAAGACATATCTTGATGTAGGGAATGTTACTGATCAAGGTACAACTTATGGTAGAGCAGTCAAGGCGGTTAACGGGTCAACCGTTACCTTGAACGGTTTCGGTAATGGAGCAACTCTTATCACGGGGCCTCCTACCTACGGAGCGCAAAGAGTTATGGCTGGGGTATGTGCCGAAAAAAACTCTACAGTTAATTTTCATGGTCCTACAGCGATAAATCAATTTGGTGTAGATGTTTTAGCTAGTGATAATTCAGTAATGAATTTTGAACCTAGACGTATGCCAGGAATGTACGCCCCGGACTTGTCTCTTGGACTTAGCGCCCCTGAGAACCACACTACAGTAGAGTTACATGCCACACGCTCTTGCTTAGTAGCTCAGAAAAACAGCACTATAAACATGAGAGACTTGGGAGCTTTCCCGGCTAACTGGTCCACCACACCTAGTGGATTAGCGGCTTTAGATAACTCTAACTATGAGCCTAATTTAAGCTCTTTTGTTTCTGCGGGTTCTCTTCAGTTTTACGCTAACCCCCAAGATGCTACCTTAATAAGCGACCAAAGTTTAGATATTGTTCCCCAACCAACAGTGCCTTTAACATCCTTTAGGGCGGGAAGAGCTAATACTTTATTAGTTAGAGATTCTAGTTACGGTAGTCCCAACTATACCGACCGACAAAGTATATCTCAAGGGGGTGTTTGTCTTCGAGCCGTAGAAGATAGTGTAGTCAATGTTCAAAATGTCCACTTCCCTGTTCCTGTTAACGATAGTCCTGCGGATGGGCTATACTATGACAGTAGTGGAAGTCTTTGTGAAAGGTTTAACATTTGGAACATCGCGGATACCTCCAGGTTAAATGCTTCTTATGTATCTCTTAGTGGTATGCATCCTATTAGCTGTCAACAACACGGACCCAGCGCCCTTTACATGTCTTCTAGTGACGGAACAGAAGCTAATCAGGTCCCTGCTTACGGCGCACCTCTGGGAACTCCAGACACGGGATCACTAAGTATTCTTGACGCATTTGGCGCTGGAAGTGCAGTATGGGTTGTTCCTTCGGGGGTAGATGTAAACTCTCCTTTCGATAGATTTTATCCTATTTCTGGAGTTATTAATGAAGAAACACTTTCTTCTCTTACTCAAGCAGGAATTAATGTAAGCGGAAATTCAACCTATACTTTTGGCGTTAGTGGTTTCTTTAATAATCGGGGCTTCTTCAGATTATACTGGACTCCAAAATCTAGTGCTAAACTACTACAAACAGATTTAAGTGGATATACTGAAGGGGCTTATCCCCATGCTGGAGATTTCTCTGGAGTGGTGGGTCCTGCCTATCAAATATTTGCTCAGGGCTATAATTGTTCTGCCCCACTCTCTTCCATAGTTCCTACGGGCGAGCTTAATTCTAGTTCTTTTGCCCCTGACCTATTAAAACTTAGCTATGATAGTGATGGGGATGGAGTGTTTGATAGTCTTTGGACATCTGGATTTTATTACTGTTCAGAGATGTTAGAAGAAGATGCAAGTCAGTGTATTCTAGAAGAATCAGCAGCCGACATGTTTGCTAATGCAAGGAATGCAAGTATTGGTTTGGCAGGAAGACCTAGGAAAGTAACAATTTATAGGGATACTAAAGATAGAATAGGAGAAGCCTATTCTGGTGATTTGATTCGAGGATTTAAGTCAGCTTCTATCTTTGATTTAGAGAGGGATAACTAATGGCAGAACAAATATACAATGAAAGCACTTTTCGGTTTACCGATCCAGTAAGGCTATTTAAGGCTAATGATCCTTACTACTTTGAGGTGGATAATATCCCTCTAAAGCAATTACAGGAAAACTGCCTTTGGTTAAAAGACCAAATCAGAAGAGATGTAATTAAGATAAGCAACGTAAAAAGAGCTGATATTGAAGAGCTAAGACCCTATGCTAGTGGAGGTGATCGTGTAGTTAGGGTCAAGCCAGGGAGGTTTACTGCTAGGATAAACGATGCTTCTACAAAGAAGCCCCTGGCTTACTTAAGAAAAATTTTAGGTCTTGAAGTGGGCGAAGTAGATGTTTACCAAGCTGCTCTACCTAATCCGGGCACATTTTCTACAGAGGCTGAGGCCGCAGTTAATGCGCTTTTAGTGGATGCTTTAGATTCTTTCAAAAGCTTATTGAGCGAGGACTCATTAGGACTTAATGGTTTGGGTGAAAGGTCGTTCACTTGGCCTGTTGTTTCTCCTGATAGACCTATCAACCAGAACGGGGCTGCTGTGTCTACCCAGGTGGATAGTGGAGCTTTAGGTTATGAAAGCCCAGGCTCAGGAAGATCTTCTAAAATAGTCCCTATGATTATTACCGAAGCACTCGTCTGGGCAAAAGCTCAAAATTTTGTAGCAGATAGAGTTACGCTTACGACATATGATTACACTGATCCTTTTAACGGTTTCGCTACCATGCCAAGAACGGACAGCTTCTTTGTTCGAGCTTGGAGAGGCGTTGCTAGAAATGCCATTGTAGACGTTCCTGAAGAACTTACAATAGAGGTTCCTAACTTCTCCGAAGATGATTTTAATTATATTGACGAGAGTGGTAATGAGACCAGGGTTGACAATATTTACAATCGAATTGATATGATCTTTATCTACAGTAAGCCTGTAGATGCTAGTTCCACCACCATCCTAAAAGGTTCAGGAAAAGAAGTTATTACTCGTCCTACGTTAGGTATTGTGCGGGGAGCAGGAATAAAAGCTAATCTAAACGGAACTACAAATTACGAAGAAGATTACATTCAAAGCACCGGAGATGATCATAGAATTATGGCGTCTCCTGGGGACACCGAGAACGAAAACTTAGGGTTTATAGCAGCGTCTGCCAATGATATTGCCTTTGACGTTCGAGGCAGCTTTCCTGCACCGGATGATTTACTCAACATCGCTCCACTTATTTCTGAGCAACTTGAGAATGATGCGTTCGAGTTAGTCGGACAATCTATTCTACCAGTGGCTTATGTGTGGGTAACTAGGGGCTCTTCTGTTGTTTCTACTACAGACGTAATTGATATTCGCCCCCTTTTCAGAACCGCTGAATTAACTTATAACGAAAGGGCGGGTATCGCTGCCGCAATGCCTCAATTATCTATGGCTAACCCTGCTGTAGGAAAAGCACAAATGGACTATGAACTAAAACGTCAGTATGACGATTTAAATTCTAGAGTCGAAGACACGATAAATCAAGTAGGGACTTCCTTAAACCAAGGAGGAAAAACTATTGCAGCGGGCTACGTTTTCGGAGGTTGGAATTTCGGACCCGAGGGAGCCATGTTGGATTTTTATTCAAAACAATTCGGAACCTCTACCGGAGAATTCGGAGAACAGGCAGGTCTTGGAGGGTCGGCAGCAGTAAAAGAGTACATTAGAAATAGGTATGGGCTTTCTAGAACTGGATTTGAAATCCCTGCTTACCCTGACTGGGATCTAGCTGAATGGGCAACGATAACACCAAACTTAGATGAGGTAGGCAAGTACCCAAATGATTACATAAATACATTTTTCTCTCAATATGGAGACCCTCCAACAGAGGACACTCCTGACGGGACTATTGTAGGAGGCTCATCGAAAGAGTATGTTTCTACTGAAGGCTTAAACTCACAAGGCAATACGCCCGCCCCGGCTGTTAATTTTGCAAACGTATCTATACCAAACCCAATAATATCTCCTCAAGGAACCAGAGTTCACTTCAGTTATATAAAAAAGAGAATTGAGTTTGATAGAAGTGCTTATCCTGGGCTTATAGACTATACCGTAGACCTCCAGTTTGTAAATAGCTTGCCTAATATATCTGGTGCGAAAGGACTTCAACCTCTTAACCCAAGTTACGGCAACAACTCTAATGATGAATACAATGATGAAACCGCTGAAGCTGGTAGGTATATTGGAAATTGGGTAGAGAAGGGAGAAGATTACTTTATCCTTTATGTAGCATTCGCCACACATGATACCACGGTAAGAAATCCAGGGAGCCAAACCTGGGCAATTACAGAAGGAGACGCTCCTTATGTGCCCGCTCCGCACACTTATAGAACAGAAAGAACAGGCGTGACAGTTACGGCCAGTGAGCGAGGAGGAGAAAGATTTAGTTCTTTTGTCGTCCCTGTAGACGAAATTTTAAGATCTAATCCTAACCCACAACCTACGTCTGAAAGATTTAATGGGTATTTAGGAAACCCTAGACTAGGAAAATGCACTTACCCAACGATAACATGGTCTATGAAAGCTGTTAGTCAGGGTGATGCTCCATATTTCTACGGTAACCTAAATACAAACAATGTAATCGCACTAAACCAAAACTAAGAATGGCAGAGACTACTTTCGGTTGCGGTGACTTCTTACCAGGAAGAGGCCCTTTTAACTTTCCCGACTTTATTGAAGGGGGAAATATTAACGGTCCAGACCCACCAGCACCTGATCCGCCAGGAACTAGGACTGACGCGGACCCTTTCGGCCCTCCAGTAGTTGTAGACGAAGGGGGAGGATCGGATGATCCTTTTGTTGCTCCGGGCGGCGCGTCTGGAACTCCACCCCCACCTCCTCCACCGCCTCCAGGAGGAGGTGGTCCTTTCACGCCTATAGGCGGGAGACCTAAAGCACCAACACCGGGCACGCCAAGCACTCCTGGTCCGCAAGCTCCAGGGCCACCAACATCGCCCCCAACTCCCAAAGTTTGTAGGTGTGTTATTACTACTGAGGGAGCTACTATTAGCGATCCAAATATAAACCCTGCTGGTCAAGAATCTTGGAACTTCACGTTTTTTCAAAGGTGTGAAAGAGTCCTCGCAGGAACACCTGACCCCACAGTAGCAACGATTCAAAACTTTATAACCAATAACGGGCTTCCTGCGGGAGGAACTTTAACTATTGAGGGTGCGGTGGGATTTGGGGATTGTAACACAGGATCTCAAATAGCTCCTCGATGTAATGGGACTTGTCCTACTATTACAGCATCTTATATACTTCCTCGTCCTCCAGCCCCGCCCGATGCGGGTCCCCCTGCAATTAACCCTGGTGAAGAGCCTCCAGGACCTGGACCAATAAACCCTCAGCCTAGGCCCACAGGGGGTGGTGGCCCCTTTACGCCTATAGGCGATTTACCCTCCGCTCCTGGTCCTAGCGTCCCTGGTGGCGGTGGTGGAGGTGGTGGAGGTGGTGGCACAAGCAGTGCTGGTCCCCAATCTCCCGGTCCTGGCCCTGTGCGTCCCGGTGTGACTGGTGCTGGTCCCCAATCTCCCGGTCCTGGCCCTGTGAGTCCTCCCGGAGGTGGAGGTAATGGGTATACTCCCATAGACGACTTACCTTCTGCTCCTGGCCCTAGCGTCCCTGGTGGTGGGGGAGGTGGAGGTGGAGGTGGCGGGAGTGGCCCAAGCAGTGCTGGACCGCAAGGACCCGCTCCACCCGTAGTTCCGTTTGATCCCGGCGGCAACGCTGGGGGAGGCGGTGGTGGAGAGCCAATAGGCAATCTTCCTGAAAAAGATCCTACAGGTGGCTTTAATTTTGTTGGGGGAGGGGTTATAGGTAGAAGTAGTAAAGAGGTAATAACTGATATAGCTAAGTCCTTACTTACGACTAGCTCGGTTGATTTAAGTAATCAATTATTGGTTAGAGAAGTGCTTACTCAAAGACCCAGCGGGTTTGAAGATGAAGAAATATTTTTTGATGATACTCCAGAAAAGTCTGTATTCGTTAAAAACACAAGTACGATTACTGATATTTTTGCCCCAGTTATAGATAATAATATTTTGTATATCTTAAATAACAGATCTTCTTTTGGAGATTGGGATAGCAGACGGGCTGGTGGAGTGACACCAGACACAGTTTACAGAAGCCTTAGTAAAGAAACTAAAGAAATTCTTTCTAAAATTCTGAATTATGATAGAACACCAATCAATATATCTCAAATCTACAATATAGTTGGCACTAGAATATTAGACGGGACAATACAAAAAGTAACAAAAGGAACTTTAAGAAGGTTGGCTGAGGGATCTAAAGCAGAGACTCCTTTAGTTGTAACTAGAAGTAAGTCCGATATAGTAAACGAGACCGTGGCTTTAGCTTTAGTAGAAAGAAACTACTACCCATTAGAGCCTTCGTCATCTACAGGGTTGGCTGGAGAAACCTTAAAGAATCAAAAAACATTGTCCAGCGATGTGGACAGGTACATTGAAGTGACTATTGGAGGCGAACCTAAAAGGTATTATGTAAAAGACGATGATACTTTCGTTGGAAGAAGTACCTTGTCCTTAAAAGACGGGGAATACTTTGATGTTACCTTAGGAGGGCAAACCACTAGGCTGTATGCAAAATCAGAAAAAGATCACGCTTTTATTGTTCCAGAAAAAACAAGACAAATAGCATTAAATATTTTAGGTGGAGATGCCGCAAGAACACTGACTGTGAGTGGAGACCCTAGCGGGATTGAACTAGATTATTCACTATCAACTCCAAGAGAAAACTTGTACTTTTTAAGTTGCGTATTAAGCTCCATATCCACTGAACCAAATACAATAAACAGTAGACATGTAAAAAATACCACAGCTAGGTATGAGTACGTTAGCTTAAGGAACATAGAAGAAATAAACGAATACATAAAGTATAAGAATAATCACCAAACTTTTATTCTTGACGACGATGATAGACTATTAGACTATGTTGAGCGAGATGGCAACATTTTCCTAACACAAAATGATATAATTGTTGATTCTCCTAAAGAAAACAAAACGATGCCTTTGCTGACTAGACAACTTCCTTGGTACATTTTACTGTATCCTTCAAATAAGCCTGAAAATAATCCTTTTAATGGTAAGTCTCAAATTGTTAACATTTCGGCATCCTCTACCTCAAGACCAGCATCAATCACAAGACAATTAAGGACGAAGACAAATATTAATTCACAATTTAGAAATAGCTACAATCAGTTTGTAAGCGTTGAGCTAGTTGGAAGAGGGGCCGAGGATGTATATGGTTTACCGACCAACCAAGCCAGGATAAATAGAATAAATCTTAACAATAAAATATTTACTTCAGGTTACATAACTGAACAAGGGGAAGAGGTCGCAGCCTCTACATACACTCCAAGTAGGGCCAAGACTGGCTATAGGTTATTAGCAGAGATAATAAAAAATATTGATGATAATTACTTGTTAGGGTTAAACGGTATAGGAAAGTCGTTAACTGAATTTGATGTTCTTTCTAGGCTCAACTTTAAACAGTTTAACTTATTGTCTAGGACAGAGAATTTTAATGTAATTAAACAAGCCCTGTTCAATGGGATGATAAGTGAAGTTAAAGTAACTCCAGGCACAAAGAACGCAGACTCTAAGTTAGCTATTAGAAAAACACAACTAATTAGAAGAAAGGCTTCTGCCGAAAGACAGGACTTGTACCCGGAAATAAAATCTACTAACTTTAATAGATCTATAGCGCCTCCTACTACCGAAGCTCCACCTGATTTTGTGCCTTTCGAGCCAGCCACACCGCCGACAGCACTACCGTAACATTTTTCAAAACAAAAAACATTTGCTGGCTTTGCCTTACTAAATAACCTAGAGATGAAAATCTTAACCTTTTTATAGGATATAATTATGGATCACATGAAATTAACTGACGAACTACGTCAACAGCTTATGGAAGCTGCCGTTTGGAAGAACGACGAGATTGCTGCTCGCCTTGACGAGTCCTCTGCCGTAGAGGAGCTTGAGGAG
>Ga0208644_1001332_pt1 | contig 20679 bp, 33 predicted proteins | sample VirMetDEL_Nov_18_FD_184517 | JGI IMG/M metagenome (GOLD analysis project Ga0208644, IMG submission 184517) | Aqueous microbial communities from the Delaware River and Bay under freshwater to marine salinity gradient to study organic matter... | ecosystem: Environmental > Aquatic > Marine >...
GACTCAAAAAAAATCTACGGAGATTAATAATTTCCCTAGTTCTGAGTTCTTCGAAAGAAGAGTTCCGGAAATGCCGATGGAACAAATAGAAGAATATCTCAAGGAAAGAGCATCTGCTCATCAAGAACTAAACTATGGCCAGAGCTTTCCTGAAGCAACAGAGCCTCAATGTTCTGAAGAAGAACGATGGGTGCGTAATGGTGTTTCAATGAGATGTAATCTTTATTGCGATGTCGGTAAATCAGGACTATGCCCACAATTCAATAAAGAAAAAGCTGGGTACACTAACACTAATACAACACACAAAAGGAGTAAAAATGCAAAACAATAAACCACTAAGACCACATCTGAGTTTAAAGATTGAAGATAACATGGGTCAAAAAATAGATGCCGGAGCAATCTGGTTTAAGACCGGGAAGTATGGTTTCTTCATGTCTGGAACTTTTAACAATAATGTTCGATTAAATAACGGACAGAAATTTAGCGTTAGTGTAAGACACGATGAGCTAAAAAATTTATTAGATAATTATCTAGCTCAGTATCCTGAACCACCCAAAATGGAAAATCCTAATCAGGGTAATAATAACTATAGGCAAGGTAACAACCAAGGTAACTATAATAATAATTACCAAGGGGGGAACCAAAGAGGTTTTAAGTCTGTAGGTCAAGCAGTACCTAATGTATCTGGAGGCAACTATGGAGGTGAGGATGTTGAATACGATAAATATGGAAACCCTATCTATAATAGATAGCATGGCTAAGACCAAATTTCGGTCAGCAGTCCATTTAGGTTTTGTAAGGCAACACCCTTGCATAGTTTGTGGCAGTAATATGGGAGTGGAAGCTCATCATATCCGTAAGCGAAAAGATGGCCATGTTAAGTCGATTGGATCAAGAGTATCAGATGAATTTACTGTTCCTCTGTGCCATGATTGTCATACACTTCTTCACCAGCCTAACCGATCTGAAGATTGGTTCTGGGAGAATTGTTATCATGGAGATCCTTTTGAAGAGGCTAAAAAACTTTTCAGTATAACAATGAAACGATTGGGGATCAGAGATGCAGAATGAGAACCTTTTAAGAATTGGGTCTGATATTAATAAGCAGATCCATAAGTATAGTGAAGATGGTCGAAAATGGGCTTTTAAAGACGCTGAAGCTAGGTTTTGGGAACAGAACTTAAAATCTATCAGGGCAGAACAAGAAGTGAAGTGTATGGAAGAAGGCAAGTCAGCAACTGCCTCAGAGAAATATGCTTTAGCTTCTGATGCTTATAAAGAAGCTTTAATGCAGTTTAAAGAATGCAAAGGTGAAGCTAATGATCTTTATATCTCTTTAAAAGCTATAGAAATGACTATTACAGCTCAAATGTCTTTGAACAAGGTAGCTGTAGCTGGAGGGAGGCTTTACCAATAATGGAACAGTATTACACTATCCAAGAGGTGGCTAATCACTTAAAAGTGCATAGAAAAACTATTTATAAGCTTTTAGGTGACTTAGAACATAAATATCCTGAAGAGGAATTTTACCATCGTGTTCCTGTCCACTTGAGATTTACAGCAAATCATATAAAAAAGATAATAGAATGCTCCAACTCAAGAAACGCAAGGATAGCAAACATTGGCAAATCACCGGAAGTATTAACGGAAATTTCATTCGCCAATCCTCAGGTAGAGAAAACAAAAAAGAAGCTGAGCAAGTCCTCAAGCATTTAGAAAATCTATATTATGATAAGTTGGCTGGTGTTAAGAAACATTGGCCAACTTTACTCGAAGCATCAGAAGACTACATTAATCACAAAAATCTTCACATCCACTACATAACCCAAATCAGTAAGGTAATGAAAAAGTTCGGTCATGTTTTCATTGATAGTGTCCAACCAGACTTTTCTAACCATATTAAAAAATGTTTATCCCCCGGAATAAAAAACAGCTCCGTCAATAGAGTAATCAATGACATTCAAGCTATGATAAATTTACAAATGAAAAAATTAGGTAAGCAACCTATCAAACTAGATAAGTTTACTACTACAGAAACAAAAATTTCTTGGCATAATCCTACAGAATATCAAAAGCTATTAGAGCATTCTGGTAAACTGAAACCTTTAATTTGTTTTTTGTATTATACCGGGTGTCGTATATCAGAAGCTATAAATTTACAGTGGCCTGATGTTGATTACGAAGAGAATTTAATATCGGTCTATATGTCTAAAACAAAACGCTATAAGTATATCTACATTCACCCAGAGCTAAAAAAACAATTAGGAAAACATCAAGGCTCCGGGAAAGTATTTCATTATTCAAGTCGATTTGGTATTCGTACTTCTTGGAAAAAAATGGAAAAAAATTCTGGAGTCAAATCTCACCCCCATAAGTTCCGTCATACTTTTGCTACAAGAGTACTAAAGAACTCTGATATTTCGACTTTAATGAGCCTAGGAGGGTGGTCTTCAGAGAAGATGGCATTACGCTATGCTAAAGTAGTTGATACTCGTAAAGCGGATGCTATAAAGAAACTTTAATGCTGGTGTAACTCAGTGGTAGAGTGCTATCTTGGTAAGATAGAAGTCGGAAGTTCAATTCTTCTCATCAGCACCAACACACCTGATACCTAAAACAAACATACGAAAATCTACATACCCCTTTGGTATAATTTCTATGAAAGGAACCAAAGATATGTTTAACTTAACGACAAAGGCAATGAACCACTTCTTAAACTTTTTTAAAAAAGATGATAAAGAAGAAGAGATCAAACAATTTTGCCGAGCAGAATACAAAAAAGATTGGTATTCAGCTTACATGACATTCAAGCAAGAGGGTCAATTCCCTCGATTTGTTAGAAGAACTCTCTAATCCCCAAACTGTGTAATAACTGTGCAATAAATTTTTACCCATGATGTTACATGAGGTAAAAAGCACTGAGAAATAAGGGAATTTCTTGTTACTTAGTGTTGCACAAAATTACACATTTATCGCCATTTTTCCTCAAAATCAACACTAACACCTCCTTGGTAACAATGTGTTACAGGCCATAATCAATAATTCTAAGATCATTTGTGTAAATTTGTGTAATCTTTTATTGTAACCTAGTGAGAAATCTGTATATTTAACTCAACAACACACAAAAGGAGTTATCATGTTTAATGATTTTTTAACTGTATTAGTCCACTTTGGAATGTTTGCTTGTATTCTTTACTTCATTAAAGAGTTATTTGGAGAGTAATATGAAAACTATTAATCCTATTGATTTTTATATTGATTACTTCAATAACTATATGACTGTTCAGGGAATTGCTGATGTATATGGAATTAGTGAAGACCTAGCTAACCACCTTATTAATTTAGGGAGATACTTAAATAATAATTAATTCACAGCCCGGGTTTTCCAATTTAGTTACAACACACAAAAGGAGACCCGGGTGCTTAAATTCTACTAATTTTTTATTTAAATTAAAGACTTATTGACTTTTTTATTCTTGTGGCCAACTGTAAAAGTTTGCCTTTCTGCATAGATTTCACGATAAGACTTACCTTTATTTAACTGAGATATTTCCTTATCTTTTCTAAATGACTTTGCTATATCAGAGTCTTTACCATGTAGTTCTTCTGCCCTCTGAATAAGTTTATCGTAAAAATTCATCATATTTCTCTCTATTAATAATTAATGTATCATGAAAAAATATACCGGCAAAGCTTAAATCTTTGTAGTTTTCCATTAAGTATTTCTTTAAATTAATGTATTTATCTATCTGCTTATTAAACAACTTATCTTTTTCTTCTTTTGGTAAGTCATTATAATTTTCGTATCCATCATATTCTGGAATATACTGAGTTCTTATACCTACATACTCCTCACGACCAGTGAAACCCAAAACAGGATTTACATTATCTTGAACCCTAGTGTCTTTAACAAAAGTAAATCCGGGGAAACCTTGTTTATTTAATTCGTTAATTATTTCATCAACTTGTTCTTCAGAGAATTTTTTACCAAAATAAACTTCCATACCCGGTCTTAAATTTTCAGAATTAGGATGAGTTAGATAATTATCAGGAGAAACAATTTGAGAGATAAAAGTAGAGTCTTGATCATACTTCTTAGCATTCTCTACAGCATTCGTAATTAATTTATTTTTATCAAAATCTTTTGTGGCTACAATTTCAACATCAAGAGATAATTCACCCTCTCCCATGTACTTACCAATAGTAGGCACACCTTTAACAGCTTTAACTGTTTCATCATCTTTAAATATATTTATAAAACTTTGTTTAATATCTAGTGCTTGTTCTGGAATTTGATCTAATAGAGGTCTAGTAGCGGATATACCAACATTGTATCTGTCAGTACCAGCTCGAAGATACAGCTCGTCTAGTTCGGACATTGCTTGGTATTTGTCTTCAGCGGTAGAGTTCCTACTATCAATTATAGATCTAAGCTCATTAACTTTAACTTGGGTTTCTTTTGGTAGCCCATAAAACATTCTTTCAAATTCTATAGATCCTCCGCTAGATGGAGACCAACCATTCTTTGCCCATAATTCTTTTTCTGCAAACCAGTTTAGTGCTTGAAGTTGTTTAGCATCTACATCAATACCCATTTCGTTTAATTTTTTAACAGCTTCATTAAATACTTTTTGGCCATAGCCATATTCACCACCAATAGTTTCACCATCTACAAGTACTTTACCGCTTACAGCCTTTTCACCAGCTGGGGGTATTCTATCTCTTCCAGATAGTCTTCTTAAAAATCTAGCCATCCAAATATCAATAATAGATTGATTGCCTGAACCAGCTAAATTTTCAGTGTATTGAATAGTCTTAGGCGAACCACCTACTCTTAATTGTCTAAATTGATCCATCAAAGCTAACATGGTAGCCGGGGAATTTGCATTAAATAAAGCTCCAAATGTACCATCTGGATTTATCTTACGGAGCATCGGATATTTACTTTGTGCGTATTCATCCCCTTTTTTCTTCTTTAAATCATAATGAAGTTTTGCGTATTCAGTAGGTGTTATTTCTTGTTTCTCTAGGATCTGGTTATATTTGTTTATTATATTGTCATACTTGCCTTTAGTATAATTTTCTACTACCTCAGTAGTATTTCTCCAGTTATCTCTTACATTAGTTTGAGCAGAAGTTGTGCCTAAAATATCCGCAACTAAATCATAAATACCACCAAATGTTTCACGACCACTAGAGACTTCAGAGTCGTACCACTTTAGTTGATTTAAGATTGCTTCAGCCTCTTTATCTCCGTTACTAGCTCTTTCAAATATGATTTTGGTTTCTCTAATAACTGCATTAACCATGTCATTGAAATAATCTTCTTTCGTACCAGTATAATCCTCTGGTGGATTATTAAACGCATATGCAATTTGTTTATATACTGGTTCATCATCAACAATTCTCATTATTTCTAAAGGTTCCCATCCTTGACCAGAAGTATCTGGAGTAACTTCATAAATATTTAAAAGACTAGATGGTTTTTTATTTTCACCTTGATCAACTATTCCAGTTAAAGAGGGTCTGTCTAATAATAGTCCGGTTTGAGTAGGTTGTTCTTCAGCAGTAAGAATATAACTATCTGGATCTGTTTGTTCGGGAAAGGTTTGATTAGAAAAGTCTATAGGATTAGACTCTGGTGTTGAAAGTAAACTACTAGGTTTTTCTACTTCAGGAGTAATTAAGATATTTGCTTTATTATTATTTGTAGCAGTCGTAATTTTAGTATTAAGATCTTTATTAAATTCATTCTCAGCATCTATTTGTTCTTGATCAGGATTATAAACCTCACCACTAGGTGTTTCTTTAATGAAAGATATAGCCGGGCTAGAGAAGAAGTTCATCCCCTCTTCCATCAAGTTAGTGTCACCTAAAATACCAGAATTAATAGTATCGTTAGTTGCCTTACCTCCTAGGATACCACCGGTAATAAGGCCAGAAGACTTTACAGGATCACCTAAAATAGATCGAACACCAGCAAACGCTCTAGGTGCATATTTTAATAAGTTCAATCCTAAGTTCCACATTCATTAAATTCCTTTAGTTTTGATGGGTGCTTCTAAACAAGCTAGTTTATGGCTAGTAAGAGTTTTCTTTGATAGTTCTAATGCTGTTAAATCTATAAATTCTAAGTCTTTTTGGCATTGTTCTATTGTGTCGTATTTTTGAGCAAAAGAAGTGCAATGCGGGTCAAGATAATTCTGGGTTAGATAAGTACATAGATATCCAACCAAAAAATAAACTTTAACCATCGCAACTTTTTAACCAATCCTTTAATTCTGATTTATAAAATATTTCGGTAATGCCATTAGACATTCCATTGACAACAGACTCCTCATCTTTGTCTTTACTCAGTAAGTAGATAAAATAAATGACATGACACAGCTCATGGATAACTAGATTTTTACTATCTGTATCGTTGCGATCTATGATGTCTTTATCTAAATAAATTTGATACGGAGGTTTGTTGAGAAAACAACCTTGCATCTCACACACATTATAAGCAATGTCGTGATCAATTAATGTTAAGTGGATCTTAAAGTGTCCAATAGTAACGAACTTAGGAAGTGGTACTCTCTTCATTACACGCTGGGCATTTACAGATGGCACATTCACACATACAGCTCATGTCTTTATGACAACTGCATCCACAAAATTCACACTTATCCATTACTTCTTCTTTTTGTTCTTTACTTTTTTACCGGTCTTCTTGGCATACTTTTCAGCTTCTTCTTTTCCTTTTTTAGAATAAGAAAAATGTTTGTTTCCTACTTTGGGCATATTACCTTCCTTGTCTATTGTATGATTTATAGCTTCTTCGCTTATGTTTATTCATAGTCGAAAAACTTATTCGGCCATCACCTATGGTTGTCTTTTTGACAATATGCATAATAGGTGTAGTGGTTGTTTGCTTCTTAGCCATCAACAATTCCACATCTTACGAGACCAATAATTTGCTGATAGTTTGTTATTAGTACCTTTGATGCCACCACTTCTAGCACAATAAGATTTTTTACGATCAGGGTTGTCTTTCTTAATAGACATTCCTTTAGCACCAAAATTAACTTTCTTAACTCTCCCGGTGCTAGGGTCTTTAACATAAACCTTAAATTTTTTGACATCACCCGCCATAGGTTTATTGAGGGTGACTTTTCTTCCTTGATACTCTGCCATTATTTTTTAAATTTCTTAATTGCTAGGTCAGATACTTTAAGACCAAAACTACTAGCGATAGATGCCATTAATGCCCAGATATACCAATCGGGTAATTCATCTAAAGTTATAAAACCTTCTTTTAATTTTGCCACCCAGTCAGGTTGATTAAAAAAAATAGCACCAAAAACAATTAACAAAGGAATTGAAAGAATGATTGTAAACCACTCATCTCTCCAAGATTCACCCATAGATTTTTGAGCTTGTATGGCATATTCCAATTCGCCTTCTGCCATCTTTCTAATATGTTCTTTTTCCGCTTGAGCTAATAATTTTTTTGTTTCAGTTTTTGTTTTGATAACATCAATAGACCCTTTAACCATATCCCCGGCAACACCAAGTAGTGGTTTTAATAACATACTCCACATTAGATACTAGCCATCCTCTCTGCTAATTCTTCACATCTATTTTTTGTTTGTTTATGCCACCGAGAGTCTTTCATCTGGGCGGATGCTTCTTCAAAATTGGAGTCCTGAAGAGCTTTAATCATCATTTTAAAATTAGATACGCCTGTATAACCAAGCTGATAAATCATTTCACATAAGATAGATTTCATTTCGTCTTCATCAGGAAGATTAAAGGTTTCACAAAATAACTCTGTATTGTTCCATGCTTTTTCAAAATCTTTATCAAAGAGTTCTTCCCAACCTTCTTTGGTAGTAGGAATTTCTTCGCCTTCTAAGATTTTGTGTCCATACCCACCAGTAGTAAATCCAAGGGTGTCTAAATATGGCTCTAGCTCATAGCCTTCATGTTCTTTAATTGAGTTTTTTGTGTATTCTTTAATGTCCATTATTCACTTGCTATCTCTCCAGCAATACCTAGGTAGCCACAAGCATCCACATAATCATCAGGATTAACTGCACCTATCTTGGTTCTAGCTATCTTTAACAGAGCCATCATTATTGCAACCTCATGGGCAGTAAACTCTACGCCTTTGTAGGCAGACCAGAGCCGGGCTATATTAATATGGTTAGTAGTCATGTCGCCATGCTGATCATTACGATCATTATTGACGAGCTGTGATGCTATATTGAGGATGTCACTATTCTTCATAGTTGGCCTGTCCACCTTCCTTTATTATCTAAAGGCATTGAATGGATACAGGGTTGGCAGTATCCGACATAACCAATACTAGCAATCGATATGATAGGTCTCTTAATAAAGTTTTTAGAGTACCTAAAATTCTCCGCCTTTGGGTTAATACTTGATCCAATACACATAGCAAAATTAAGTGCTGTGGGTGAAGACCAGTAAGTCAATTCACTCTTGGTGTGTTGATGCCCGGTTACAAGAGAACATCCAAGCTCTTTGGAGCTTTGAATTACACTAGACTTAAAATGATGTGTAAAGAAAACATTGTTTCCGTTTTTTAGCTTAACAATTAACTTGTCATGCCATTTCCATTTAGCTTTTATCTCAAACATTTTATTGAGATCTTTTAAAAAGCTTCTGGGGATACCAAAACTTTCTGCTTTACGAATAACCCGGATATCGTGGTTGCCATACAGAATATCCATCTTAGGAAAAAGCTTTTCTAGTTTTTTTATTTCGTGTTTAGCTTTTTCAACTTCTGTAGTGGGGTTATCTGTTTCACCAGAAATGGAATGAAAAGAGACACTAGAGAAATCTACGAGATCTCCAATATGAATGACTCTATTCCATGTGGTTAAGCTCTTAATGGCCTTAATCCATTTCCAGTAGTCAGGGTGTTGAGCTGGAAAGTGAGTATCACTTAATAATAATATTTTCACCTTATTGTGATGTTATTGATTTTTGAATTTTGTCGAAAAAGTTTTATGTACCTTACTCTCTCGCAAGGTTACAAAGGGTTAGTTAAAATAGAATGTCTTTAATGACAATAACTAGCTGAGTAAACAAAAGGAAGCCCACTGACCATAGAACACGCTTAATAGATGCAATATCTGCCTCTATATGTTTGAGATGATTGGTTTCAATAATACGAATGCGTTCTGATATCACTGCAACTTCTTTATCCAATTTGTTTATTTTTTCAGCTTGTGTTGTCACTAGCTACTCCCTGTTTTAGTTTTTGATTATTTCTTTCTTGTTGTTCTAATGCTTGAGCTAGTTCTCGTTCTTTACGATGATCTGCTTTTAGCTTGTTAAAGGCAACTACCTCATCGACTGTAATGTTAATCAGCTTTTGATTAGACACTAATAACCGGTCATAAGCATTGCCCAGTTGCTCAGTTAAGAACTTAATAGTGATATCTTTTTCTTTTATATCTTCTCTGAGTTCTCTGTTTTCTTTCCTGAGTTCTCTTCTTTCGTTTTTAGTCTTATCTAGTTGGTCTTGTAGTTCTTTGTTTGTACTCATAGTAAATTATGAACATAAAATTATTTCGTAGTCTAATTGAACCCTTCAAAGGTTATATTAGGTTACAAATAAAGTAGAAATATTACTGCTTTGATTTAGCTATGTTTTTAATAAATTCTTTTCCTTGGATGACTTCAATCTCTGCTTCCACTTCTCCACAAACTATCTGTGTAGTTTTCATATTGCGTTCCATAATTCTCTTGTTTTTTAAACACTCACTTAAAGAAGACTGGATGGTATGTTCTATTAAAACACCCCCTGAAAACAAACATAATGCTATAACTACTTTAATCACTTAATGTCCATTTCCATTTGCAAAAGCTATATCTCTTGTAGCATCTTTTAGTTTTTCTACATCTTTTTGAAGTTTTTCTAATTGAGTTTCCATGTGATCTAGCATGACCTGAGTATGTAAATTTTCATCTAAGATAGTTTGATGTTTTTCTACTTGTTCTGCTAAGAACTCTAGTAACATGAATTGTTCGTCATCGGCTGGAAGGTTGCCCATCAGACCCCTCGGCCATTTAATTCTAAAGTCAGTATTAAGTTCTAAGTCTTTTTCCATCAACTCTAGTCTAGTGCTATGTTGATTGAGGGTTTCCATGATGCCAAAATAGGCATAAACACCCACTGCCACACCAGCTATAATGGATAGCATATTTCGAATGGGCATCGAAATTGATGTGTCGTCTGATAGCTTCATGGAAGTTGTTTATAATTATGGTTTTGGGTGGTCTGTTTTAACTTTTGCTATCGCATCACTCCAAGTATTAGTGCCATTCACACTATCCCAATACATCATGTCCATTTGGTCTTGAATACTAGGATAAGCACTAGCTCTATCTCTTTGATACTTATTGTTGTCATACTCAGTTTGTAATAAGGTTTTTTCTGCACTTACTTGTGACCATGTATAAGGCTTTGTATCAGAAAAGATAGCAGTACCATTAGCATCTGCACCTGATACAAAATCAACACCACTGTTGTATTCTGCTTCAGATGTTGGCTCACCTCTCACAACAAATTCGTGGTTTACATTACCCTTTTTGTTGAGAGATTGTATTGCTGTTGCTATGTCTGTCATTATTTTCTCCTTTGTTAAATTTATCCAGCTACTTCCATAACTGTTATCATGTTTTGACCTTCACCCATATTTACAGTTGTAACTGTATGTCTATTAAGTGAAACTGTATAAGTTAATGCACTTGTGCTACTTGGACTATCTAAATAAGAATAAGATGACCTTGCTCTATAATTAGCACTACCACCTGCACTTTGATAATAAACATCATAGTCTGTATTGGTTGAAAATATTGAACTTCCATTTCTTAATATTTTTGTTTGAAATCCATTAGAATTTCCACTTTGATAAATAAAAGCATATTGCAAATTTAAAAGCACAAGTATTTTACTACTAGTAGATGAAGGAGTAATAGTTACACTTAAACCAATATCTGTATCTGCATCAGTAGATATTGCAACAGATGTACTATCTACATCTTGTAAAACTTGTAAAACTTTCCCTGTATCAATTCCACTAGGCAAAGCAGTAACAGAACTGATTGATTGATTATTAAGTCTAACTAACGCCATTATGCTAGTACCTCCATTAAAGTAAGTGAATAAAGTGTACTGTCATTTGTTACCGAAGATGTTCCACCTGAACCCATACCAAATCCTAAAGTGTATTGTTGAGCCGAAGTCGTATTAGGACTATCAACATAAGAACCATTTATATTAAAAGTTGCATTACTAGCTGTATTAATACCACTACTTCTATTTCCTAAATTGGTTCCACTAATTGTTCCTCTAAAAACAGAAGCCTTAGCAAAAGACACACTACTAGTAAATATTTGTAAATTAACACTGAAAAGAATTATTATTTTACTACTAGTGCTAGTAGGAGTTATACTTGCATTTAGCATTTCACTAAAAGAAGTGCTTGTTGATGTAAGATTTGTACTACTTGAATTGTAAATAACTTGACCAATCTTACCAAAGTTTCCATCAGTCTTTGCATAGGTTACAGCACCATTGTTTATCTTAGCAGTTGTAACAGCATTACTGCCTAACTTCGCTTCTGTAAGAGCTCCGTCTGCTACAGTCGTAATTAACCCTGTACCATAATGCAATATCCAATCACAAGTATCACTACTAGACACTGTGGTATCAAAGGTAATCGTTGAACCACTCACACTAAAGTTGCCTTGCTGTACGACACCACTAATACTAATCAATAAGTTGTTAGCACTAATAGGTACAAAGTTTGTTGATGATTTCTGTAAGGTGTAACTTGCTGAACCATTAAATGTTAAGTTATCGAGTACCTCTACATTGGATATGTTTTCTGTACCTCTACCTATATATGCCATATTAAACCTCTGGTTTTGTTGGGAATACCACAGCTTCAACATCTGCTACTGTAGTTAATCCGTTAGTAATATCTCTTAATGCTTGTCTGTATGCTGTCATTTCAGCAGTCATGGTTTGGTCAGACAAGGCTAAGTAATCTGTTTGTGCTAGTAGTGAGTTTCTTTTTTGTCTTAAATTATCTAAAGAAAATTCTAAATCACACTCACTATCATATTGTTCTAAACTTTCTAAAGAAGGTTTTGGAATATTTAAATTCCATGACTCAATATAATCACCATTTCCAACATTAGCTAAGATTACATCATTATCAAAATTAATGTTATTAACGCCATTAAGTTCTGCGTATTTTTTTATTTTTAAATATAAATATGCCATAATTTACTCTATTATTTTGTAACCAAAAAAGTTACTACCTATATTACCCCTGAAAAAAATAGAAGTTCCGTCATATCTACGACCAAAGATTTCTACATAATCTCCAACAGATAAATCTATTATACAAGAAGCAGTAACTACATAATCTTGTGTACCTTCAATAATGTTAGGAACAGAACCATAGTTAGTCCAAAAGAAATGTCCGAACTGTTGATACTGAGAACCATTTTTGTAAACACAGATATATGATGACCTACCTGATGAAGTAGAACCAAAGTTTAGGTTTGCTCCAATAAAGTATTTACCAGCTTTTCCTGAAGGTACTACAAATCTATAATTAGAAGTATCATAAGCATTGTCGCTATCATAAACTTCACTGCTAAATTGTACTTTAGTATTAGTATTAGGTGACATTCCTGTTTGGTTTGAGCCACTCATTACAGCATAGAAAGCTGGAGTATTAACTCCACTAGCACCACTCACAGTACCAGTAAACGCATAGGTATCTGCAAGGTTCATACTCTCTGCTTGTATTTTAGATAATGCCATTACTCACCACCCCCATTATCTGTAATTGTGTTTCCTTCTGCTACCCATTCTAGTATTTCTTGGTAGTGTCGGTTTGCTTCATTGTGAGGAACTGATGATACTGTTCCATCTTCAAAAGTGACTTCATAATTTAAAAATTCACTATTAAAATATATTTTTTTTACACTCTGTATCATTTATAACTCCGCATCTGCTGTATAATGAAATTGATATCCTGTGGCTGTTGAATTACTTGCATAAATATCAAAAGAATTTGTATTTTTAGTTATAACTCCACCATAAGCATTATTGTCAGTTGCGTTACCACCTGAATCATAATTAGTCCACTTACCACTGTTCCCACTTTTGTCGTAAATTGTAACTGTTGGGTTTGTTCTTTTTTGAACTGTAAATCTTGTATCGTGTGTTCTGATTTGTTTTGAACTTGTTGATAATCCGTTCAAAGATGACGAACCACTTTCTGTAACAGTACCAGCAGTAATGCCATAGTCATAACTTTTTTCATAATACCTAAGACATCTAGAGAAATTAACATCCCAAGGTAAGAACTCAAAGTCACTAGCAGATGTACCGACTTCTAGTTGTACTCCTGTAATTTGCCAATAGTTTGAAACAGTATCGGCTAAGTTTACTTGTCCAACAGCTTCAACAGCAGAAGAATAAACATGCCAAGAAGTGCCTAAAGTTCCTGATTGATAATTAGAACCAGCAGATAAGAAAAAATAAACATCTAATCCAGCACCATTGTCATTATTAATAGTACCACTTGTATCACCAACATAAGTAATAGTTTTCTTTTCCCATGTATCAACGGAAGATATTGTATAACTTTTTGAAATTCCTCTATTACCATCAGGAGAATATAATTCAATGATATATGTTCCTGTTTTATTAGACTTTACCCAAAAAGATAAAGTTAAACTTTCGGCATTGGAAGTTCCAAATTTCAAATGTTGTAAACTTTGTGCTTCTATTCTTTGATAGAATATATTGCTGTCACCAGCACCTAAACTAGACTGTGCAGTTGTACAAGCTAATTTTAATGATTTAGCAAATCCTTGACCAGTTGGAACATTTGTGTCTTGTGACATTGTAAATTGATAAGTAGGTGACCCTCCTTCATACCATCTAAATCTATCAATTAAATACTGAGAACTTCCGTTTGTTAATCCACTAACAGAAGTACCCCTCTGTGCAATAGACATATCACCATTGATGATGAGGTTTCTGTAAGGATATAAGTTAGATACTTTAGAGGGTGATATAGAACCAGCTAACATATCATTAGTAACAGAACCAGTGGCTGGTGTTTTTGTGCCGACTGTCCTTCCTAAAAATAATACCCAACAGCTATCACTAGCAGAGATAGTTCCCCCTAGTGTTAATGATGTTCCTGATACAGTATAGGTATTAACATTCTGCCTTACATTATTAACAAAGACAGCTACATCTTCTTCATTAGATACAGAATAATCTAAAGTATAAGTAGCTCCCCCATTTCCAGTAATCTGTTGAGAAGCAATACTTAGATAAGTATCTGTCGGTTGTACTCCAATATATGCCATTTATAAATCCTTTAGGTTGAGATGCTATCAACATAGCTAGTTAATACATCAACAGCAGAGGCAGTATCTGCGTAAACTTTTAAAACATCGCCTGACTGCATTACAATCTTTGATCCAGAGTCAATTAATTCTAATGAACCACCTAAAGGAATAGGTGCATCTTTAATTACATAAAAATCTGTACCACCAGAACTAATTAAAACAGTCACATTAACTGCTGTAGTATATTTATTCACACATCGAATAGAGATCAAAGCATCATCGGAATTTGAAGTAACCAAAGTTGTTGGTGATCCTGATGCATTTGAGATCGATGAGCTATAACTTCTTTCAAAATCTTGAGCCATTGTTTCTCCTTATAAAGCTATTGCCATCGCTACAGCGAAACCAGCTCCAGCTTTAGCATCAATTTGAGTTTGTATGTTTGATGTAGCACCATTGAGATAACCAAACTCGGTGTTATCGACAGTGCCAGAACCTATCTTGGTAGCGTTAATACTATTAACAGCTAAAGATATAGTTCCACTTGATGTCACTGGGGAACCAGTAATTGTAAATTCAGAACTACCACTATCTGCAACAGCTACCGAAGTTACTGTTCCTGTATTGGCTGGTTCGATAATTGTAAAAGTAATATCGCTTGATCCTAAAGTTGCGTTAGTGTCAGTAGTACATAAATAGATTGTATCTCCATTGGTCGTACCTTCTTGAACAACAACAATCTGACCAGCTAATTCTGCTATTGTATCATAGTCAGTATTTCGAGTAGCAGTTCCACTAGCCACTACATCGTAGATACCATTAGCACTAGCAGAGCTTTGATTTTTGACTAAAACCTTATCTCCAGTAACTAGAGTAATGCCATCAATCGTGTCGCCATTTTGTAGGTCAGCAGTAAGATCAACATTCGCAGTTGTTGCTACTCTTGTAATAATTCTTGTCTTTAATCCAGCGACTAAGTTATCGACATAAGTCTTAGTGGCGACATCAGATCCAGAACTTGGTGAACCCATACCTGTAACAGAACCGCCTGTAATTGCTACACTACTTGCATTTTGTGTAGCCATTGTTCCTAATCCAAGATTAGTTCTTGCTGTTGAGGCAGTAACTATATCGGATAAGTTATTAGAAGCTGTTAGTTTAGAGTCGATCTGTGTTTGAATAGCAGAAGTGACTCCATTTAAATATCCGAACTCTGTATTAGAAATAGATCCATCGTGAATTTTAGTAGCATCAATCGTACCCGCTAATTGTGCATTACTTATTGTTCCTGTTAAGGCACTTGCTGGGTAGCTAGTAGCATCTTGTAAGTCGAAAGCTGGGGTTAAATCACTACCCCCTAAAGAAAGAGTTACACCACCATAATTAACAGTAGAGTTGGTGAGGCTAGAATTACCAATATTAGATAAGGTGTTCGATGCACCACTAATAGTTTTGTTAGTTAAAGTTTGTGTTCCTGTAAGGGTTGCCACAGTAGAGTCAATAGCAACTGTTAATGTGTTTAATGAACCTGATGTATCAATACCAGTTCCACCAGCAATCGTTAAAGTTTCACTATCTAAGTCAATAGATAACGCACCCCCACTATCACCTTGAAAATCTAAATCTTGAGCAGTTAATTGAGCATCAACATACGCTTTAATTGATTGTTGTGAAGCAACAGCAGTCGCACTATCGGAAGCCATATCATCTTCATCTTTAAAGGCAGTACCACTTATAGATGTATTAAGAACAGGGCTAGTAAGGGTTTTATTAGTAAGTGTCTCTGAGCCTGCTAAAGTTGCAAAATCATTATCTGTTAAAGCAGTATTAAATTGAGCAGTAGTTCCTGTTAAGGTGTTATTAGTAAGATCAATAGACTTGTTAGTTAAGGTAACTGTTCCACTATCCACATAAGCTTTAACTGATTGTTGAGAGGGTGGTAAGATAGCTGAGTTACTTGCCATGTTATCTTCGTCAATAACTGGAGTAGCTGGGTTACTATAAGTAGAACCTAGATAAACATCTAATGTGGTATCTGAGCTAGAAATTGTGCCAGAGTCTAAAGTAAAAGTTAAAGTGGTATTCGGAGAAGAATAAGAGCTAGTAGCAATCTTTCCATAAATAGTACCGGTATTTGCACCATAAATTTTAACTCTTCTACCAGCATGATGACTAGATGTTATGTCAGAAGCGACAGTTACTGAAGTAGAAGAGGCATAAGAAAATGTAGTAGTTCCGTCACCATCACCAAGAATGAACCATTCTTTGTCGTTAAATCCGTCTCTGATGTCTTTAACAATCTCCCTCATGGAGTTGTTTACTGCACTAGGAGCCATTCCCTCACTAATAGAACTTCCATTAACTGAAGTGTTACTTGATGCTGTAGTGCTATAATTTTTTATTGCCATGTTACTTTAATAATCCTCCACTGTAAGGTGCTTTTGTATATGTTCCGTCATTTTGTCTAATCATTTTTATCGGTATATTTATGTTTAATGCATCTGAAGCTTCTTGGCCTACAGTTGCTCCAGCATAAGGTGAAGCTCTATTTGCTCCCTGACCAAGAGCATTAATTGTATTGGTTAGATATTTTGTTGTTATAGGTGTTTGATACATACCCATATACCCTAAGAAGGGTAATGATTTTGCTACAGAAGCTCCTGTAACTCCACCAGCAACAGCACTAGGAACACCAGCGTTAGCTCCTAAGATACTTGATCCAATAACGCTTCTTTCATAAGTTCCAGAATTAGGAATATCAAAATTCATTAACTTATTAATTTCTTGAGTTTCTTTTTGTAGTCTTCCTTTATTAGTTAAAGTATTAAGTTTGTTAGCAGAGCTATCTAACATTTTAGAAGAATTTAATAATTGAGTTGTTGTAAATCCTGACCCGGCAGATTTGTTAGAAGCATTAGCAACCACTAATAAATCACCCCAAGCATCTTTTGAAGATGCATATTTTTTTACTATTTCTTCAGGGTTAGTATTTTTTACATAATTAGAAAAGATGTCGTATAGATCTTTATAAGCAAGAGCTTTGGTTTCGTTTTCTGGTTTGTTTGTTAAACTCTTTGTATAGTTAAAGGTATTATCTCTTAGATGTCGATCAGCATTTTGAAAATCTTTACCAGTTAAAATATTCTTATTTTTAAAAACTAAATTTTCAATATTGGTTTTTAAGAATTTGTTTTCAGCTTCGTCAATTACTAACTCATCAATCTTAGCAAACATCTGATCTTTAAGAGCTTTAGTGTTATTGATTGTTAATTTAGATGTAGAGTCATCTAAAGCTTCTTTAATACTTTTAACAAGGAATAGTTGTTGTTGATCAAATGATAAATTATCTGGTATTTTAGTATTAATCTTTTTTAAGATATCATTATAGACAGAAGTATTATAAGTCTGCTTAGAATTAAGCATTGCATTTTTCGTACCAATAAAAGGAAAGTTAGTAAAAACATCTTCTATTTTTTTAATAAACTCTCCACCTAGGGTTCCAGATGTAGCTTGTCCGGGTGTTAGGTTTACACCTTTTTTAATTAAGTCTTTTGCAGTGTTACCAATTACAGGAGCAACCGCTTGAACCACTGGAGCTACTGCTGTACTAATAGCACCACTAATAACACTGTCTTTAATTACCTTATTAGGATCATCTTTCCATGAAGCATCAGATTTACCAGCACCATAAATAGTACCTAAAATACCTGACTTTAATGCTGTTGAGGCAAATGTCTTACCTACTCCGGCTGAGCCTGTTAATAAAGATCCAACTAATTCACCAACAAAAGCAGTTTTCGGATTATCTTTTTTATATTGAGAAATATCTTTATTTATTTCATTTTTAATATCTTCATAAGATTTGTTTTTTTCAATAAAAGTTCTTACATAGGCTTCTAATTCATCTCCGAAACCCAATGCTGTTCCTTGTCCTAAAACAATTCTTGCTAAATTTACTAATGAGCTTTTTTGTGGTGCATTTCCAGAGGAATATCCACTGTCCATTATTTTACCCATAATTAACTAATCCCCATTATATTTTGATACATCTCATCAGTTACTATTTTAAAAGTTTGATAGCTGTTATCATTTTTGTCCATGTTGTAATAAACATCCCCAACTTTTAAGGTTCCTTCTTTAACCGCACTAATAAAAGAGTCATCATTGTCATAAAATTTATCTGTACCTAAGACATACGCTAATTTATCTTTGTTATTAAATAACTCTTCATCAAACGCTTTGTTCAAAGCTTCCATTGAAAAACCTTCTGGATTTTTTCTTAAAAAGCTATCTGCAAATTCTGCAAACAATATATTTTGTCTAGCGTATGATCCTCTAGCTTTAACAATTAATTTGTTTGAATTTATGTCATTTCCTAATTGGACATTAGATTGACCATATAATTTTTGTTCAAAATCAGATGACGCACCAGATCCAACTGGTCTCATTCTTGGAGTTACATAACTAGCAAAAGATTGAAGCAAGGTTTGCATAGTTACATTTTGAGCTTGTTCTGGTGTTAATAGACCAAGGGATAAGGCATATTGTTTTACTGGTAATAAATACTCTTGTAATCTACCAGTATCTAAATCAGGGTTAGCTAATATCCTGTCCATATTTTCATAAGCATTAGCAAGATCTGAGCTTTGCATTGCAACATCTTGATACTTTTGAACAGTTTTTATATCATTTTCAAATTGTGATAAAAAAATCTTGTCTTCTTTACTATCTCCAAATTTTATAACAGTATCTGATCCGCCTACTTTAGATATTTCGTTTGTGGCTTTATTTCTTTTGTAAAGCTTTCCATCAATATAAACATCTTCAAACATTTGAGGATTTGCTTTCATTCTTTCTGATTCAGCTTTGTATTTTTCTAATTCATAATTTTGATTTGCAACTCCCATGTCATAAGCTAACTTTGATTGATCAGCTTTAGACTTTAGATATGCTTGATAGCCCGGTTGTAGTCTCTCTATAATGGACATCGGTACATTAGAAGATCTCGTGTCAATACCCGCTACAAAAGCTTGGCCCTGAGGAGACACCGCTAAGTTTAATAAATTGTTTTTATAGTTAGGGGGTACATTAGGGTTATTAGCATTATTAGGCATAGGTGTTAAAGAATTTAACAAACCTTTTTCTGTTAAAGCATTAGCACCACTCATATTCGGTTGATTGTTATTAGTATCTAAAATGCTATTTCTCATATTTGGTTGAGAAGAAGGAATAGGAAAATTAAAGAAGTTAGGTTGATTAGATTGAGCTATTTTGGGTTTGCTAAAAGAAATACTATTACCTACAGGGGGTGTAATGTAATAAGGATTGTTGGGTGTGCTTCTAGGCAAATTATCTAAGGTTGCCAAGATTGCATTAATATCTAATTCAGCCATTAAAAGAACCCTCCGAGTAATCCTCCTAGCAATGCTCCAGTACCTGAACCTAGTCCAATAGTTTTTCCTAGATCAGCACCCATTCCAGCACCTTGTAATATGTTAGCACCGGTACTTCTATAGACAGGGTTATTGCTTATTTCTTGTGTTGGAACATTAGAACCTAAAGCTCCTAAGTATTGGTTGAGTTTGAAATATGGTTTTTGTTGTTCGTAATCAAAACGATTAATAGAGTCTTGTAGTTTTGCATACTCTAATTCTTCTTTAGAAGCTCCTACATTAGCAAGAGCTTGTAGATCATTATAATCAGCATCACCTAATCCCGGAGCAACATTTACTGCATCCATCATTCTAGCTCTTTCGTCTTGATAGTTTCCGTAATAAACTTTATTAGCTAGATCCCCTAAAGAGTCCGCTAAGACTTCTTGGTTAGCTCCAGAGCCAAATCGACCCGCTTTAGTAAAATAAGAATTGACATTTGAAGCTACATCTCCCGCCATTTGATTAAAAACAGATTGAGCATAAGGATTAGAAGTAGGTGATAAGTAATCACCAGAAAGAATTTTATTTATTTCAGATTGTGCAGAACCTAATAATGGATTACCCGCTAACGCTCTTTGTTTTGTTAATTCTAAAGCTGTATTTGTTTCAGGTGAAAAATTGACATAAGTAGCATTAGGATAGAAGTTAGGCATATCACTTTGATACAGTGATTGAGCATCATCCATCGCAATATCTAAATAGGGCTTGATATAATCTGATGGTTCGCTTTGTGTTGTTGTTGTTACATTAGTGGGGTTTGATGCTTTTGACATAGTTATAAATCCTTACTTAATAAAATTGCTTTCTCCTCGTAGCCTTTTAATTTTTTAACCCAACCTTTTCG
>Ga0208644_1001333_pt1 | contig 20670 bp, 30 predicted proteins | sample VirMetDEL_Nov_18_FD_184517 | JGI IMG/M metagenome (GOLD analysis project Ga0208644, IMG submission 184517) | Aqueous microbial communities from the Delaware River and Bay under freshwater to marine salinity gradient to study organic matter... | ecosystem: Environmental > Aquatic > Marine >...
GAGTTCTATCAAACATATTTGAATGCAGCTAAACACTTGGAGGGTGTAAAGTAACTATGGGTAAGACGTATCGCCACACGAAAAACGTGTGGGAAGATGGAGAAAGTCGTGTCAATCGCAGTAAGAAAAAAGCAAAGAAAAAATTCAAGTTGGATCAGCGACGTAAGGTTGACAAACACCAGGTTCTTGACTCGCTCGCAGGTTCCCCGGATAACAGTCAGAGGCGGCACTTCTAGGAATAGAATAGCTGTTACTCGGGCTGCAGTTTGGATGATCTTTGACCAGCTCGGAAATCGAGTTGCGCCGCAAATTATATTGGATATAGAATTAATCAAAAATCTTATCCAAGATGAACGTGTATTTGGTGACTGTTTTGCCGCAGATAGTATGCGTCTGATTCGACCCAGATACTTTCAAATCAGATTAGATTCAGGTTTGGGGGTGAGAGTTCTACTCGAAACATTAGCACACGAAATAATCCATCTCAGGCAGTACGCTAAAGACCAGCTGTATGAATACCGGAACGGAGACAATAGATACGCTGGGAAGCGATACAAAAAAGATTGCGATGATCCCCCTTGGGAAGATGAAGCATCTAAATTAGAAAGGCACCTTTATCAGAAGTATTCCTCTCAATTATAAATAGGAGTTAGAGGAGTATGATAGATGGCAACTTTTTCTCAGAGAAAAACTGGAACGACCATGACGTCATGGGAGTACTATGTTCAGGACAAAGAAGATTGGGGAAGGTATAAGGATACCCTCAAAGTAGAATTTACAACAAAAAATCCACCAATCTTATTTAAAGATACAAGAGGATCATCTACAATAGGAAGTCCTCTCAATAACGGCACATCTCTAATTCTTCTTTCAAACAAATCTTTCATAATAGAAAAAAAGATACACGCACATGTTCAGGTTGGACAGAACAGGGGTTATCTTGCAATATCTGCTATTGGTAAACCAGCAAGAGATACAACACGCGACGAAAACATAGCATTAGAACAATTAGACTCCGCAATAAAGAAAAGAAACATGAATGGAAAAGGTCCAGGAATATGCATTATTGTTAAAGGCAAAGGAAGTCAGAAACAAATTTTCAAAAACTGTATTGGTGCAGTAACTATTTCTGGAACGCCAAAGGCAGACTTCGCTATAATCAACAAAGATAGGAAACGAATTTGTTTTATATCCCATAAGAAAGAAGGCGGAGCAAAAGCATATCAGCAATATGTAAGTGTGACAGGTGGTAAAACGGATGGCATAAATGATCATCCTACATTGAAGAAATATTTGAAAGATGTTGCTGCTAGAATTAATACAATTACAGAAGAGCGTGTTAGATATAAAAGATATATTCCCTTCGATCAACAAGGCAAAATTCTTATGTTGAAATCTATATATGGTCCAGATTATGGTAAACAATTTGGTGTGGATCATGTTAACTTTATTGGTCAAGGAACACCAAGTTTAAAAGAAGCTGATACTATAGATAGACCAAAAGATTGCGGGACAGTATTTGAATTGACATTCAGTGACGATGTGTCCATTTCTGGTGACTTGAGTCATTTTCAAGCAACAGGATACAAACCAATTATTTTGGCTAGATATACTTCAGAAAGAAAGTTTTATGTTGATGGCACCATGTATACAGGTGCTAGAATTTTGATAGCACCAGATGCCCTTGCGTCTGGAACTGTTGTAGAATTAAAATCATAAACTCCCTTTGGTATGGGTCATAGATAAGGTATAATAAGTCAATGCTTAAACTTCAAAGTTATCTCGCCGAACAAAAAAATACTCATATGGAGCACCTCGAAGATTTGGTGCTGAACAAAGGTATTGTCGGTGCACGTGAGATATTTGCGTTCCTGACCTCACTCGGCGAAATGCTCGGTGGCAATAGCAAAAGCAGTATATCAGCGACAGTAAAGTGGGATGGCGCACCTGCTATCTTTATGGGGATCGATCCTGCTGACAAAAAGTTCTTCGTTGCGAAGAAAGGTTTGTTCAACAAAACTCCTAAAATGTACAAGACAGATGCAGACATTGATGCAGATCTGTCTGGCTCTCTTAATGCAAAGTTTAAAATTGCGCTCGCCGAGTTTGCGAAACTCGGTTTGAAGAGTGGTGTTGTTCAGGGTGATCTGATGTTCACCAGCAGCGATATTTCTGCTCAAACGATTGAGGGCAAAAAGTATTACACGTTCCAACCCAACACGATTGTATATGCAGTTCCTATTAATACACCTCTGGGTCGTCAGATCAAAAGATCAAAGATTGGTGTTGTTTGGCATACAACATATCAGGGTAGCAGCATTCAGTCTATGCGTGCTTCATTTGGTAAGGGTATTGCTTCCAAGTTACGAAAGAGCAGCTCGGTTTGGATGGACGACGCAACCTATCGTGATGTGTCTGGTCAGGCGACTATGACTGCTGCCGAAACCAAAGAGTTCCGTGGTTACGTTTCTGCAGCTGGCAGGTTACTTCGCACAATTCCTACCGAAGCACTTGCTACTATTTCAAGCAGCAATGATCTTCTAATGATGGTCAAAGCATATAACAATTCAAAGGTTCGAGCTGGCGAACCTATCGGAAATACAACTTCTCATGCTCGTGGTTTGGTTTCATATCTTGACGACAAGTTCAAGAAAGAAGAGGATAAACGCAAGACCGAAAAAGGGAAGCAAGCTGTTCGTGATAAGAAAAAAGAAATCTTAGCACCTTTGTTGACAGTTCCTGTATCTCAACTCGCTGCGATATTTGATTTCATGAATATCATTGTAGATGCTAAAGCGATCGTGGTTCGTAAGATGGATCAGGCTTCAGCGGTCGGTACATTCCTACGAACGAAACAAGGAATGAGAGTTACAACACCTGAAGGGTATGTTGCTATTGATAAGTCTAAAGGAGGAGCAGTGAAGCTGGTCGACCGTTTAGAGTTTAGTCGAGCAAACTTTTCTGACGATGTTCTTAAGGGATGGTAGAAAAGATAAAGAGCGGTGACAAATATATTGTAGTCTTGAATGATAAGATATTGTTTCATGGGAGTAATGTCAACGCCACTAAGTTCGCAAAAAGTATAAATAAGAAGATCGAACAGTTAGGGCAAGCCAAACCTGTAGAGCAGTAAGTCTAAGGAAAACCTGCGTATGAAGAAAGCAACGATAACATTTGGTAGGATGAATCCTCCTACAGTTGGACACGAAAAACTCGTGGACAAAGTTATCGCAGTTGCACGCAAAACGCAATCACAGCCTCGTGTTTATCTTTCTCACACGCAGAACGCCAAAAAAGATCCTCTCAGATATGCACAAAAGATCCGCAATGCTAAAGCAGCATTCGGCAATATTGTAAAGCAATCAAACCAAAAGAACATCGTTGGTATCATGCAGTCTCTTGAGAAAGAGGGTGTAGAAGAGGTAACAATGGTTGTTGGGTCTGATCGTGTATCTGACTTCAGAACTTTCCTGAGCAAATACAACGGCAAAGATTATAACTTCAAAAAAATTACAGTGGTATCTGCTGGTGCTCGTGACCCCGACTCATCTGGTGTTGAAGGTATGAGCGCAAGCAAGATGCGTGCATTAGCTGCTGCTGGTAAAGAAAAAGAATTCGCTGACGGTGCACCTTCTGGGTTATCAGCAGCACAAAAGAAAACTCTCTACAAAGATGTGAGAAGAGGCATGAACATACGAGAAGAAATCGAAGCTATTGAAGAAGCAATGAACGACAAGGATCTTGAGAAGTATATCAAGAAAGCAAAGTACACTGACTTAGATCCCAGTGACGATGATGTTGTTCTAGCGAAACATATTTTCCAAGACGAAGAAGAATTAGATGATGAAGAGGAACTTGACGAAGCTCCTTTGAATTTTCAACAACGCCAAAAGATTGCTATGCGTATGAAGCGATTGGCTCCTAGGATGAAACGTCTACGAGCAATTAAGCGGAAGCGTATGGCAACACCAGATCGTCTACAGTACCGCGCTCGCAAGGCTGCGTTGAATATACTTCGTCGCCGTGCTGCTGGTGCTCGGGGTGAAAAATATGCATCACTCAATAGAACAGATAAGATCAACATCGATCGTCAACTTCAAAACAGATACAAAGGTCCAGCCCTGCGTAAACTTGTCGACAGGTTTGCGAAGCGCATGATGCCAGCGATTCGGAGGAAAGAGATGGAACGGTTGAAGAGAGCCAGATCACCGAAGAAAGAAGAAATCGATATTCAATTTGAAACTTTCATTACAGAAAGAGAAGATAAAGATATCGGCGATCGCAAAGGTAATCAGCCAGCGAAGTATCATACAGGATTGAAAAAAAGCACAAAGGTGAAACGCGATGTACACTTCAAGAAACAGACTGCTATGGGCGACAGTGACCCGAGTGCTTACAAGAAAGCTCCTGGAGATTCTGCTAAAACTAAACCATCGCAATACACAAAGAAGTACAAGCAAATGTATGGTGAAAGTGCCGATGATGAATTCGAATCATTCCTCGAAGAATCCTCCGCACTCGATAGACTAAAGAAGTTCGACAAGTCGCGACAGGCTGCTGGTAAGAAACCAATCTTCACACCAAATAAACCAAATGAATATGTCAAGATGAAGAAGCCTGGTTTGATGACCACTATGAATGTGCCACATCATCAGATCGACAAATATAAGAAAGATGGTTGGAATATCCATAAAGAAAATGTAGATACAGAGTTTGAAACATTCCTCGAGTATAATACCCCAACGAGTTCTATCGCTCGTTCTAATTCTTCGCCAAGAGAAATCATTCCTTCAGTATTTGCTGCCAGCGATGATGATCCTACTGATGATGCATCAAAGAAAAGCAAGGTTGATGTTTTGCTTCGACTTGGTTTAGTTCCGAGAGCCGACATTCAGAAGTATCGTCGCGCATTACGCAACAGAGATACTGCTCTCAAGAATCCAGAACTACGAAATAAGCTGAACAGTCTGCTCGATAAACTGCTCGACTTTTCTACCAGTGACGCTGCGGTTTATCAGAAGTTGCGGAAGTCGGTGACCAAAGAAGATATCGAGCGTCGAGCTGACGTGAAAATGGTAAAGGTAAAGCTGCCAGATGGTCGTGTAGTTTTCAAGAAAGATAGAAAAGAAATCAAAGTTGGTGATGTAGAAAAAGATAAAGATCAAGATGAAGCTGTAAATCCAGCATTAGCTGCTAAGCACGATCGTGAACGTGAGCAACTCAAGTTGAAGCATGCTCGTGAGAAGGGTGCTGCTAATGTTCGAGCTGTTCGTCAAGCCAACCTTAAAGACGATGTCAATCTTGAGGAGAAAGCTCTTGAAGGGTTGAAGAAGAAATCAGAAAAGTCTGGCATTCCATATGGTATTCTCAAACAAGTTTATAACAGAGGAATGGCTGCTTGGAAAACTGGTCACCGACCTGGAGCAAGCCAGCAGCAGTGGGCATATGCTAGGGTGAACTCTTTCCTCACAGGTGGTAAGACAAGAACAACTGCAGATGCTGATCTATGGGCAAAGGCGAAAGGTCGTAAAGTAAAGAAAGAAAGTTTGGATGAATCATTTTCTTTTGGTATTTCTGACACCATGTATGCTATGGATTTTGAAGAGCATAGGGTTCAAGGTGGGTATGAGCACCATCCTTCTGTCATTGAACAAATAAAGAAAAGAAAGAAAGAAAATCGCGATGACTAAACTAAAATCATTCAAACAATACACTCGCGATGATGAGGAAGGGACAGACGCTCTTACAAATAAGTACAAGCGCGAAACTCCTGGTCAAGAAGAGGGTCATGACATTGCTGCGTACTCTGTAGAAAAACCAGAGTTGGCACCGACTGCTAGAGAGGCTGGTCTTAATACTTCTAATGAAGCATGTTGGCAAGGATATAAACAAGTCGGCATGAAGAAGAAAGGTGATAAAGTTGTACCAAATTGTGTGAAAGAATCTCAGCCAAATAAGTTTGACTCAAGCACTGTTTTGATTTTCCGTCGGAATCCAAACACTGGCGAAGTAAAAGAAATGCGCATAGATAAGATAAAAGTCAACGAATATATATCGAGAGGATGGACAAGGAAATGAAGTCGTTCAAAGAATTCATAGATGAGGCGACCTATCAAGGAAAGAAGGTTCCTCTCAATAAACCAATGGCTGGTGATGTAAAAAAATCAAAGGTTTATGTTGATCCTGATGGTGACGGTAAAGCAACAAAGGTAAACTTTGGTGATAAGAACATGAGGATTAAGAAAAATATTCCTGCACGTCGCAAATCATTTAGGGCAAGACATAACTGTGATACTCCAGGTCCGAAGGACAAGGCACGGTATTGGTCTTGTAGGGCATGGTAAAAGGGTAAGTCCGTCACGGATCTTATGAAGGGGTGATGAATGGCACAGTTTAGAACTGACTCGAGTAGATATCTACCAAGCTGTAATACGATTTTCGAAGTCGTAATGCTTGCGGATCAGTATGGCAACCAGATCGGTCCTGCCAATCCATCTGGCACAGCTGTTGATGCGTTTGGTCGCGCTCGCGTGTCTATGCCATTGACGCTATTTGATTCGTCACATAGATATCGCGATAACGGATTGTGGAGCACATCTAATACAGCTGGGACTTCATATGCGTTCAACCAGAACGAAGGTCTTGTGAAGCTAAATGTGACAACTGGACAAAACCAGGAAATCATTCGCGAAACAATAAAAGTGTTTTCATATCAGCCAGGCAAATCACTTCAGGTTATGAATACCTTTGTTATGAATCCAGCTAAAACTGGATTGCGTCAACGTGTAGGATACTTTGGCGCAAATAATGGTATCTATCTTGAGCAATCAAACAACGATATCTATTTCGTCGAAAGAAGTTGGAATACTGGCGCTCTTGTAGAAACTCGTGTTCCTCAATCAAGTTGGAATGTCGACACGCTATTAGGTAATGTCAATTCTAGCCCATCACACAGAACACTTGATCTAACAAAGGCTCAGATTTTATTTTCTGATATTGAATGGCTCGGCGTTGGTACAGTTCGTTGTGGGTTCGTTATCGACGGTCGGCTGATTCATTGTCACTCGTTCCATCATGCGAACTTCCTAACATCAACATATATTTCAACTGCTTCGTTGCCTCTTCGTTATGAAATCAAAAATACTGGTGCTACAGCCAGCAATAGTGTGATGAAGCAAATATGCTCTTCTGTCATTTCCGAAGGTGGCTACGAACTTCGTGGCGCACAACAATCTATTGAAACCGCAATTGGATCACCTCGGGATCTTACTACAGCTGGAACATATTATCCAGTAATTTCTATTAGGTTGAAATCGTCACCAAATAGGCTTGATGCTATTGTTATTCTTACTGCTCTTTCGTTAATGGCTATCACAAATAATGCCAACTATAACTGGAAAGTTGTAACGAATGGGACAACAACAGGCGGTTCTTGGGTAAGTGCTGGCATCAATAGTGCAGTCGAATATAACATAACAGGGACGAGTTTTGCTGGCGGTCGTACTGCGGCTAGTGGATTCATGAACGGCTCTAATCAGGGGTCGGCTCCAACCGATATTCTAAAAGAAGCGTTGTTCAAGTTTCAGTTGGATCGCAATGGGATTACATCGACGCCCTTTGAACTTACACTAATTGCTGCAACAGACACATCTGGCGCGGATATGTATGCTTCTATGGACTGGGAAGAAGTCTCAAGATAAGGAAAAAAAGAAATGTATAAATCACTAGAAACAACAATTCGCGGCGTGAATCAGAAGCCAATTAAAGAGGCAACAGATTATGAAGGCGAAATGGCTCGGGGCGAGCTAATGGCTCTTGCGAGACGCGCCGAAAAGATTGCTGATATGATTAAGCCAGAGTCACAGCTAGAGGCTTGGGTTCAGAGCAAAATCACCAAAGCCGAAGACTACATAAATTCAGTTTATGATTATTTAAGAAACACACCAGGAGCCGTTATGGATCCAGAAGGAGAGAAAGATGAGCAATAGATTTGGAATCAGCGACGACGTAATCGAAGCTGTAAGAAAAGTTCTTGCTGGAGAAAAGATGGATCCAGTTGGTCAAGCGGATGCAGATATCGATAACGATGGAGACGTAGATTCTTCTGATAAGTATCTACATCGTCGACGCAAGGCAATCAAGAAAGCCATGGCGACGAAAGAAGCAATGCAAATGAAGAGATCTAAATCAGACAAAGATCTAGCGAAAGAAATCGAAGCATATGCAAAAAAGCATGGTGGAATCGATAAAGCATCTTTCATGAAAGTTGCTCAAATGTTATCCAAAGGGCAACGATTAAATGCTATCAAGTTTGCTAAAAAGTTGGACACTGATCCTAGAGATTGGGTTTTAGATAAACTTGGTGAAGCATCTATGAAAGAAGAAGTCGAGCAGGTCGACGAAGCGCCATACACACATAGAGCAGCAACATTTAATGGTAATGTTGTAAAAGGAACTGGTTCTACCAAAGAAGCAGCTCGTAAAGACGCCGAGAAAAAAGCAAAAGAAATTGGGTCATCTATTCGCAAACAACTTCCCACAAAAGAAGAAGTCGAGCAGACTGATGAAGGCGCGATGAGCAGAATGGATGTTCAGACGAAGGAAAAGGAACGTCTCGGCAGCGATAAGGTAAGAGGCAGCGGTCTTAAGACATTCAAGAAGAAGGATGAGGTCGACGTAAAGCCAAAGATGGCTGAGGCTTCTGAACTTCCCAAGAAGGTAATCATGAAGGGTCACGAGATTGCCAAGAAGCTGATCAAGATGAAGTCGAAAGTTGACGAGCCATACGCAGTTGGTATGGCTACAGCCAAAAAGAAATATGGGATCGACTGATTATAAATAGGAAGCAATTACTTTTGTTATGCCGAGTAGTCGGAACAACTTGACGAAAAGCGAAGGAGAAAAAAAATGTCAACATGGGGTTTTAGTAGAGAATCCACTCAAACTGCAGCTGGTGCAAATACACAAGCTGCTATCGTAAAGGGTTATCAGCCACACTATGAGGCAGACTCAATGGCTTCGAAGCGCAATATTATTGCGACTTCTGCTGGTTGGGTTCGTCGTCAGCACAAAACAGACACTCACGGTAATGTTCGTGTTCAGGATGAAATTGTGGTTTCCGCTAATCCTGGAGTCCCAAATAAGGACTACACTTCTAACACATATCTTGGTAATTCTGATGTTTGCCAGATGTACATTAAGCTGAATGCAAATGGTTACATTTCTGCTAACGTATCTGCAAATCTGTACGTTGTTTTCAACACGCCAGTTGCTCAGAAAGCAAGCGGCAACAATGCAACCATCAATCTTGCCAACACAACTGGTGGCAACAGCGGTGTTGCTATCTTCTCGAACACAGCAACTGCTCGTATCACGAATGCAAACAACACACTAGTGTTTGTGATGCCTCCTCTACAGGGCGGTGCAGGTTCAGTTGCAGCTGTCTATCAGATCGGTGCGCAGTCGATCGGTATTACAGGTGGCGGTAACTCACTGTACAATCCAGATGACGGCGCAACAGCAGCTGCTAACCTTGTTATCACGGGTGCTACTGCGAACAACCTGCTTGATGGCGCTGGTACTCGTATCGTAACATTCTCGGTAGCGCGCCCAGCTGGTCAGGTCTAATACAACTGAAAGGTTCTGAATTATGGCAGATAAGAAGGTAAGTCAGCTAACGGAACTGACCAGTACGGCAGCACCCGATCAGCTTCTTATTGTCGATGATCCGAACGGGACACCGACATCGAAACGCATTACTGTGAAGAGTCTTTTTGGTGCGGTTCCTGCGAACACTGCCATTAGTGCTAACCTGACAGTGTCTGGGAACAAAGCAACATTTGCTTCTAACGTAGTCGTGACCAAGGTAACAACAGTCAATACTTTTGTTACAACTCTTGGTTCTACACCATCAACAAATAATGCAACAACTGAGTCTTTGAGCGTTGGACAAATGTATTTTACGAACACGCATTTGTATATTGCTGTGAATGCAACAACAATCAAGAGAGTTGCGTTGAGTACATTCTAGATTAAATATGTTTGATTATGTAAATGATTCTAACTTTATGATGTATGCTATAAAACATTACGAAAGTCCAAGCTGTACAGGCGAAGAAGAGTTTCGTGAAGATCTAGCAAGGATTAAGAGCATCAGCCGTTCGTTTAGTCGATACAGAAAAACTGGAGAGATTAACGAACGGCTGGTGCTCAATCATTTTATTATTTTGTACAATGTCTTTGAGTATAAAGCATTGACAAATATGTTAGTTTTTAAGTTACAAGATTATCTTGATTATGTAAAACCATTTTTGATTTTGATTAATTATTGGCCAGATAGAATCGAAGGCGTTTTTGAAACACCAATCATTGGCACCGATGTTTCTATGGATATGGAATTAGTCGAGAAGTTAAGGAAAATCTAATGGCGCAAAAGGGTATCGTAGATCTATTTCTCATATACCAGTTTATTAAAAGACTGGTAACGCCATTTGATCAATGGGATGCGTATAAGGCTGGTGTTATCGACAAAGATGGCAGAGTCATTATTCCCAAAAGCGGAAGAACGCAAGATCAACAGAATCTAATTAATAAGAACTGGAGTTATTATGACCGCCTTCTTGCGAATCTAAAGAAGTTGCTTGCCAAAGTTCCAGGCGGAAAAACAAGATTAGCATCATATGCCGCTGCGCTTTTATTGCTGCGCGAAGAAGATGAGAAGCTTCTCAATGATCCTGGTTATTTGCAAGAACAACTAGAAAATCAGATGAGAGATCTTAATGAATCCACAAATAAGAATTTCTCAGATTTAAGAAAGTTGATCGAAGATGCACCTGCTAATGCAACTGGGGCTGCTGTTGCAGGGACTGGTGACGATCCTGTTCACTGGTCTCGTCGCCAGCCGAAAATTGGACAAAAAGGACAGCAGAAAAAGTACGGACAATCATTCGACGCAATGGCATTCCTACGCAGAAGAAAAAAGGAAATGGCAAAGAAGGTGACAAAATAATGTACATTAAGATTATAATTGCTGCATTTATTCTTTCTGTTATTGGCGGTGGTGTTGTTTATGTTAAGAACCTACAAGCTACTGTAGAAGTTCTGAAAGCAAACAATGCAAAGCTAGAGGGTGCAGTAGAAGATCAGAAAAAAGTAATTCAGCAACAGATTGAAGATACAAAGAAAATCGTTGCTGCGAATAAAGAACTGTCCGAGTTGAATCAAAAGATCAATCAAGACGTTGAGGATCTCAAGAACAAGTTCAGTAAAGTTAATGCAAGTGGAAAGAGAAGGGATATCGGAAATCTCTCTGTTCAGAAACCTGCTCTAATGAAGAAAGCGTTCAATCGTGGAACAAAAAATGCACTTCGTTGCGTTGAAATCGCTACTGGTGCAAAGTTGAATGAGAAAGAACAAAATGCTGAGAAAAAATCAGAGATTAACCCAGAATGTCCTAGTATCGCTAATCCTAGGTACATTCCTCATAGCGAGTAGTGGTTGCAGTTCTGTAAAGGAACTGTCTATATTTAAGACTGAGGTGAAGCGCCAGCCATTAAATTTGGCAGAGCCTCCTCCTCTCAAAATGAATCAGGTCGAGTTTCATGTTGTGACTCGAGACAACTCTGGTAAAGTATTTGATGAATTGAAGAAAAAGAAAGTTGATGAAGCAATTATTGGTTTGACCGACGATGGTTATGAAATTCTCTCCATCAATTTCGCAAAGATTCGTAATTATATCGTAATGCAAAAAGAAATCATTAAGAAATACAAGGATTATTACGAGGGCGAAAATGTCGATGGAAGAGCAGGAACCAAAAAAGGTAACAATTGAAGTAGAACTTGATGCAACTGCTAAGGAAGTTGCACCAAATAAGTTTCAATCTGTGATCGACCTTGCAAAAGCGGTCGACTCTTGGCGCATTTTTCCTCGCGTCTTTATCTCTATGTACATTTATCTTTTGTATGAAGTCACCGTTTGGTTCATGGGATTACCAGATCCAAACACCCAGCAAGCTGGATTAGTGAGCGTCGTCGTTGGCGCTGGCGCTGCTTGGTTTGGTTTATACACTGGCTCAAGCAAGAAGTTCGATGGTCCTGCACCAACAGCAACTAAGAAGTGAGGAAACAATGGGAAAGTTTAACGCAAAGATTACAGCCGAATACAATCCTCCAAGAAAGTGGATTCTAGAAAAGCCACTATCCTACACCAACGAAAAAATCGATGTGGAGGCTTTAGAAGCAGTCGGCGTTAAATGCAAAGGTGGTAAGGTTACTTGCCAAAAGGGTTTCGTCACGGATCTTGCATCTGTTCCTCGCGCATGCTGGGCGTTTATCGCACCATGGGATGTGGCTCGTTCTGCTATCATTCATGACCTACTATATAAGAGAATACGTCAGTACCGGAAAGGGGGAAACGAAGATTCTGCAGTTGTTGTTAACGCAAAAGCAGCAGCAGATAATGTTTTCCTCATGGCAATGCTGGATGCTGATCCACCTGTAGCAAAGTGGAAAATCTATGCTGCATATTATGCAGTTGCTTTATTTGGGCGCTGGTCTATTATACCAAGGGAAGATGATTAAACACCTCAGAGAAACAAATATGGGATACTTCGAGCATATGATTTTTGCTCTCAAGGCAGTATTCTTTAATCTCATAGTAATTATCGCATTGATATTACATGCTTTTTTTCCATTTACTTTTACAACAACTTATAGTAAGTTTATATACAAGACCAAGGAAATTCTAGATGGAAGAAATCTATAAAAATACTTGTCAGAACTGTCAGCATGATTGTCATTGCGATAATAATATTTGTCAAGAACGCAATGATGCGATTGACTGCGGCTGCAGTAATTGCCTCTGTTCTACAAAGGGGCTAGGAGAAGATGGCAGATAAAGATACAGAGATTCAGTTACTCAGGAAAGATCTTGAATCTCTGAGTAGTCTAACAACAAGGCTCGATATTGCTATCGAGAAGCTATCCGATGTTGCGGATGGCATGAATCGCATTTTAGCTGTCCATGAACTTCGTCTCGAAAATCACGAGAAGCAACTCAACCAGTGGAATCATCAGTACGAAACCCTCCACGAGCGAATTAACTCCAGCAGAAAAGAGTATTCTGTTGAATTAGAAAAGAGCCATAGTATCCTTCTGGACCACCTCGAGTCTCTCCAGGAAGCACAGGGAAGCCACCATAAAGAGATATCCACTCGGGTAGATCGGCTAGAGCGTTGGAAATACTTGGTTATTGGTGGTGCAGTTGCTATCGGATACATCATCTCCAAGGCTTCCTTCTTCGGAAAACTTTTGGGATAAATCCCTTTACTCTGAGTGACTTTTATTATATTATGACTAGATGACCGTTCAGATCGACCACAAATACATTGGCATGATTTCGACCCAGCTGCTTCAGTTCAAGCGGAAGGGCGAACGACTGTACAATTTTCGCTGTCCTTTCTGCGGGGATTCCCAGAAGAACAAGTTCAAAGCTCGAGGATATATGTTCGAGCATAAAGGTTCGCTGTTCTTCAAATGCCACAACTGCGATATCAGCGCATCCACATATAAACTTCTCGAACATATCGATCCCTCTCTTGCCAGAGCATATTCCCTGGAAACCTTCAGCGACCGCAGAACTGCAAATACTGCCGCCGATGAGTTTATAATCCGCAGTTCCGAACCAGCGGTAGAAAAGAAAGAAACTGTTGATATCAATTTACCAAAGATCACTAAACTCCTAGACTCTCATCGAGCAGTTCAGTATCTAAAATCGCGTAAGATTTCTGAAGAGTATTATGGAGATCTTTATTACTGCAAGAACATGAAGGAGATGGAATATCTCAACAAGCTATATAAGGATCGACTTATCGCCGACGAAAGAATCATTATTCCATTCCGTGACCGCGATGGTTCTTTGATTGGTGTCACTGGTCGCGCTATGGGTAACTCTAACCTGCGCTATGTCACGATCAGAGCAGACGAAAAGAAGCCACTTGTTTATGGTATGGATCGTGTTGATTTCACAAGAAAGATATACGTTGTCGAAGGTCAATTTGATAGCATGTTTATTGACAATTGTATTGCTCCTGGTGGGACCGATTTTAATCGTGCTGTCTATACTTTACCGCAGGAGCAGGTTGTTCTTATTTTGGATAACCAACCAAGAAACAAACAGGTTGTCAAGAAGGTAGAATCTTTTTGCCAGAAGGGTTATTCGCTCACTATATGGCCAAGCAATTGGAGGTTCAAGGATATAAATGATGCGATAGTTTCTGGTATGACAAAACAGGAAATCATAGATTTGATAAATACAAACACCCACCAGGGTCTCTCATTAAAATTAGCAATCAGGGATTGGAAGAAATGTTAAAACAATCCGAAGTTAAACTCGTCTCGTATTCTAAACCAGCTTCTGGTTATAATAATCTCAACAACTGTCAGGATTTGATTGCATTTTGCGCAAGAGTTTCTAACCCATCAAACCAGATGAATACAGAAACTTCAGATAAGTTAATCAATTATCTCGTTACCCATAAACATTGGTCGCCTCTTGAAATGGCAAGTGCATGTCTTGAAATTACAACGACTCGCGATATTGCCAGACAGATTCTACGGCATCGTTCATTCTCGTTTCAGGAATTCAGCCAGAGATACGCCGATCCAACCAAAGACTTGGACTTCGTTACCAGAGAAGCAAGACTACAGGATACAAAGAATCGCCAGAATAGTATTGAAGTCGATGACCGCGTTCTTCAGGATGAGTGGGAAGAAAAACAAAAGATGATTATCGAAATGTCCAAGATGGCTTATACTTGGGCGGTCGATCGCGGTATTGCCAAGGAACAGGCTCGCGCTGTTCTGCCTGAAGGTTTAACAATTTCGAAAATGTATATGAACGGCACTCTAAGATCATGGGTGCACTATATAGAATTGCGAACTGAAGCAGGAACCCAAAAAGAACATAGGGAAATCGCAAAGCAGTGCGCTATTCAGATCGCAAAGGTTCTTCCTTTAGTTACTAAGTATTCACATCTTCACGAAGTCATTTCCGGAGAATAATAACATGGCAAGACCAAGAGAGCATCTGGGGATCACGATTGACCTTTCTCGTGATACATTATTGAGTGATTTTGCAAAGAGTTTGTTGACTGAATATTATTGTAGAAAAGACGAGAAGTCGCCCCAATATTCTTTTGGTCGTGCTGCTGTTGCGTACTGTGGTGGTGATCTAAAACTCGCGCAGCGCATCTATGATTATGCGTCGCAGAACTGGTTCATGTATGCCAGCCCTGTATTGTCGAACGCAGTTCATCCAGGAGAGCCGCTCAAGGCACTTCCTATCTCTTGCTTCCTGACCTATGTCCCCGACACACTCGAGGGGTTGATCAGCCATACTTCTGAACTGCGTTGGCTTTCGGTGAAGGGTGGTGGAGTCGGCGGTCATTGGTCTGACGTGCGTTCGGTTTCTAATGTTGCTCCTGGTCCCATTCCGTTCCTGCATACTGTCGACGCAGACATGACTGCGTATCGTCAGGGCAAGACACGCAAGGGTTCATACGCTGCATACATGGATGTTTCTCATCCAGATATCATGGAGTTTCTTACGATTCGTGTACCAACTGGCGACGTAAATCGTAAATGCCTAAATCTTAATCACGCAATCAATATCAGCGACAAGTTTATGCAGGCTGTCGAAAAGGATCTTGACTGGAACCTTGTTGATCCCAACGATAACAAGCCACGCGAAACTATGAAGGCTCGTAAACTGTGGGCGACAATCCTCGAAGTTCGTTATCGTACAGGCGAGCCATATCTGAACTTCATTGATACAGCCAATCGTTTTCTTCCAGAAACTCAGAAGAAGATGGGTCTTAAGATCAACGGTTCAAATCTTTGCAATGAGATTCATCTTGTCACGAATGAAGAACGCACTGCTGTCTGCTGCCTATCATCGGTGAACATTGAGAAATACGACGAATGGAAAGATACGACTATGGTCGCAGATCTTATTCGTTTCCTCGACAACGTGCTTCAGACATTTATCGATCATGCGCCAGATTCTATTTCTCGCGCAAGATTTTCTGCGGAGCGTGAGCGTTCTCTTGGTCTCGGCGCTATGGGTCTTCATTCGTACTATCAGCGACATGATGTGGCGTTTGACGGCGAATGGGCAAGAGTGTTAAACAATACTATTTTTGCTGAGATCAAGCGGCAAGCTGTAGCGGAAACAGAAAAGCTGGCGAAGGAACGCGGCGAAGCACCCGACATGGTTGGTAGTGGTCGGCGCAACGCACACCTTATGGCAATCGCGCCGAATGCAAACAGCGGAATCATTGCTGGTTGCTCGCCTTCTATTGAGCCAAACAAAGCCAACGCATATACTCACAGAACTCGCGTTGGCTCTTATCTTGTGAAGAACAAGTATCTTGAAGCAGTTCTCGAAAAGATTGGCAAGAACACAGATGAGGTATGGAGCAGCATTATAACTAATGGTGGATCTGTTCAGCATCTCGATTTTCTTTCCGATCATCAGAAGAAAGTATTCGCAACTGCTATTGAACTGAACCAGCTAGAGTTGGTGAGCCAAGCAGCAGAAAGACAGAAGCATATCTGCCAAGGTCAGTCGCTGAATCTGTTCTTCCCTGCTGGCGCAAGCAAAAAGATTTTGCACGATACGCATTACGCTGCTTGGAAGTTAGGGTGCAAGGGTTTGTATTATCTTCGGACAGAAACTTCGAATCGTGCAGAAAATGTTGCAAAGAAGATTGAGCGTGAAAGACTTATGGATGGAAGTGAAGTTCAGGAACAAGAAGAATGTCTTGCTTGTCAGGGATAATGGTTTTGGTGGGTGGATATTTGAGTTTCCGAGTAAAGGAAACTCATTCATTGAAATTCAAAAATCTGGTCATGGGAAGGTTGTAATTTTTTGGATTAGATCATTGCGTTTCTACTATACCCATGGTGAAATACGTTTTATGAATTGGAGGATTAAATAATGGCAAAGACTGTAAAGACTATTCAACTAGAACATGTTCAGAAAAAGACATCCATTGGTGGTGGTAAGATTTCCACATCAATGATGAACAAAAGCAAACGTCGTTCGTACAAGAAGTACAGGGGACAAGGAAAGAAAAGATGAAACCGATCAGATAACAAAGACATGGTAGGAGAAAAGTAATGGCTGGTAAGAAAGCATCAAAGAATAATCCAGGGCAAAGGCGCGGAAACGAAAAGAAAAGAATGTTCGACGGTAATCCAGTCAAGGCAGTGATGTATGGAAGAAAACGCCTTATGGTTGCTGAAGTGGAAGGACAACTAATTTGTGATGAGGATGGAAATCCACGCCCATATAGATCAGTTGGAGTTCTCGTGTAATGGAAATCCGCATTGTATCGAAGTCGGACTGTCCGTTTTGTCACAGAGCAAAAGATTGGCTTTCTCGTAGAGGATTCACATACACAGAAGATGTGATGGATAGCGATGAGATTCGTTATGCATTTTACCAGCAGCACAAAGTAGATAGTGTCCCTCAAATCTTCATCGATGGGAAACGTATCGGTGGCTACAGTGAATTGTTACAGCAGGGAGAATCTTTAGTTCGCCGCGCACGTGGTGGTCTGATGGAGTTCTCTAAAGTCTATAAGCCATTTCAATATCCATGGGCTGTTGAGATTACTCAGCGTCATGAGAAGATGCACTGGATCGAAGACGAAGCTGATCTTAGCGAAGACGTAACAGATTGGAAGTCTGGTAAAATTATTGCTGAGGAAAAGCAGTTCATTACTCAGATCCTGCGTCTCTTTACGCAGTCTGACGTTGCTGTTGGTAAGAATTATTATGAGCATTTTATTCCTGCGTTCAAGAACAATGAGATCAGGAATATGCAGGGTTCGTTCGCTGCTCGCGAAGGTGTTCATCAACGAGCCTATGCACTTTTGAATGATACACTTGGCTTGCCCGACGAAGAATACTTTGCATTCCTAGAATACAAAGAAATGGCGGACAAGATCGATTTCATGTCTGACGCGGATATCACTACTCGCCGTGGTCTTGGTCTTGCTCTGGCAAAGTCTGTGTTCAACGAAGGCGTCATGCTCTTTGCATCCTTCGTGATGCTTCTAAACTTCCAGCGATTTGGCAAGATGAAGGGCATGGGCAAGGTTGTTGAGTGGTCGATTCGCGACGAGTCGATTCACGTCGAGGGTAATTCTCGTCTGTTCAAAACATATTGCGCCGAGCATTCTCGTATCGTTGACGATGATTTCAAGCAAGAAATCTACGACATGGCTCGAAACGTCGTAAAGCTAGAAGACAAGTTCATCGATCTAGCATACAAGCTGGATGGGATTCAGGGTCTAAGCGGAGAAGAAGTTAAACAGTACATCAGATATATCGCAGACCGCAGACTATTGCAGCTTGGTCTTAAGACAAACTTCAAGGTCAAAGACAATCCGCTGCCTTGGCTTGAGTGGGTGTTGAATGGTGCAGATCATACAAACTTCTTCGAGAATCGTGTGACTGAATACGAAGTGGCAGGTCTTACTGGAACATGGGACGACGTATGGTCACAGAGTAAGGGGAGCGTCAATTGACAGTATTCACAGAATTAGAAGAAGAGATAGAATGTCCGTCCTGTGGTGCTGAGTTCATTGTTCACTGGGACCCCGAAGGCGTTAATGATCGCCCAGTATTCTGCCCATTCTGTGGCGCAGATCTAGAAGATGAAGATGATGAATATATAGATGATGAGGACGATTACGAAGATGAAGAATAGATGTACGACAATCCTTGGTTATTTGATGGAGTCATATTCGAATCGAAGCAGATAGGTGATTACTATGGCTTCGTGTATATGATTACATCTTTAATTGATGGGAAAAAGTATATCGGTCGTAAATACTTCTATTCAGTTCGCAAAAAGTCTAGGAAAGACAAGAGGCGAACAAAGTCAGAATCAGACTGGCAAAATTATTATGGATCAAGTGATGAACTCAAGGAACAAATCGATAAGTATGGAAAGGAAAATTTCCGACGGGAAATTCTCTCTCTACATACAACGAAAGGTCGTACGAATTACGAGGAAGTTCGTGCACAATTTTTATATGGTGTATTGGAAAGTGAGGAATTTATCAATGGCAATATCAATGGGAAGTGGCATCGATCCCCAGAACACATCGCAGAAAAATCAAGATACTCTACCAAATCATCTTGGCGGACACCTGAATAAGACACACAATGATCGTGGTGCCTTCCTCTTCATAAAAGAAAAATTTGATATCAAGTCTATGCTCGATGTTGGTTGTGGTCCGGGCGGCATGGTAGAACTTGCAGAAATGCGTGGCGTTGAAGCTATGGGTATCGACGGCGACTTCACGCTGGACTTCGATGGTAAGAATGTTCTGCTTCATGATTTCACCACAGGACCAGCACCAGTGGACCGCGAGTTTGATCTCGCTTGGTCCGTCGAGTTTCTCGAGCACGTTGAAGAAGAATATATTCCGAACTTCATGGCTGCTTTCCAAAAGTGTAAGTATGTTGTTTGTACAGCTGCTCCTCCTGGCTGGAACGGACATCATCATGTCAATCTCCAGCCTCAGGAATATTGGGTCGAAAAGTTCGCCGAATATGGATTCGAGTTCGACGAATCGATGTCTATTGCAGTCCGTAACCAATCAACTATGGTGAAGGGCTTCATGGGCAGAACAGGAATGTTCTACAGGAGAAAGTGATGATCTTTTTTTCTAAAAAAAAAGAAGTAGTTCTAGATTGTTTCACGACTTGCGCCGAAGCATATGAAATTGCGAAACCAAATTATGCAACACATTTTTATCCAGAATGGTTCAAAAAAACAAAATGCGTAGACGATAATGGTAGTTATACAATTAGAAATTGTATTGGGCTGATTGATTATTATAAGACTGGAATTGTATTACCTTCTTGGTTTTCTGCCAGAATAACTGTAACAGAAAAAATGGAAGATGGGTCTACTTGCTATTGGGAAAGGTCGTCGCCAACAGTCGTATTTGATTCACATCCTGTTGACCAGTTTATTAATTTTTCTTTGGGAAATTATTTTAATATCAAAATCAATTCAGTGTGGTTCTTCAAAACCAATAGAAATGTTTCTTTTGTTTGCGGGCATCCTCTTTGGAATCTGCCAGAATATATGAAAAATAAATTCTATGTTCTTCCTGGGGTTATGAACTTTTATTATCAACATTATACCAATATAAATTTATTATTTGAACACCCAAATAATATCGGTTCAAAAATAGAAATTAGCCCATTAGATCCCTTAGTAATAATACACCCAATGACTGAAGAAACCGTACAACTAAGGTGTCATCTTGTTGATGAAAAAGAAATAGACAAGCTAATGGCAATAGAAAAGTCTGTTTGGAAAGGATATTCAACTTCTTTCTATGATAGTAAAAAAAAGATACAAGATAGACTTGACAAATTAAATTCTTGCCCATTTAGGAGAAAGTGATGGAAGATCCTATCAGGCTATTCAAATGAAATATGTGTTAGTGACAGGCGGGTTCGATCCTTTACATTCTGGACACATTTCGTATTTTAAACACGCATCATTGCTCGGCGACAAACTAATCGTTGGATTGAACTCTGACGATTGGCTCGAACGTAAGAAGGGCAGACCATTTATGCCTT
>Ga0208644_1001334_pt1 | contig 20665 bp, 29 predicted proteins | sample VirMetDEL_Nov_18_FD_184517 | JGI IMG/M metagenome (GOLD analysis project Ga0208644, IMG submission 184517) | Aqueous microbial communities from the Delaware River and Bay under freshwater to marine salinity gradient to study organic matter... | ecosystem: Environmental > Aquatic > Marine >...
GTTTTCTTTACACCCGCAGAAAACTACAAAAAACGGAAAGTTAGAAGACTCTAACTTCTTTTTTATACTTATCTAACAATGGAAGCACAGAAAACCAACGAATTACCGCAGCCGCCGATTGAACTGACTGGGCGCGCTTACGAAATTTACTGCGTAACAGTCGAAGAGCTACGCAAGAGCGGTGCGCTTTACTCTACTGACTTAAATTTACTTTCTAGTTACTGCAAAGAGCTAGCAAACTACGAACACGCCTGCAAACAATGCGAAATTCACGGCGAAGTAATGGAAGGCGTACACGGGCCGACCTTAAGCCCTTGGCACACTATTAAGCACAAAAGCCTAAAAGCCGCCTGCGATATTGGCCGCCTGTTTGGTGTAACGCCTAACGCTAGGCAAGCCTTGAAACCCGAAAAGAAGGAGCCTATTAAAAAGCTCGGCATTTTAACCCAAAAACCTAAAATAGCATAAAATGGCAAAGAAAGCAAAAACCCCAGGAGTCGACAAAGTAGGCACGCACTACGAGCTTACTATAAACGGCAAAAGCATAGACGGCAAAAAGTATCGAAACCTTTACGTAGCTCAGCAGGCTCTTATTTACTGGGCCTCAAATAACACAGCGCCCGTAAAATTCGAAGAAACCGACATAACAGCCGCGCAGCTGGCAGATGACGAACAGCCAGAAGATAGCGAATAAATACGCCGAGCAGGTACTAAGCGGCAAAGTATGTGCTGGGCAACTAGTGCAAGAAGCGTGCGCCCGTTACTTAGCCGACTTAGAGGCGTTTCGCTTTGAGCCTGAGCTAGCCGATCACGCGCTAGAGTTTATACAAAACCTAACGCACACCACAGGCGAAGCTGCGGGCCGCAAGTTTATCCTTGAGCCTTGGCAGGTTTTCATTGTTGCCAACCTTTTCGGCTTTGTAGGTAAAGACGGAGCCCGCAGGTTTTCGCGTGCTTATGTGGAAGTCCCGCGCAAAAACGGAAAATCTACTTTTGCTAGCGCCTTAATGCTTTACGGCTTACTTGCCGACGGCGAAGCGGGGGCGCAGGTTTATTCTGCGGCTACTAAACTCGATCAGGCTATGATGGTTTTTGGCGAAAGTGTCAGGGCTTGCCAAGCGCAGGACTGGCTTAAGGACGAGCTAGTAATTCAGAACTCAATACATAATAGGCGGATTGTCTACGGGGATAATCTTTTTAAGCCTCTAGAGTGGAACCCTGGAAAGCAGGACGGACTAAATACGCACTTTTGCGTAATTGACGAATATCACGCGCATCCTAACGATGAGCTATATAATGTAATTTATAACTCAATGGGGGCCAGGCGGCAGCCGCTTCTTTTTACTATTACGACCGCAGGCTTTAACCGCGAGGGGCCTTGCTATAAGCATAGGCAATACTGTTCGCAAGTTTTGCAGGGTGCTCTTAAGGATGATAGCCTTTTTACTGTTATCTACTCGCTTGATCCTGGCGACGACTGGACAGACCCGAAAACCTGGGCAAAAGCTAACCCTAACTGGGGTGTCTCTGTTTACCCTAAGAAACTAGAGCAGAGCATTAACGAAGCTAAGGAACTAACGCATAAAGAAGTCGAATTTAAGACTAAGCTGCTAAACGTTTGGACTGACACGGCGCAAACTTGGATTTCTGACGCAGTTTGGAGTAAAGACCAGCCCGAGCTGAGTTACTCAAGTCTTGCGGGCTTAGATTGTTACGGAGGGCTTGACCTTGCTAGTACAGGCGACTTCTGCGCCTTCTCTTTGTACTTTCCCGAAGTGGACAGCGTTATTACTCGCTATTACTTACCCGAGGAGGCAGTAAAGAAAAGAAACGACACAGCGGGCGCAAATATTAGAGACTGGGTGCGTCAGGGGCTTGTTATTGAAACCGAGGGCAACGTAACCGATTACAACTATATCAAGGCCGACATTTTAGACCTTGCTGAGCAGTTTGAAATTAAAGAGATAGCTTTTGACCGTTTTAACTCTTCTCAGCTTATAATCGAGTTGCAGAATGAAGGGCTAACGCTTTACCCGTTCGGCCAGGGCTTTGTCTCTATGAGCGCCCCGACTAAGGAGCTGGAGCGACTTATTAAAGTCGGCCGCCTTAAACACGGCAACAACCCAGTAACTCGCTGGCAAATGGGTAACATACTTTTAAGAAGAGACCCAGCCGATAATATCAAAATAGACAAGGCCAAAAGCGGTGATAAGGTAGACGGCCCTGTGTCTATTGTAATGGCACTAGGAACTTATATGCAAGAAGCCGCCAAAGGTGAGGGCGATTTCTGGTTTATATCAATTTAGGATTTTAACAAAAAGGGGGATAAAATGAAACGTACAGACGCTTGGCTAACCTTTAAAGACGACTTTATAAAGGAATTTTACAAGGAACTGCCGACTAGCAAGACCTACGCCGAAGCTTACGAGAAGATTGAGGAGCGTTACGCTGCTATATTTAACCGCAGACGCTTTAAGGATTACGGGGTTTTTAGGTCAACTTTGAGCAGATGGCTAAAGGAAAACCGCTAACAATGCGAGAAAGTTGCACCCGTTACGCGCGTGAAGGTATAATTTCGCTCTATGCAGTTTAGCCTAAAAAGGCTTTTTAGCCCCAGCAAGTTAGAAAGGCGCAGCTCTTTGAGCGCTCCTGCTGACTGGCTATTAAATGCCCTTACTAATGTTTTCGGCGCTCAGACGGCTAGCGGTCAAGCGGTTAACACCCGCAGCGCTTTGTCTATTGCCTCTGTTCACGCCTGCGTGCGCGTCATATCGGACGGCCTTGCTGCCCTCGATCTTAAGCTTTACGAAGAGCAGGACTACGGCAAGCGGGTAGCCCGTGCGCATTACGCTAGCGCTGTTATCAATGAGCCTAACGCTTATCAGACGAAATTCGACTTTTTGAAGTACCAGGTAGCGCAGCTCGCACTTCGCGGCAACGCTTACGCCTTTATCAATCGAGACGCGCGTTTTATTGCTGTTGAGCTTCACCCGATTAGCGCCGACTATGTTAAGCCCATTTTAAGCGACGGGCAACTATTTTACAAAGTGTCAGCTCCTGGGTACCCTACGCTGGTTCCCGCTGTGGATATGCTGCATTTTAAAGGGCTTTGCGTTGACAACGTACTAGAGGGCCGCAGCCCTGTGCAAATTCACGCAGAGACGTTAGGTGTTGACCTTGCTGCTATTCGTGCAAGCGCTGACATTTATAAGAATGGGACGCTTAAATTTTTGCTCAAGTCCGAGCATCAGATAAAGCCAGAGCAGGCTCAAGGCCTGAAGCTGAGCCTAGACGACGTAATTAACGGAGCTAGCCGCTCGACTGTGTTGCCCGCAGGGGTAGCAATGGAGAAGCTCTCAATGAGCCCAGAGGAAGCGCAGTTTTTAGAAGAGCGCCAGTTTAGCGCTGAGGAGATTGCCCGTATTTTTGGTGTTCCCGCTTCAATGATTGGCGCAAACAAAGACGGCGTAAAGTCTAGCGTAGAACAAGAGTACCAAGATTTTTACAGCCGCACTTTGATGGCTTACGCTATTAACATCGAGCAAGAAATGCGCCGCAAGCTTTTGACCGAAGCCGATAAGATTAACTATTACTTTAAGTTTAATTTTAACAGCTTGCTGAGAGCAACAGCTAACGATCGCGCAGACTTTTATAATAAAGGCATACGCGGCGGCTGGCTGTCTCGCAATGAGGCCCGCCAGTTTGAAGACGCAAACGGCTTTGAAGGTGGCGACTCTTATTTGATTGAGGCAAACCTTATGCCAGCTGAGCAAATTAACGCCTACATGCAGGCCAAGATCGACCAGCTTACTAGCGCTGCAATTAAGAATAATAACCCCGACGGGAATAACAATAATACACAAGCTTAAGCAATGAGTAATAACACAGAACGCCGCGCCTTTTTAGGTTCTATTGAGGCCCGAATGCAAGAAGGCCAAGAGCTTCCCGTAGAGGTGCGCGGGGTAGCCGCCGTAATTAATCAAGCTACTGACCTGGGCTTTGCCGAGGAGATTATTAGCGAAGGAGCTTTTAACGAAGTGCTGAGCGACGACGTGCGGGTATTGGGCAACCACGACCCTAACCAGGTGCTAGGTAGAACAGCAAGCGGCACGGCTAAGGTGTTCTTAACCGAAGGCGGCGAGCTAGGCTACTCCTTTACTCCTGATTACGAGAACCCTACCCACGTTTCTTGGGTTCGTTCTATTATGCGCGGCGACATTACGCAAAGCTCCTTTGCCTTTACCGTACCCAAAGGAGGCAGCGAGTGGCGTAGCTCTGAGAAGTACGGCGTAAACGGTATGCGCGTTATTAACAAGATAGAGCGCCTTTATGACGTTAGCCCTGTAACTTACCCAGCATACGAAGGCACAGCAGTAAGCGCTCGCGATTTGCAAGCCGCTAAAGATGAGCGCGAGTTAATCGACGCAGAAAAAAGCGAGGCTAGCAGCGACGTTATTAAGCTAGTCCTGGCTAGATATAAAAACTTATAAAGAAAACAATTAAAACACTTATAAAATGAACAAAATTAAAGCTTTGAAAGAGGAACGCGGCCGCTTGGTAAGTGAGTTGCAAACCTTGCAAAACAACATCGAAAAAGAAGCCCGCTCAATGAGCGACAGCGAGAGCGCCCGTTTGGACGAAATCGACAGCCGCTTGGACGCTATTAGCTCTGAGGTTTCTAAATTGGAAAAATTGCAGTCTCGCGCTGCCGAAGCTGCTAACTTGAGCGGCGGAGCTTCTTACTCTGAGGAAAAAGAGCGCTCTAAAATGAGCGAGCAGTTTAGCTTTAAGCGTGCCGTACAAATGGCCGCTACTGGCCGTAAGGATGGTGTAGAAGCTGAATTCTCTAAAATCGCTGCCGACGAGTTCCAACGCTCTGGCGTTTCTGTTGCCGCTCACTCTGTTTTGATTCCTTCTGAGGTTTTCAAACGCGATATGACTGCAACTGGCGGAACTGGTGGCGACCAGGGTGGCGTTAACATCCAGACCAACGTTGGCGGAATCATTGACGTATTGTTGCCGAAGACTGTTCTTCGTGGCTTGGGCGTTCAGCAGTTGAATGGCCTTGTTGGCAACTTGGACATGCCAACCGCAAGCACCCAGCCCGCCGCTGGTTGGAATACTGAGAACGGTACCGCTACCGAGAAAAGCCCTGCCTTCTCTAAAATTACTTTCAGCCCCAAGCGTTTGGCTGCTTTCATCCAGGTTTCTAACCAGTTGATGCTCCAAAGCTCAAACTCTATTGACCAGTATGTGCGTAACTTCTTGATTACCGCTATGGCTCAGGAGATGGAAAAGGCCGCTATTAAAGGCGGTGGAACTAACGAGCCTACGGGTATTATTGCCAACGCTTCTGTAAACGTAGCTTACGCTGGTGGCGCTGCTAACAACTCTGTAAACGCTAACGGCGCTGCTGCTGTTTGGGCTGACGTTGTTAACTTGATGAAAGCCGTAGAAAACGCTAACGGCGAGGGTGTTGCTTACTTGACTAACCCTCTAGTAAAAGCCGCTTTGCAAACTACTCCCCGCCAGTCTTCTGGTGTAGAGGGTAACTTCATTATGCCTTCAGGTGCTAATGAGTTGAACGGCTACGCTGCTGCTTTCACTACTAACGTGCCTAGCAACTTGTCTAAAGGTACTGCCTCTGACTTGAGCGCTATGATTTTTGGAGACTTCTCTAAAATGGCCTTGGCCTCTTGGGGTGGTATGGAGTTGACAGTAGATCCTTACAGCGGTGCAACTGCTGGCTTGACCAACATTGTGCTTAACTCTTACTTGGATTGCAACTTGCTCCAGCCTACTGCTTTCGCTGTCATCAAAGACATCGACGCCTAATTCTAAACCCGCTAGGGGGTTAATCCTAGTGCCTTGGGGGTGGTTAATTCTCGCCCCCGAGGGCTAATTTTATGAAAGCTAAAGTTAAATTTTTGATTAACGCGAGCGGGCAGTTTAACCTGTGCTATGGCCCTGGTGACATTGTAGAAATGGACGCCAAGCAAGCCGAGCTATTGCTAGAAGCTGGCGCTGTTGAGTTAATTGAAGAGGCCAAAGTAGAGGAACCTAAGCCCGCTAAAAAGGTTAAAAAATGATAACAGGGAAGCGCACAATAAGCAACGTAAACACAGCTACGGACTATATTAGCCTCTCAGAAGCTAAGTCGCACCTGCGCGTTACTAGCTCAGCAGATGACAGCTATATTACGGGGCTTATTACTATGGCCCTAGATGCCTGCGGTAATTACTTAGGGTATAATGTTGTTAAGTCTTCTGTGCGCTACGGCTTCGACGGGTATACTGGCCTCGCTGCTATTGTTAACCCTGTAAACGGATTGCAACAGCCTAGCGGGAATTATTTGCGCATCCCTAGCCGAGTGCTTAGCCTTACCTCAGTCAATTACATAAGCGACGCGAACACTGTTACTGCTTTTGACGCTGCCGACTGGATAGACGCACCCGACCCGATGGGTAACTATGGCCGCGATATTTTCTTTAATACTGCCCCGCCTAGCTTGACGGACGCCAAGACTAAATACATAGTACAGCTAGTAGAAGGCTTCGAGCTTACTAGCGAAACGACTGACCAGGGCAATAAGTTCCCGACCGCTGTAAAGCACGCGGCGCTCTTGTTAATCGGTCAATATTACGATAACCGTGCAGCCATTACGAGCAGCTCAGGAATGAAGCCGCTAGACTTTGGCTTGCATTACTTACTTGATCCCTATAAAATAGACTTCTTTATTTAATGGACGCGGGCAAGTTTGACGAACTGGTAACGATTGAGAGCTACACCGAAAGTGTAAGCTCTAACACGGGACAGCGGACGCAGTCCTGGAGTACTTATGCGCAGGTATGGGCGCAGGTAAAAGAAAGCGACTTTGGGCAGGAGCCTACTAACGCGGATAGAAGAGAACATAAAACGCGGGTTAATTTTATTACCCGTTACGACTCTGGCTTTAACGTTAAAATGCGCATAAACTGGGGCGGCAATTATTACAACATTTTGAACATTGCCGAGAAAGAGCGCAGGCTTTACGCTAACTTGCTGACTGAATTAACAAGCTAAAAAGTGGTTACTGGGCTTAATAATATTGTGAATAAACTTAAGAACTCTACCAAAGGGCTAGAGGCTAAGGCTTACGACGTTATTAAGCAAAGCGCTCAGCCTATTGTTAGCGACGCTCAGGCTGGAATAACTAGCCGCACGGGTAACTTGCGGGCTTCTATTGGCTTCGTAGAGCGTAACAAGCGCTATAAAAGCGCCGTCATTATTGGCCCAAGAACTTACGGCAGCTGGAAAGGATACCACGCTTACCTAATTGCAGGAGGCTGGAAGCGCAAGCGTTACGACGGCTCGGTAACTATTGTGCCGCCTAACCCTTTCTTAGCTCGCGCTTTTGATAAAAATAAAACCACCGTTAAGACCTCAATAGAAAAAGGGCTTAGCGAATTAATAAGCAAACAATTAAAATAGTAATACAATGGCAACAACAGGCTTAATTAACGGCACTCTGATTGCGATCTACAAAGACGTAAGCGGAACCTTGACCAAAATCGCTAATGCAACTAGCAGCGACTTCGATTTAACTAAAGATATGATCGACGTAACTAACAAAGATAGCGGCGGCTACAAAGAGTATCTAGCAGGCGAAGCCGACTGGACTTTAACCTGTGAGGGTATCTTTGAAGAGGACGCTGGAGTAACTGGCATCAGCTGGAAGGACGTAGTTACGGACTTGCTCGCTGGTACTTCTGTTACGGTCGTAATGACCTCTAACGTAAGCGGCGACTTGAAATTGAGCGGCAGCGCTTTCTTTTCAAACTTGACTCTGAGCGCTCCTAACAATGACGCGGCTACTTTTAGCGCTTCTATTCAGGGCACAGGCGCTTTGACCGTCGGAACTATCTAAGCAATAGTTAACGCATTTTTGCGTATTATTGCACTATGATAGAAGTAACAATAGGGGGCAAAAAGCACCCGCTTTACTTTAATATGGTAGCAATAGAGCGCGTAATGCAAGGCGCTGACGTTCAGAACTTCGACCAACTCGCACAGACGGGACAGGGTATGGCAAACACGCTAGCCTTCGCCCGTCTTTGTGCTTTCTACGGGGTGCAAGCTGGTTATAAAAAAATCGGCGAGAAATGCCCGTATAAAGACGCAGAAGAGTTAGCCGAGGAGGTTACTAGCCTTGCCGAAATTACGCCCGCTCTGAACGCTTTTACGGAGGCTGTTAGCACTTTCTTTGCCGTTGCTCCTGAGGAGGCGCAAACGCAAGAAGAGGGAAACTAACAAGCGGCGAGCGGCGGCCGCTAGACTTCGACCAATTAAAAGCAATAGGTTACGGCGAGATGCTGCTAACTGAGGAAGCTTTTAACGAAATAACGCCGCGTTACTTTATGCTGCGCCTCAAGGGGCTAAGAGCAGCACAGCAACAGGCTTACCGCAATGAATGGGAGCGGACTAGGTGGCTCGCTGTTTTTATGGTAATGCCCTACTCAAAAAAGCGCCTAAAGCCTACCGATTTAATGCGATTCCCCTGGGAGCAGAAAATTGCGGCAAGTGTTAAGGATATTATAACGGCTAATAAGGCTATTTTTGATAAGCTAACCCCGCCTAAATGAGAGCCGCAAAAGTAATTTATAACATACTCGCCAACAGCGCGGGCGTTAGCGCGTTAGTCTCGAATAGAGTTAACCCGCTGCGCTTGCCTCAAGGTTCGGCTTTCCCTGCCGTAGTTTATAGCGAGGTGAGCATTAACGCCACGCCAACAAAAGACTCAAACAGCCGCCTAGACTTTACGCGGGTTCAGATTGACTGTCTTGCTCTAACTTACGAAGATGCTAGCACGCTAGCGGATACGGTGCGGGCCGCCCTTAATATAGTAACTCCTGGCACTTACAACGGCGTTAACGTCTTTTATATTGAGTTCGATAATGAGCAGGAGTTCGTAGACGATGCCGCAGACTTCGACGGGGTTTACCAGGTTTCACAAGATTATATAGTTAGCTACTCCGTATAATGGCCAGTAACTTAGACTTAAACGTAATAATTAGCGCCTCCTTTGAGAAGCTCAAGAAGGGGATGGCTGACGCTGTTAACGTCGTCAAAGGCTCCACGAAGAAAATGGAGGACGCCGCTGCTGGATCAAAGAAAGCTCTAGAGCAGGCGTTAGGCGGTGAGAATTTAAGAGTAAAGCGCCGCGAGCTTACGCAGACTATTAACGAACAGCGCAGCATTTTAACGAGCTTTAAGCAGGATTTAATAGCCTTAGAAAATAAACTAGCTCAGACTAGCAAGGGCGACCTAATGCGTCAGAAAGCGCTTAAGGACGCTATTGCTTCTCTTAAGGTTGAGATTAAAGACCAAGAAGCAGCAGTAAGGAATCTAAGCGACGCTAGGGCTGAGACTAATTTTAGCCTAGAAGAGGGCAGCCGCAAGGCCGAGCAGAACACGCAGGCAATGGAGGCAATGAGCCGAGCAATAAACGCGGCTTCTATGGCTACGCTTTTGCTGGCTGGAGATAACAAAGGACTGGGCAAGGTAATGAAAGGCGTGCAGGTAGTAATGGCGTTAGCCTCTGCTGCCGTTGCCGTTTATAACTTGACCCAAAGGCAAAACGAGATTTTTACTTTAGCGAGTGCTAAAGCGCAGGCTATTTACGCCGCAGCCGTTGGTACTTCTACGGGGGCAATGAAAGCCTTTCGTATTGCTTTGCTTGCTACTGGAGTAGGTATTGCGATTGGCTTAATAGCGGCGCTTGCAAGTCATTTTATCGACCTTGCAGACAATGCAGACACAGCAAGCAAAAGCGTCGAGCGTTGGGATAGGTCTCTAGCCGCTACGGTAATAGGCCAAGAAAGGGAGAAAGAGTTAGCTGCTTTAGAGGCTCAAGGCAAAGCGCAGGCGGATATATTAAAGAAAAAAATTGCATACGCCGAGGAGGATGTAAAGCTAGCTAAAGAAGCCGCAAATAGATTAACGGCAGGAACGCAGGCGGCTATTGATGCGGCTATAAAAGTGGGCCAAGCAGAAACTGCTTTGAGCGTATTGCAGTCAGAGCTTGCAGGTGCGCAGCGAGAGCAAAGAGAAAAAGATAGAGAAGAAGACCTAAAGGCGTTTCGCAAGTACCTCGAAGATAAGCGCAAGCTAGAAGTAGCAATGCAGGAGAACCTTACTAAGTTTCTCCAAGATGAAGAAGCAAAGCGTTTAGCTAATTTGTCTGCACGTCGCAAGCCTAGAGAATTAACCGAGGCTATGATGGCCCCAGCTGCGCCTGCTACAACCCCTAGCGGAGACAGTTATTTAATGACCCTAGCCGAGCAGAACCAAGAGGCAGCTGCTCTAGACTTTGAAGCCCTAGCACAATGGCGGGCAAATAATGCCGACCTTTTCCTGGCAATGGAAATAAGAGCGCGCAAAATGCAGCAGTTTGCTCTTAAAATGGAAGTTGCAGCAGAGCAGGCTAGCGCTGCCCTTGCGACTATGAGCGCCTCAATGCTAGAGAGTTTCGCCGTATTGCTGGGAGATGCTATAACAGGTAAAGCCGACGCTATGCAAACTTTTTTGCAGTCTTTTGCTAGTTCTTTAGCTGGCTTCCTTGGTACTTTTGGTAAGGCGCTTATTGCCCAAGGTATAGCTATTGATGCTTTTAAGGAGTCGTTAAAAAGCCTAGATCCTGCTATTGCAATTATTGCGGGCGTTGGCTTGCTTACGGCTTCTACTCTTGTTAGAAATGCAATGGCAAAAGGCTCGCAGGTTCAGGCCTTCGCAGATGGTGGTATAGTTAGCGGCCCTACATTGGGCTTAATGGGAGAATATCCAGGCGCTAGAAATAACCCTGAAGTAATTGCTCCGCTCGACAAATTGCAGTCTATGATTAACACAGGCGGCAGTAATGGCGAGCTTGTGGCTTCTACTAGATTCGACGGCCGCGACTTATGGCTAGCAGTTAACCGTTACGAAAAAGACAAAGCAAGGGGCTAACTTCGCACTATGGCCGTTTTATATTATACTAGATTTCAGAGCGTAGCCCTTAAGAATTACGTTGTAGAACTTTGGAGCGACGCAACTGGAACCAGTCCGCTGCAAGCCTTTAATGCTTACAAGGCTAGAGTAATAGCAGACGGCGGCTATATAGAAGACGAGCAGGCGCTACTAGACAGCCTTAACGCTTTAAGCGGGACAGAGGAATTAATAGCACAAGGGGAAGGCGTACAAATAGAGCGCCAAGGCGAGAGCGATACCTTTTTTGATAACCCTATAAGAAGCTCAAGAGCTAACGCTTATTTCATTGTTTCAACTGACGCGCAGCTGGCGGCTTTTCAGGCTATTGCAACAGACCCAGAGGGAACCTACGCGCTCAAGATTTACAAAGATAACGCCCTGCTGTATGTTGGCCGCGTGCTAGCCGACCAAATGCGCTTTGATAGAGCAGACCCTGACGGGAAGGTAACCATACAAGTGACGGCAGTAGATGCGCTAAACTTAATAGAGGGCTTTTTTGTAGACGAGTCCTGGTTTACCGACGACCACACTGGCGGGATTTACTTAATACGAAAGTGCCTAGAGCTTAGCGGCTTAGACGACTTTTGGCTAACGGGTCAAGATTACATATTTGACGGCCTCGAGCAATTTGATGATGCAACGCAGAGCGTAAGCGATCAGAAACTAAATACGTTTTGGTTTCACCGCTTGGCCTTTGTCGATAACTTCGACATATTCGGAGGCGTAGAACTTGACTACATAACGGCCCGCAAGGCAATAGAGATAATTTTGCAAGGCTTCGGCGCTAGGATTCACCACGACAACGGGGCCTATTACATTACTCAGACCCCGACCTATTTAAGCTCTACGCTGACCTTCCACAAATACGACAAGGCTGGAACTTACAACGGGACTAACACGCTAGCGCACGCCGTTAGCTTAGGCACTTTGCCAGCTCGCCCGCAATGGGAAGCCAAGCCGCAACTTTATTACCAGCCACCCGTAAGGCTTAGCCGTTCCGCTTTGACTAAGGCTAACGGAGCCTACGCTAAAAAGATAACCTTTGGCATAGGCGCAATGCAGTTAGATTTTGACAGGCTGCAAGATGGCTACCCGTTTCGCATACAGCTAAACATAGAAAGCGCCAGCGCCTCAAGTCAAAACGTAGCTTATCAGGTTGTCAAGTGGCGCATTTACGGCATAGACGGCTCGCCTACTTCGCTTTATTACTATTACGACGGGCTTTACTGGCAGTCCTCGGCTACCGTGCCCAATTACAAGCTCAAGGCCTTTAAGTATTACAGCGGATCTAAACGACGCTGGCCTATTAACATAGTAGAAGATTTTAGCGCACCTATTACCTCAGGCCCTGCGGCCAATATTACAGGGTTTCACGTCGAGGCAACAGTTGAGGAGGTCGTGCTTAATTTTGTTAAAAACCCGTTCACAACTAGCTGGAGCATTAAAAGCTCTACGCCTATAGACTTTCTCGGCAGTATTGCAGCGAGCCGAAGCTATACAACTAGCGACCCTTACAACTTTACTAAAAACACCTGGGCGCAGAGTGGCAATAGCGCGCTTCAAAATAGCATAGTAAAAGACTTGCCGCAGGTATTTTATGATGGCTTCGATAAATACGAGCTAGGAACTATAATGGTAGGCCCGACTTTTGCAACCTCAGTAAAGCCCACAGACTGGGCTAATGGGTGGGAGGCTGGCTATGCCGAAAACTTCCAGCAGTCGCTAGTAGACCAATGCAGCGCTCTCTATGCTACTTTCTTGGGAGCTATACGCGGCACCTGGCACGACAGCGGGAGCCTTACAGCGGTTAAGTCTTTGTACTTTGACGGCGGGGCTTGGTTGCTTAACGGCTGTAGCTTCTCGGCAAATAGCGAACGCTGGGAAGGCGAATGGCTGAAAATCGAGACAACTTACGGCGACGTAATAAGCGAAGGGGAAACAGATAACCCTGTACCCTCTGAGCGGGTTTATGTTCAGGATCAAATAGACAGACTGCGCGAGCAAGTAGGTAGAGCCGAGGACATTACAGGCGCTTTGCCCGACCAGCTTATTAACGACTTTTTAGAAGTTAGCGAAGGAGCGCCTAGCTCTGATCCTGGCGTAGACGGCACCTATACCATAGCACTTAAATACGACGCTACTGCCGTAGACTTCTCTTGGCAGATGCGCAGGCTTGGCAATAGCTTAAACGTAACGAGCGACATTACTAGCTTTCCAACCGAGTACGAGATCTTTGTTTGCGACACTACCGCTGGAAGCATTACAATAGACTTACCCGCTCCCCCTAGCATTACACCTGGCTTACGCTTTGGCTTTATTAAAACAGCAGCGGCTAACACCTTAATTCTAGACGCTGGCACAGGTTACCTAATTAACGACGCTCAGTTATTAAGTTGGGGCGGTAACTGGGAGACGCACTGGGTACAGTCTGACGGGGTGCAGTGGTATATTGTAGCAACGCACAAATAAGGCGGCGCTTAAATTGTTGCTAGTGTTTGCCTGCTATGCTTTTATTTTTGGAGTATGGCACAAGCTTCCGCAGATATTCTAGCTGGCTCTCAGGGTTTCAAATACCACGCAGCCGCAACCGTTACAAGCGTTTCCTATGACGCTGTAGTTTGTCAAGAAGACACCGTCTTTACTTCTTTTACCGTTACTCCTGATTTTCAGAGCGCCGCAAACGTTTTGAGCGATCGCGGAATGAGCGGCGTAACCTTTCAACAAGGGACTTATTTGCCCGCTGGTAAAGGTAAAAAGATTACTGGCTTTGTTATTTCTTCTGGCTCTGTTATCGGTTATTAATCCTAATTAACTTACTTAAATGCAACTTATAAGCTCCCTCGGAATTGGCACACGCGGGCGGGTTTATTTCGGCCAAGGCTGGGATTACGTCGTTACTTATAAAGCTCGGATAACCGCAGACGGCGGCTATTACGAAGGTGTGAGCTGTTTACTTCGGAAGCTAAACAACTTGTAAAAATATGAGCGACTTATTAAACCAGGCTAGCCTAGTATATATACCAAGCGGCTACAAAGAAGACACTGCTTACAGCGTCATCCCAACAGACGGCAGCGGCGACCTAACTTTTTCACGCGCTTCTGACGGCACGAGGGTAAATTCTCAGGGGCTTGTTGAGCGAGTGCCTTGGAATTTGGCGCGGTATTCGGAAGATTTAAGCAATGCCGTTTGGACAAAATTGGCGGCTACAATAACAACAAACGCCACAACTGCACCGAATGGCACAACAACCGCAGACAAGGTGGTGGAGGATACCAGTGCAAATATTTTACACAGAGTCGGACAAGGTTCAATAGCGGTGACAAGTGGCACAAAATACACTTTTTCGTTTTACGCTAAAGCAGCCGAGCGTTTTATTTTAGAACTGCAACGCATTAATACAAGCGGTACTGTTTTTAATGCAATAACCTTAACAACCGTCAATCTCACAAATGGCACAATTTCGGCAGGTTCTAATATTGATGCTTCAAGCATTACGAGCGTAGGCAATGGGTGGTTTAGAATTAGCCTAACGCTGACCGCTATTGCAACGGGTTCGGGCGGATTGAATATTGGACTCTGTGACGCAAATGGCGCTTATGTTTATACGGGTGACGGGGTGAGCGGTGCATATATTTGGGGTTTTCAAGCAAACGAAGGCACACTAAAACCCTACTTCCCCACCACAGACCGCCAAAATGTACCCCGTTTGGATTACACAAATGGGTGTCCGTCTCTTTTGCTTGAACCGCAGAGGACGAATCTTTCTACATATTCAGAGGATTTTACAAATGCTTTTTATGCAAAATTTCAATCCAGTATCACCGCAAATACCACAACTTCTCCCGATGGCACTACAAATGCAGACAAGTTAATTGCAGATGCCACGAATGAGAAGCACGGGTTTTATTCAGAAATTGTAAGCCCATCAGCGGGTATTTGTACGCAATCGGCATTTTTTAAGGCGGGTGAATATAATTTTGCTTGTATAAGATTATCGACCGATAATGATACAAAAAGATATTCAGTTGTATTAAATTTAACAACGGGTGCAATTACTTCAACTGATTCAAGTGGAAGCCCTACAAATACATCATACAAAGTCGATAATTTAGGGAATGGGTGGTTTAGATTGTCAGTAAGCGCCCAACATACAAGCGGAAACGCTTATCCAACTTATGCCATATCTTCTACCGCATCACCAACTTGGGATAGTTCTTTGCCATTATTTACGGGTAATGGTACAAGCGGAATTTATGTATGGGGCGCACAATTTGAAGTCGGAAGTTACCCAACCTCCTACATCCCCACAACCTCGGCAAGTGTTACCCGTGTAGCGGATGCGGCAAGTAAGACGGGCATTAGTTCGTTGATTGGGCAGAGTGAGGGGGTATTGTTTGTGGACATTGCTGCTCTTGTTGGTGCAAATGAGGATAGACAAATAAGCATAAATGATGGCAGCACTTCTAATAGGGTTACAATGGCTTTTTTGAGCAACGGAACGCAAATTGCATTTGTGGTACAAAGTGGTGGCTCTATTGTAATGAACTCAACTCAAACAATTGCTGGATTAACTACAAGAGTAAAAATAGCATACGCCTATAAATTAAATGATTTTGCCGTTTATGCGAATGGTTCATTATTAGCAACGGAAACAAGTGGGGCGGTGCCTATTTCGCCATCCGTGCTTAGTTTTGACGCGGGGAATAACACCGACAAATTTTTTGGGAAAGTAAATGAACTTGTTTTATTTCCTACCCGCCTAACCAACGCAGAACTGGCAGCCTTAACAACCTTATAAGATGACAAACACCTTCAAAAAATACGAATTTACCCCAGCCGCTTGGGCAACCTTGCGCAAGCAAATAGAGCAGACCACAACCACGCCCGAAGGCGAGAGCGTTACAACTTTTGTAAACTGTGCCGTTCACGAAATTGGTTTCATTTGCCTGCAATGGGGCAAGGATGCCGAGGGTATGCCCGTTTGCGAATTGCTTTCGGATAAGTGGGCAGTTGATATTTTATTCTACGCCCAGCCGCCCGCTGACTTTGCCGCTTATGAGGTATGGCCTGAGCCTTGCGGGGTGCATACTTTCGCAGGGTGTGAAGCGCTGTATTTGAAAGGATACTGCGCTAAGTTTCCCGATAGCCCGTTTTGTTTGATCCCTAATCCTGTAATAAATGGCGAAGGCTAAAACTAAGGCAGCAGTAAGCTCCTGGAAGCCTAAACCGAAAAGAAGGCGGCCAGGAGTTCACTCTAAAAACAACCCACCAGCGAAGCGCTATAGAGGGCAAGGCCGTTAATATCTAAGACAGTAATACAATGAAATTACCAGTAAGTTTCGACCAGTTCAGCAAAGACCCTAGCAAAGCGTTAACGTATTTAATGGTGTTCGCCGTTATTTTTCTTTACCTCAGAACTGAAAAGCAGAGTAACAACGAGGGCAGTAAGTGCGAGGAAAGGCTGACAGCCTGCGAAAGTCAGCTTAAGCAGTTTAGCGCTATGCTTAAAACTTCGGACAGCTCGACGGCTGCACTTAGATCGGAGCTTAATACTTACAAGAAACTAGGAGTTATAAATTAATACAATGCAATGAAAGCAACCTATTTACTCGCCGCCTTTTTAACCGCTGCGCTGCCTATTCAAGACAATGCAAGAGAGGCCGACCCTTATAAGGCTTACTCGATGCAGTTGCAGAAGACAGCCGTTAGCATTGAGGCAACTCACGCCGCTATTGCAGAAGCTCAGCAAATGACTGAGGCTAAGATAGAAGAGGCCAAAGAGGCTGTAAAAGAAGCCGAGGCAATGGCTGAGAAAGTAGAGCTGCTCGAAAAGGTTTGCGAGGTTTACAGCGTGCCAGTTTTCGAATCTTTAGAGGATCTAGAAGCCGAGCGAATTGGGGACAGTATACGGGTTGCTAATATGAAGAAAATTAACAAATGAAAATTCTAGACGTATTTAAAGGCCAAGATGGCGAGACTAGCTCGAAGCGCGTGGTGGGAGTATTGGGCGCTTTGGTGCTGTTCGGCACAATGATCGCAAACAGCTTTAGCCCCGTAGAGGTAGCGCCTAGCCCTGAGCTTGTTAGCTCTGTAGAGTGGGTTACTATTCTCTGCTTAGGTTTTACTAGCGTTGAGAAATTCGCCAAGCCCTCCAAAGGTGAGTAAAAAAGACTTACTATTAACTGGCTTAGCGCTCTGGGTTTTGCTCGGGGTGCTTTTTGTTGCCGCTATATTTCGCTGGGGGCCTAGCTTTCCCAAAGACAAGCCTAGCAAAATAGATACGGTAATAGAGCAATACCACGACACTATAAACAAGCTCGAAATAAAAAGACAGATCTTGCGCGACACTATAACAAAAACGCAGGTAAAATATGACACGATTATTAAAAGGCTTAATGCTGACGGCGACACTAGTTGCAGCACCTTGCAGCGTTTACTCGCAATGCACAGACAGCTCGACAAAAGCTGAAATAAACCTATATTTAGCCGAAGGCGCTAAGGCTAGGGCGCTGGTTCCTTTATACCAGGAGCGCATAAAAATAGACTCTTTAGAGATATTGCAGCACAAGGCGGCCGTAGAGCACTTACAACGAAACAACGACAAACTAACGCAAAAGCTGGGCCTTTGGCGTATAATTGCACCGTTGGCTTTTGTAGTCGGCCTCTTATTATGAGCGAGACCAGCGTTATAATGCACGAAATAAAAGGCTGGGGTAGTTACCGCTTTTTACTTCTGAGCGACATACATTGGGATAACCCTAAATGCGACCGCAAGCTACTTAAGCGGCACTTAGACGAAGCTAAAGCAGGCGGCCACCCTATTTTAATTAACGGCGACCTTCTCGACCTTATGGGCGGCAAAAAAGACCGCAGGGCTAATAAGGAGGCGGTAAGGCCAGAACACCAAGTCGTCAATTACTTTGATGCCGTTGTGTCTGATTGCGCTAAGTTCTTTAAGCCTTACGCTGAGCTTATTCATTTAATAGCCTACGGTAACCACGAAACGGCAATTATAAATCATCAAGAATTTGACTGCCTTAAAACCTTCGCTCATTTGATCGGCAGAAGTGAGGTGCTCGGGACTTACTCGGGTTGGGTTATGTATCAATTCAAAAGCACAGGTAACCAAGGGCAAACGCTTCGCATTAAATACCACCACGGCTCAGGGGGCGGCGGGGTAGTTACTCGCGGGGCTATACAGTTTAACCGTATGGCGACAATGGTAGAAGGTGCAGACATTATTTGGAGCGGGCACGTTCACGAAAGCACCGAGATTATTTACAGCATAGAACGTCTTAATAGAAACAACCGCCCCGAGCTAGTTAACTGCTATATGGTGCGCACTTCGACTTATAAAGAAGAGTATTTACCAGGGATGGGCTGGCACGTTGAACGCGGAGCGCCTCCCAAGCCCTTAGGCGGGCGTTGGCTAGACGTTAAATTCGGAGTTTACGGCGGGTCGCCCTATTTGCAGTTTAATACGCAGCACGCTAATTGATATAGATATGGACATTAAAGACTTAAATATAAAGCAGGTTACTTACACTCAATACAACCGCGAGCAGCACGCTAAAAAGCAGATTTACCTTCACCACACAGCAGGAACAGGCACAGGTGCTAACTGCTTTGCAGGATGGGAGCGCAAGGCTAACAAGATAGCGACCTGCGTCGTCATTGATCGCAGCGGGCAAATAGTGCAAGGCTTTCCCTCTAGCGCTTGGGCTTACCACCTTGGCACAAAAGTCGAGGTATTTAAGAAGCATGGCGTGCCTTATAAGAAGCTCGACGAAATTAGCATAGGCATAGAACTAATTAACTGGGGCGGCTTGACTGAAAAAGAAGGCAAGTTTTACAGCTATGTAGGTAAAGAAGTTACCGACGTTTGTAAATTGCAGTATAAAGGTTACAAGTATTACGAGAACTACACGCCCGAGCAAATTGAAAGCACGCGCAAGCTGCTCCTCTACTGGGGCAATAAATACGGTATAGATTTAACCTTTAACCCCGATATATTCGAGGTAACGCCTAGAGCGCTTAAGGGCGAGAGCGGGGTATTTACTCACAATAGCACCAGGGTAGACAAAGTAGACACCTACCCCCACCCTGGGCTTATTGAGATGCTTAAGAGCCTCAAATCTTAGCGTTAAGATCCTCGGCTATTGCTTCCTTTTTGACGCTTACAACGTCCGCGGCCTCTTCTGCTGTTTGCATACCCATAAGAATATCGGGGGCATAAAGACGGCCAAAGAAAGCGGCAGCTCTATAGCGTAGCATTAGCTCTGGCATTGTTTTCCATTTCGACCCTGCTTTAGTAGCCCAGCCTTCAGCTGAAGCCATTTCGAGCGTTACCGTTGGCCCTTCGATTAGCTCGCCAGTTGCTAACTCGGTAGCTACGGCTTTGCAGCCTGCTTTGTCTGTTACGAACTTAAGCGCAGAAAAGCGCCCGCAGCTATTTAGTGCTGCAATGATAAAGGAGCTTGACCAGGACGGGCGGCCGTGGATTACGTGCAAGTTCTGCATTACCATTAAAGGCGAGGCCCCGATTCGGTTTGCCATTTCGAGGGCTACTAGGGTATTAGGTATGTTGCCCTGGTAATTCTGCGGGATTAGGTTGCTAGAGCTTAGGGCTTTTGCTACTCGCTGCGCATGCTCGAAATTAGTAACAGACAGCGGCGCTAAGTCCGTTGCTAGCTCTTGCGTTTGGGTTGTTTCTTTTTCTGACATAGTTATTAGTAGTTAGGTAATTCTAAAGGGTTAATAATTTCGGGGTAACCTGGCCAACTGTTGCTATTTCGGCACTCTAAATACGTCGCTAAGTTTGCTCGGTAAGTCTCGCGTGCTAGGTTCAGCTCCTCAGGGCCGTAAATATAGCAGGCAACTAAGTAAGGCGGGGTCTTTTCTACTGCGACAAAAATAAAAGCCTCGGGCGCTATGCCGTGCGCTTGTTCGTAGCCATCTAGGTAAAAAGCAGCTTGTACGTGGTAGCGGTACTTGTAGGCTGAACGACTAAAATTGCGAGGGCTTGCGTCCTCTGTTGTTTTAAGGTCTACAATGAACGTGCTGCCCATTCGCTGCGTGACAAAATCGGGGCGGGCTTTACAAGGTGCGCCTGTTGCTAGGTCATCCCATATAATAGTCTGCTCGGCTATGCCCGTTTCTAGCAGTTTAGAGGCCTTTGAGTGGCTTTTAACTGACTCAGCTAAGGCTAGGCATTGCTGGAAGTCCGAAGCGCTTAGAAACGCCTTATTTGGGTTTTCTTCTAAAAACGCCTCGAAAGCCTCCTTCCCTGCCTTTGTTCTGCGGTCAACATCGGGCAAAACGCCGTAAGTTTCTGCGAATAGTTCAGGCTCTAATACAGCCGAGTGAACGGCGCTACCTATTTCTAAGGCTTTGCTACTTCTCTCTTGGTGCCTACCCGATAAATAGCGCTCAAAGTAATGCGCTGGGCTTTTCTGGATCAAGTCTAGCCCGCTCTTGCTTATGCGGGTAGTGTCTAAATGATAGTCTAAATTGCTCTTCATTGTTTTCTTTTGTTGCAAATATACATAAAAAAGGCTTACTTTTGCATTATGGATATAGGAAAGGAAAATGTAGCGAAGGAGTTAAAAAAGCTATGCATAGATAAAGGCACAAGCTTAACCAGGATTTGCAAAACGGCAG
>Ga0208644_1001335_pt1 | contig 20662 bp, 5 predicted proteins | sample VirMetDEL_Nov_18_FD_184517 | JGI IMG/M metagenome (GOLD analysis project Ga0208644, IMG submission 184517) | Aqueous microbial communities from the Delaware River and Bay under freshwater to marine salinity gradient to study organic matter... | ecosystem: Environmental > Aquatic > Marine >...
GCCCCTTGCATAGCAAGTACTGTTAGCTTATATAAAAGCTCAATTTGTTTTTCGTTTAACGCACAAGTTGCCATATTAACACTCTAATTTTGACTCTAACTCTCCTAATACCTCATCAAATGTACCTAAGTCTTCTAAAAGTTCTTCCGCTTTTTCAGGGGTAATTACACTATCCACCATGGATGCACTGTCACTTGCCACACTAGTCTCTTCATCTGTAATGTCAGGAATAACTTCACCGGCCACTTCTGCTGATAACTCTGGTGCCTCTTCTTCTGTTTTACCAGTGCTATCATAAATCTCTTTTAAATTGATGAAGTATTTCATGTATTCACTAAACATTGGATTATTTTCGTCGATGAGTGTTTTATCAGTCTCATTTATAAAATACGTAATTCCTTCACCAGTTTCTAAAAAATCTGCAAATTCTGCAGGGTCAACAAACAAATTATATTTGTCTGCTAAGTGATTTAGGAAAGAATTTGCCAACTCATTCTTTAATCCTTGTTTTACAAACTCTCTGTGATCGTCTTCTCTTTTCTCATAAAGTTCTTGCATAAAAGCATAGTTCCTTTCTACATTAAGCACAAAGTTATTGTAATCAGTATTCACCTGAAGAGCTCTTGCAATTAACTCATTATCGTTTTTTATATCTAAGTAATCTTTTATATGTAGCCAGAATCCGTTTGTGGCAGGTGCATAAATAGTACCGCTTCCCGAAAATACAGAATCAATGTATTCATAGTATATATCTTTTAAATCTTCTAGACTAGTTTTTTTCCTTTCTTCTATATAAGATTTAAGATCGTTATTTATAATCTCTTTGTCAGCTGGTGATAAAGCACGATAACTGTCAAGAGTTACAACTTCCCCATTATACTTTACGGCGCCGCTTTGAATATAAATTGTTGCAAGCTCTTCTGTAGTAGTATTATACTGAATCATTTTAGATCTGTATCTATCTAAAATGTTTTGCTTTTTTCTTAAAGCTTCAACCCTTGATACATCTGCAGGATTAGTACTGTCCTTGAGAGCATTTATCTCTGAGTTAAGCAAGTCTATTTCAGATGATAATTGATTTTGATCTAATAGAATACTAAAATCATTTGTTTTAGCATCTCTCAAAGGTTTAAGAGTATTAACAAGCTTAATCATTTTAGATAATCTTTCTACATTATCCTCATATGTAGCAAAATAATTAGTCAAACCCTCAACCATATTGTTCCAACTCTTATGTCTCATAGCAAGCTCTATCTCTTCAGGAGAACTTGTTTTAGTTATATTCATTTTTGGATATGGGTTTGGTAATTCTTTTTGCATATTCTCATATGTTTTTTGAACACCACTGGCTCTCTTTATTAATGTCTCAATGTTATTTAAAACATTCTCTGCTTCTTCAGTATTGCTAAGATTTAATCTTTCCATTACACCCTGGGCATCCATCTCTTTTAATGAAGATATGTTCTCAAGGAATAGATCTAAAGAATTAGACTTCACAGCATCTATAACTTTAGAAATAAACATCTGACTCCTCTGATCAAGATAACCTCTCCTGTCATTTTCAGCTGCAGATTTAACCATCTGATTATCTAGCATTTCTATTTCAGATGCAAATAATACTCTGGGATCTAAATAATCAGAAAGATTATTATCTACCTCTTCGTTCATTTTTTTAGCATACTCTTCTCCTATCTGTCTAGATAGTTTTTTCCATTTAACTACAGCTTCTTTGTTACGAGCACTATTTACAAGGTTTATTGTACCCATAACTCCCCCACGTACTCTTCCTACTAAAGGACCCATCACAAAACCAGATATAAAAGTTTCTAAACCTTGGCCAGAAATCTGAGATTTCAAACCGTCTTTTAATGCTATGTGATAAAGTAAATTACCCTTGTTGCCAGGGTTTTGATATACACTTCTGTAATAGTCAACGTTTGCTGCTGAAAAAGCTTCTTGAAGGTTTTCTTGAAAACCCTCAGTCATGTTTGTAAGGAACCCGTTTACTAATGTTTTAGTAAGCGCGCGTTTCTTTACACCTTCTTTTACCTGGTTTCTAAAACTATTATCTACATACTCCTTAATAATCTTACCTGTTGATTTACCGGTAGCATCTTTAACTGTTTTGTTAACCAGTTTTCCTGCGCCAAATTTAATTACATCAGAACCACTTAAATATCTGTTTATAGCAGGAAAAGGTTTAAAAACCTTATTGAACACAAGTCTATTACTATAGAATATTAATCCCGCGTTCTGTAAGTATGTTCTTGTTGCACCATCTTGTGATGTCTTAATTAATCTATCTAATTCCTCATTTGTTGGTGTACGACCTTGAGACGTAATAAAATTTTCATACTCAGCATTAAATATCTCATCTTTAACAAAACCTGCTTCTAAGTTCGCCTCTGAGGCAGCACTAGTTATTTCTTTCAAATTACCATAAAACTGTCCAGCAGATTTTGTAACCGCTGCCATAGTACCAAGATTCTTGGCGTTTCTCAAAGTAGCAATAGCATCTACAGATCCCTGTAAAGGGTTTACAAACTTCAAACTATTAGTTGCAGCGGCTGTCCAATAAGTTTTTGCTACGCTCCAGTTATTTAAACTTTTAATAGCTTTAGCAGTATTAGACATTGCTTTCATAGCTTGATCTAATCTAGGAACAGCAGATCTAATAGATTTACCGGCAGCATTTATTAGGCTTAATGCTCTTGGAACTTTTGATGCTGCACGTGTAGCAGCAGCAGCTAAAGATCCACCACCAGTTGGTCCTGCTAATAATGAAGCCACAGCAAACTCAGTCATTGTTTCAGCCAGCATACCAACAGTATATGATAATGACAGAGTAACATTTGATGCTCCTGCTACAAGACCTGACTTTGAAGAATATCCTATATCACTAGCTTTAGCATATCTTCGGGCCTGATCTAAATCACCAAGCTTTACACCAGCAATGTTTCCAAAAGCTTGAGGCGATGATATTGCCCCATCTACAAAACCAGCAGATAATAAACCAGGTACAGAATATCTAATGTTTCTACCATAGTCTGACCAAGAACTTGTATTAGCATTATACAAAGATTCATTGTCTCGATATGGGTTAAATCCTAACTTACCAAATGTTTTATTACCATATGCATAATATCTTTCAAAGGAATTACCTGTTATATCTCTACCACCATATTCATATAGCTTTGCGAATCCCGGGGCTCGAGAAACATTTTGTGCAGCAATATTTCCCGCAGATTTAATATATTTTTTTAAATCACTGGATGACACACGATTATTAGGAGCATCCATAGACTTAGCTATAGATGTTGTTGCCATCTGACCTATATTACCTGGTATAGGTGGTTGCTCTATTTGCTGTGGAGCAAGAGTAGTTGTCTTTAAATCAGGATTACTCATTCTTAATCATCTGTTGTTTTTGGACTTACAAGATTAGCATTGTTAACAGCAACAGAATTTTTCATTACTTCTTCAAAATATGCAATATATGATTTCCATTTTACTACATCAATATCTTTAGTAAGTGTGCTTTCAGAATTAGTAAGTTGTGTAATAGGAAGTTTATCAAGATATTCAAAACTTTCATAACGTCTAGTGTTTTCATCAAACACTTGTGCTTTAAATACAGAAGATACCATTTTAGTAGCAGGATCGTATGTTATAGTAACTTTCTGACGTAAGTCATCACCCATTAAAACGTACTGTTGTTTCTTATTGAATAAAGCCAAACTTTTTGGCGCTTCATATAAGTAATTAATAGGTTTAAAATCCAAATTATTAGGATTGCCATATGCTGTTAATCCTTTTTCAGACATCATTTGTGTTTTAAAAAGTTTCCAATCTTCTGACTTAGTATCTATACCTTGAGAATCAGCAAATTTATTTAGTGTAGATTCGCTTACAGATGCTACTTGATAACCTTTTAATTGAGGAGTACCATTAACAATAGGCAAAGGTGTAACACTAAAGGTTGATTTGCTTTTAGAATTATTTAAGTCGCTTGCTAAAAGATCTAAAAGTTTTGGTGCCCAAGTTTTTTTTGGTTCGTTTTCACCAGTATCATCTTCTAAATCATTAAGAGTTTCATTTTCAGTAAACGAATAGTAATATGCAGAAGCAACATTTTCTCTAAATTTGGGAGAGATCATGTTATAGAAAAGAGTATTACTCTGTAAGGTACGACCTTTAGCTGGATCTATCTTAAGCTTTGTAGCTTTACCACTAGGACCAAATGTATATGCACCTTGTCCCATTAATCCTTGTGCTGTGTTTTCATTACTAGCTATCTCTTGTGCCTGACTGTAAAGTTTTACATATTGACCATAAAAAGCTTTAGCTTGGTCTTTAGAAAATTGTCTAAGTTCTGAAAGATGACGACTTGAAGAAGGAGATCCTTCTTCATCACTCATTATAAAATATTTTATATCACCAATAGGTGTCTTAATTGTAGCCATTCCTGGTAACCAAGATAATTTAATCTTTGGCCGAAGTGAACTATAAATAGCATCTGCTAATTCCTCTTCTGATTTATACGGCATAGGATTACCTGTCTTTTTATAATCACCTATAATATTGTTGATTATATAAAGACTAGTTTTATCATTTGCACTAGTAGCTTCATTTTTATAATTATCTAATGCTACAGCACCAACAGCATTTTGTTGTTCAATAATTAAGTTGTTATATGCAGCATTGTCAGCAGCGTCTCTTAAAGTTTGACCAAGATTCGATGAAAGATATGCAGTGTTTACCCATTCTGGAACTACTTCATTACCCCTTAAATTAGGATTAAGCATTCCGTTTTGTAAATAGTTGATTAAGTCTTGGTTCCCTGTTTTAATTGCTGATGCTAAAACCTTAGTAGCATTATCTAAAACTACTCTTTTTGTAGAAGCTCCTACATCGCCATCCTTTTTGAAAACATTACTAAATTTTCCACCTAAAGATGTTTTAAGACCATTGACAATACTCCTTGCTGATTCGTTACTTTCACTATAAACCTTTAATAAACCTAAAAGTTGAGTTTGTGCATAAGCATCGCCATCAGTTGCTTTATCAAGAAGAGTTTTGAAAAAACCAAGGCTTTGATTTGCAGCAGTTGCATCTTGCTCTTTTAATCTTGAAGCTTGAATTTCTTGAAAAGCTTCAGTATCACCTTCAGCAGCTTTTTCAATAAGTTCAAGTTTAGCTCTTTGTTCTTCTGTAAGTTGTTCTTTTGTGTCATCAGTAATTACTGATGATTGTGCAGCTGATTCTTCAGGTAGATTTGCTGGTTCAAATCCATTACTTGGTCCACCAAATGATCCGTTAGTAACAGGAAAAGGATTACCGTTTGCATCAAAACTAATTTTTCCTTCTAGATAAAGTTTTTCTAGCATTCTTCTACGCGCAGCTTCATTAGCAGATTGTTGAATCGCTAAAGGATCTCTTTGTTCTTTTATCTTAGCATTTCTAGCCGATAGGTTATCAGCATAACTAGTAAAGTCATTAATCATTAATGCTTGCGCTCTAATTCCTTCAGCAATACTAAGTTTAGCTTTTTCACTAGGTGTAGCAGATGATTGAATACCAGATGGATTTGTAGCTGCACCATCCCCGCCTTGTACAACCTCTAAGCTTTTAACCCACGCATCAGCATCTGTATATATCTGTTGGGCCAGCTGTTGTTCTTTACCAACAGTATTAGCTGTTTGAACTAATGGATCATCTTCATCCAAATCCATACCTATAGACTCAATTATGTTTTGAGCACGAATAGCCATTGCATTTAAACTTGCTTCTTGAGTCTTTGCTTTCTCAGCTTCATCCTCAATCATAGCACTATACATTGCTATAGTGTTATTAGCAAATGTTTGTTCAGCTTCTTCTTTTGATACACCGGAGGCAACTTGCTGCTCTACAAAACTCATCCTATCAACATAAGCTTGGGTTTTATACATCTCTTTATATCTAGGATCATTACCTAATCCTGACATTAAAGCTTGATAAATAGGTATCTTAGCTACCTCACCATTTCTATAGGTAACTATGTTTCCGTTTTGAAAGGATGTTGTTTCAATGTCAATACCCAAATCTTTAACTAATTGAGTCGCATCTTTAAAGCCTTGTGCAAAAGGAACATATTTAGGTGCCGCTATATTAAAGATTTCATCGTAGTTAGATTGAGCAAACTCTTTTACCTTATAATCAATAGCCTGGATACCTTGTAGCCAATATAAACCTTCACAATCTTTACCTGTACAGTTTTCATAACTCTGGCCTAAAGAGCGACTGCTATTAGCCTCCTCTGTAAAGTACATGTCATACAGAAGATTCTTGTCATTATAGAATGGAGTAAATACCTGCATTGCTTGTTGAACATTCTGTTCTAATGATAGGTCTAGACTACTGATCTTTTGTATGTTCTTTACTGCGTTCTTTAAATACTGATCTCTATTAGCTATGCTTTGGCTGTGGGTAAGAGGCGCATTCACGAATTTACCATACACCTGATTTAGCTTAGACCAGTTTTTATCATAACGATTCTGCTTAGTCTGTAATGCACTAGCAAAAAAGTTAAAGTCAGGTTGAAAAGGTTGGTACTCAGGAATATAATCCGTTACACCTTGTAAGTATGTTGCCATTTTTATTTTTACTGATTACCAAATAAACTAAATATATCATTTCTTGCTGACTCTCTTGCTGAAGAACCTAAACGCCTATTGCCTCGAGCCATACCTTCAGCATATCTCATTGCTAATTCAGGATCGTTTGGAAACTTTTTTGTACCAATTTCAAGATAATCATCAAAGTCATAATCATCACTACCATCATCAGCACCAAATCTAGGAGCGCCTGGTACAAAAGCCATCATACCACCTGCTTCAGGAAAGATATTAAAGTTTGGATAAAGCTCATTTAATACTTGAGCTTTAGCCTGGTTTGTTGTCATGTTGATACCTGCCTGCGTTATATCATTTAAAGCTTTTCTTCTAGCGTTAATTGCATTCTGTTTAGCTAAGGCTGTTTTATCATATAGATCTAAAGCACCGGTAGCCCGCAATTTTTGGAACTCATTGTTTTGTTGAACATTTGCCAACTCTTCTTGATTCTCAGCAGTTACATTAAGATTGTTATATCTACCTAATGTATCAGCAACTTGACGTGCTGTATCAGCTTGAAACTTTGAAAGATTAGCTGCGCGAGATGGCGCCTCACCAAAAGCTGCTGCTTGACCCATGGTATTAGCAACAGAAGCTAAAGCATTAATCTCACCCTCTGGAGAATACCTACCAAATTGAATAGGATATGGAGATAGCGCGGCATAAGGATTCCACGGCATATCTTCATTAATACTCAAATAGTTTTGACCAGCTCTCTTTAAAGCCATTACATCTTGTAAAAAAGGAGATGGTGCAGGAGTAGGATATGCTGGTTGAAATGTTTCTTCTTCAACCTCTTCTGTAACTTCAGGACCATCTTCATCTTCAGGTTCTGGTTGTGGTTGTGGAGTTTCTGCTAATTTAAAAGCACCAAACTCATTAGTAGTGTTATTTGTTGCTACACCATCAGCAAAAGAAATTGTTGAACCTTCTCGACTACCAGTTTCCTTTCCAGGTCCAAATGCAAGAGGTGTATAACCTCTAAGCTTTTTCATTTCTTTTAAACCAGGATCTGGATTAGGATCTTTTAAAGCCTCATCAAATGCACTAAAACTTAATTGCTCTATAGCAACAGCTTTTCTATCTTTAGGATTAATTCCCAAACTACTCCAAACATCATTTAACTCTTTATTTGAAATAGTTCCTTTAGAAACAGGAGCATTTGGTGTTTTAGCTATTTTTTTAGATGCTTCTGCAAAACCTTGATCTGTATCTCCAAGCTTTTCTTTTTTCATGTAATATGCTGCAGTAGCATAATTTCTTTTTTGAAGTCTTAGGAAAGCATCTATTATTTCTTGCTCTGACTTTACCGCTAGGTCTTTAGCTTTATATGTTGTACCTCGTATTTTATCATCGTTTAAAACATCTTTATACTTTTTAATTATAGCTTGCCCTAGAGGACTATCTATAGTTACATCTCCTTCTAATTGCTTATATAGTTTATAAGGAAATGTTTGGCCGCTAAAAGTTGTATCAAGTTCTGGGTTGGGATTTTGTTGATTTACTGAACCAGCAGTTTGAAATATAGGTAGTGTTACACGAGCTCTAGTTCTAGACTCACCTCCCGCGCGCATGTAATCATAAGGATTACCACCATACATCATCATAGGATTGTAGTAGGAACCTCCATACATCATCATCATTTCTGGTGAAGGAGCTACTTCTGGAGCAGGCATGTTCATCATCTCTTGAGGATTAACCTCTTGCTCCATCATTTGAAGATCTTGCTCTTGAATAGGCTGACCTTCTTCAGGCATCAAGTCTTGTTCCTGCATTTGTGAATCCCCCATCTGATTATCCTGTGGTAAAAACATCTCTGGACTAATACCCTTAGACTCTAGATAAGGCATAGCAACCACAGGCACGCCTTGAGGGAACCCTTTTAAAGATTCCTGTGCAAGAGCTAGTGCACCTAACATAAGAACATTCTTCTTAATCATCATCTCAGCAGTTCTTCTTTGAAGATCATCTGAGTTGGGATCTTGTAATGTTTTCTTATAATCGTTTACCTCAAAGCGTTTTGCAATCTCCGCTGGAGTATATGCTTTTTTACCCTTCTTAACAGGCATCCCAAAATACTTAAGTAAAGCCTCGTCCTTTATTAACATACCCCGGGTATCTGAATACACAAAGCTGTTTTCAGGTAAGTTAAGTGGAGTACCACCGGAGCTATGTCTATTACCACCAATTTTAAAATGAGATGGTACAGGCCCATCTGGAACAATAACAGTCTCGTCTTTCTCAGCTTCTAGATTAGCTTCATCACGAGGGATTGGTTGCAACACATCATTAACTTGCGTGCGTGGTGTTTTAAACTTATTTACATCAGCACCACCCCACATGCTCATTTGACGAGCATTAGCAGTGATTTGATTTCCGTATTGTGCTTTGGGTAGCTTAACCCTTACTTTATGTAACATATGCAAAGTTATTAATCTTCTAAGAACTCAACCTCACCACCCATATTAATGATGTCTTGAATTTCAGAATCTGATAAATAGTATTCACCGTCAGTAATGTTTCCACCAAATCGCGCAGAGCCCATACCCTGGAATCCTTGCAAGTTTGGTTGGTAGGCACCGTATTCACTAAAGCGCCCTTTGTAGTCAGAAATAGGAGATACGATACCCTCTATTGAAGTAGCCTGTTGACGTAATTTATTACGTTGATTTTCAGCAGATATTCTGTCATACATGTTGTTTGCAAAGTTCATGTATGGCATAGCTCTAACAACACCCTGTAAAAAATTAGGCTTTGTTGTTTGTACTACATCAAGTGTTTCTTCAGGATACTCCATGTTTGATTCAGTAACACCTGCTTTAAATGGATCAGGATAAGTTCTAGGTTTTAATGCAGTTAGTTCACTTGCTTCAGGTCCCTGGAATTTTGGTAAACCACCATTTCTATAAAGATATAATTGGCCACCTTTTTGTTGAGATTTTAAAAATCCCGGGTACATATTTTGGGGAAACCTATTCTTTCTTCTATCAGCAGCATTTTGCCAAGCCATTGCAGTTGACATATCACCTATCATTTTTGATTCAATAGGGTCATCTTGAAAACCTATCATATAGTTATCAACTCTCCTAACATTATATTTTGAAGAAGGTTGTGGCTCACTATTATCTGCTTCATCATAAAATATTTTCCTAGTACCATCTTTAGATTCTTTTAACCAACCAGATGCATAAATAGGATTTTTCTTAATGTTTCTTCTCATATATCTATCATATGCATCATAACCATCACCCATTGTTCTATTAGATGGTGGTCGAGTATAATCATCATAAAAGTTTTTGTAGTCAGCATATTGTTGAGCCATATACTCATTACTATATGGAACTAAAGATGGACCACCATATTGTTTAGGCTTTACTATTTCAATTGTATTTCCTTCTGGAGCATTTTCTATAGTTTGATCAAACTTCTTACGTTTTTCATTAGATATCTCTAAGTCGTCAGTAGAATTAGTATTTGTAGATTGATCAGGTTTTATATTTACAATTCCTGGTTTTGATTTTTGATTAAGTTTTTTTCTAGGTTTACCAAATTGTTCTTGAAGCGATCTAATTTCATCACTTATATCTTGTTTAAATTTTGCAACAGCATTACTGATAGCGGTCTTTTTTGAATCAGTACTATTAGTAGAAGTAGATGTATTACTAGGATTTGTTGAAGTTACTACTGAAGATTGAGTTGCTGGATTTAACATTACATCAGGAACCTTTGGAACTACATAGTTAGGATCAGCAGCAGGTTGCTCTGTTCTTATTACTGAAGAAGGTTTTTGTAATGTATATCTATAACCTGTTGGGCGACCACGGCGATTAGTCATTTGCTCTGTCTTTATAAGATCCGCATCTGACCAATCAGGAAGATTTCTAATATTTATCTTTTTGTTTGAACCAGGCTTCTGAGCATACCACCTTGGATTATATGCATATTGCTGAAGAAAGGGATTGTTAAAAGATCTGTAGCCCCATGGGTTTTGTCCTAGACCAGGAACATTATTAAACATGTTACCTGCACTTTGAAAATTACTTTGTGAAAAAATATTACTATAAGTATTATAGAAGTCATTAAAAAGATTTTCCTTTTCTTCATCAGGAATATCCCCACTATATTGTTGTTCCCATAACTTTCTAATATACTCTTTACCATTTACTGCTTTTGGTAAAGAACCGCCTTGTCTATAAGGATATACCCTAGAAGGAGCAGTATTTAATTTAATATCTTCAGAATCATCTTCTGTTCTTAACTTAATATTACTATCATCCTGACCTAATATAATAGCAGATGTTCCTATAGCACCTGCACCTCCCAAAATTGAAGCTTTGTCAATTAATTTCTTATCTCTTTTATATTTATCTAATAAGGAAGCACCTTTTTTTTCAGCAACAATGTGAGGAATATAAACGTTGTTATTAATTATTTTAGCATTAGGTATTTTTGAATTTGTATTTTTGTTAAAAGCGTTTATTTTTTTATTTAAATAATCCACTAACTCCTTTTTTTTATCAATGTTATTTGTAATGAATGCAGCTTGTGACAAAGGATTTTTCCCAAAACTATTTAACTTATTAAATGCACCAGTATGAAAAACTTTAAATTCTTTACTTCTAACTTTTCTAGCAAGCTGACCTAAAAGTAAAGAAAAACTATCAGAACTAAGATCTTTATCACCAAACCTTCTACCTTTAGGAATTAGATCAGACGCCTGTAAAGCTACTCTAGTTCCAGTTTTAGCATCTCCAAATAAAGCATGGCTCATTGAATCATCTGGAAAATATTTCTGTGCGTTTCGGTACATATATCTAGGACTATAGTGTCCTAGTTGATACTTAAATTTAACATCATCTGGAATTTTAGGAACACTAATTTTAGGAACACTAATTTTGGGTAAAGTAAATTCAGGCAAAGTAAATTTAGGTAAAGTAATGTTACTAAAACGATTTTTAACTTTTGGGTAATTTATAGTTTGAGGTTCCCTTACTATATATATAAGTGATCCATCTGGTCTCCGGTGCCATTGTCCCACTGTTAGTTGTTCTCTTTGTAATGAAGAACCTGATGCTCTCAGAGAGTTTGGTGAACCTGGTAGTTGTCTAGGAGTATCACCTATGCCTGCAAAAGGATTTACTAAGTTGTTTATAAATCCTCTTGGAGATTTAACTCCAATAGATGCTAATGCTCCTGTTGCTAAAGGAGCCACAAGACCAAGAGCCGCAGAGCCATAATTTCCTTCTTGTATGTTATATGGTAAAGCGCCTAAACCTGTTGCCATATCACCAAGCATAACCCCAGGGTTTATAAAATCTAATGCCCCTAGTGCTTCATATACTCTTGGAGAATTATACGGATCTCCAAACATCATTTGTAATGAAAGCTTATCCCCTGTAGTAGCAGATTGTTTAGCTAACATTTCTGCAGAAAGAGGATTTCTCGCGGCGGCAATACTTTCATCAATAGCTCTTCTGCGTTGTTCATATTCTCTTTGTGTAGCCTCATCAATAAGTTGTTGGCTCATTAAAGGGCCTGTATACCGCGGCGTTGGTAAATCGCTAAATCCACGTTTGTATTCAAATGTATACTCCGGTATTTGATAATACATACCTTCACCAGGAAATAGGTCCTCACCATCTTGTGCTTTAGGTAAATCTCCACCATACCTTTTATTTACAAGTGGTGTTTTTGCTGCTTCTACACGAGCTCTTCTTTCTTCTTTTTTCCTTTCTTGTTGTTGTTGTAAATAATTTTCTACTTTTTTATGATCTAAATATTCTTGTGATAATTTGTATTCTTCAAATTCATCAGGTGTGAATATTTTACTATTACCATCTTTATATCTAACTTGATAATAATTTCCAAAATTGTCAGCATCACTCATTGTTCCTGCATTTGATGCGCTCATTCCTGGTCTTGGAGGAGCATTTCTTCCACTAGTAGATTTCCAATTTCTCCCCCACTCTTTAGAAATAGAACCAATGTTATCATATATAACAGGTTTAGGTTTATCATAAAGAGGTACAGAAAAATCATTATACCCAGCAATCTGATCACAATTGTCACAATATGTTCTTCCTTTAAAAGAATATATATAAGGTTGTGTTTCATAAACCTTTTTTGCAAACTCAGGAGTTAATCTAAATCTTTTTATATCATCTTTATTAAATTTTTCTAAACCAGTTTTTTTATCATAATCTACCCAAGAATTATCATCAGTACTTATAACTTCATAAAACCTATCAGGATATATAGAAGGATGGGTTTTATACTCAGAACGAATTCTAGGGTCTAACCTATCAAATCTATCTTTATCTAAAGTTTTTGACACCTTTAAATTTTCACCTTTGATACCAAAAATGTTATATGCAGGAAGATTATAATCTTTATAGTTAAAAATATGTACTCCTTCAGGGGGATAAATATTTCCTTCATAAAGCTTTTGTCTAAGTTTATATTCTTCTAAACGAGGATCATTAGGATCTGTAACAATGATGGGTTCATCATCCAACATATCTTTAACATTAACTTCACCATTATTTTGAAACCTTTTTAATCCACCACCATATCTTAATGTTTGTTGCTGATCATTAGCAGCTTGATCAATACCCGTGTCATTTAAAAATTGATTGTAAGCATTACCAAAACTATCCATCATAGCTTGATTACTCGGCATTCTAGAATTTATATAATCCATGCCGGCACCTGCATTAGCAGATAGTGTGCTCATGGGATTATACATCTGCATACCAAATTGAGCCATGGGTGCTAACAACATCTCTGGATTTTGGCTAATCGTTTTCTCAACATTTTGAGCAGCCTCATTTATCAAAGCTTTCTTAGAATTGTTTTGAACACCTTGAACAAACGAACCCAACATGTTTTCACCATAGTTGTTTTTGTTGAAATCAGCTTGTGGCATCTTAACAACATCCATACCCCCCATTGCCTTCTTAAGCTTAGAGATAAATCTTTTCTTTGCTCCACCGTATTTATATGGATCTGTCAAGTAGCTCTGTGCTTCTGTAGGTTCTGGTTCTGCTTCTTCTTCTTCTGCAATTCGATCATTAGCTTCTTGCTGCTGATTTTGCAGAATCATCTCCTGGCGCTCAATAAACTCTTCAGGATCATAACCATATGGCATTCCAACTTCTTCTTCTGCATCATAATCTACATCTTGTTCTTCAGATGCTTTACGAGATTGTTCTATTTGCTGTTGATACTCAGCATCCTCAATTTCTTCAAGCATTAGCTGAAGTTGTTGTGATGCTTCTTCTTCTGACAAACTTTTTAATCCTTCAACGATTTCTTCAGGAGCTACTCCTTTAAGCTCTGAATACATCATGATTATTTGCTGAATCTGTTCAGCATTACCAGATGAACCACCAGATTGATAATAGTATTGAGATGCTGCTAGATCTGTTGGATAATAAGAGTTATTATACACAAATGGATCTAGAGGAGTATTCATATCGTTTATCATAGCACGTGTATTAGTATTAAAATACGATTATTTTTTGGATTTAGAAAATCTGCGGGGTTGTTGCTGGGTTATGAAGTTTAGTACTGGGTCTGTTTGTAAAGGGCCGCCGTCATCAAATCTATATTTAATTCCCGCATTGATCATTGGTCTATTATCAAACATGTTGGCGCCGATGTATGCACTACCTCTATCACCAACAGATTGTTCTATACCAAAACCAGGATTAATAAAAGAACCATAACCAGGTTCAAAAGCAAACTGATTACTTAAATATGGAGAAGTACCTGTGGGTAAATCATAACTTAAACCAACATCACCATATACACCAGTTCCAGATTCACCTGGATATGTTCTTATCATACCATAAGGGTTTAATTTTGATCCACCACCCTGATAACTTTCTGGTTGTTGATTCATTAGTTGATTTGCCCCATAAGTTCCCACGGCTCCTAATCCCATGATGGGTGCTAATGATTTATAGATATTAGGATTAAACCTATCAAACATTCCATTATTACCCACTGCTGATTTAGCATATTTGCCATATTTGTTATTAAAAATAGTAACATTCCCTAAACCACCATCATAAATGTCTCTTAATATAATACTATTAATATTAGTTATAGGCAACCATTCTGCAATATCGTCTGTCGAAGGTCTTCCAGGAAACTCAGAGAGTAGTTCTCTTAAAGCTTCTGGGTCTGTTTCAATTTTGTCAAAATCCTCTATATTTTTTTTTAATAAGTCTATTCTTTCTTTAAGATCTCTTATTTTGTTATCTCTTGTCACCCCTTTAGGAAGAAGATCTTTAAGAATTTTTAGTTGACTTTCTAATTCATTTAAACTTACTTCCATATTTATTTTAGATGCAGCTCCCCTTAAGTTAATGTTAGTCCAATTACTATTTAAAGTGTTTAGATTTATAGTTTTTCCTTTAGGATGAATAAGATGAAACACTCCAGACTTTCCTAATGGATCATTAGGTGTTAATATAGGCTTATCCTCATACATTTTAGGTCCCCATGCATAGTTATTAGCTAGATTACGATCTGCTGAAAAAATCGCCTTATCTCCTTCTATATAACCTTTAGAAAAATCAGGATCACTATTACTAAAACCAACCCCTCTATAACTTTCGTCAATTGCATCTAATCCTTTCTTGCCATAAGCTTTTTCCCAGTTTTTACTTTGAGATTGTATCCACAATTCTGGAGTAGGTTTACTACCATCCGGCATCAAAGAAGGTGTACCGTCAGCGTTTTTCATCCAAGTACCATCAGCTTTAGCTTTTTGTTCTATAGCAAGATACTCATCCATTAAAGCTTTATTATTAGGAATTTCTGGATTCCATTTACCCCAATCTATTTTTGATTTAAAACCTTTTCCTGCTTTACTGGCTAATCTTTTTCCTGTTCCCACCATACCTAAAACAGGTACCATACCTGCTGTTGAAGTAGCCGCATTTTCTAAATCTCCTTCGTAGTTATATAATAACGCATTTGCAAAATCTGCAGGTTCACCTAAAATTGGCACCATACCAGCAGCATCTAAAAGTGTGTGCACATATGGGCTTAATGGATTGGAACTAACATTTGTATTTTGTAATCCAGCATCTAATAAACGATTATCTCTATCTAAGTTAAACCCTGGTCTTTGAACATTAGTTGTAGCTCTAACAGCAGGTTGCATCTTAGGAGTAAGATTTGTTTTTTTAATCGGTTTTTGTTCCCAGCTATACTGTCCTGTTAAAGGGTTTGGTTTAAAAACTTGAGGATTAAATTGACCTAAATTTTGAGCTTTAGGTAAAGAACCGCCATATTTTTTCTTTGTGGGAAAAAGCTCACGATATATTGTTTTAGCTTTTATATAGTAATCGCTTTTTCCTTGAGCATCCCCGTATATATAAGATGAAGGTGATTGCCAAGAATAAAAAACCATATCTTCTAAAGTATCAGGTATTGTATTACCTAATGTTGTTCTAAAGATTGTTCTTTTACCGTCTTCAAAAGCAAATCTTAAATCTTCTCTTCCTGCCTCTTTTAATGCATCATTAACTTCTTTTGTAAAGTCTTCTTCACTCTGCCAAGGTTGTTTAAAAGGTAATTCTACAACACCTTTTTCATCTGTAAATGTATCAGGGTTTAATCTTCCGCCACTTTGCTCATAACCATAACTAGATTTACCTTGAAGGTCTCTTACAGCCTTTTTAGCTTGTGCTTTAATACTATATCCTTCTTTCATACGAAAAGGTCTTTCTTGAGCTTTAGAACCTTTTTGAGACCATTCCTTTTTATATTTATCTAATTCTTTTATATAAAGAATCGTAGAAACCGCATCATATTCAGGTGTTCCTTTTTTATATGATTTAAGTGTTTCTTCATATTTACCTTCTACATTTTTCTTATTAAGTTGTGTGATACCTGTAGAATCACCATATTTGTCAAATAACTTATAAAAAAGACCTTTACCAAATTCTGTCTCTGTACCAGCAATTGTCAATGCTATTTTTGCATACTGGTCATATTTTTCTTTGCTAATATTTAATTTACTCCTAAGTTCATTTTCTTCATTTATAATCGAGTTATTAAAATCAACAAACTCCTTTGAATATTTTTTATCACTAAATACTTTTAAAGGATTACTTTCTACATTTTCAGATTCTAAAATATCTTTAAGATAATAATCAGGATCTTCTGGGGGTTTATTTCTAAGTTTAGATTTTTCAACAAAGTAATCGTATGTAAACTTTTCATTGCCTGGTACGGTTATAATACCTGCTACATAAGCATCAGGACCATACATGTTTAGCGATAAAGGTCTAATTAGACCATAATCTGCCACAAGTGGTTCTCCAGTATCAGTGTACCCTACTACTCTTATTGTATGTGTACCAGCTACAATATTTCTTTTTGATAAATAACCCTCAGCAATATTTCCTGGAGAACCACCAACATTAATTATTGAACCAATTGGTATTTTATATTTCTTCCAAATTTCTCCTGCAGGAATATTTTTTTCTGCAACTTTATTTATATCAGATTCTGTAATTTTTCCATTTTTAGGAACATAGATGTTTGAATATAAAACATTATTAGGCATATTTCTTTGCGCAGCATCTACTTGATCCCAAGCATCTAATGATGCAAACCTGGTATCACCTTCTGCATAAGGATACCTTTTAATCTCATCACTTGTAGGAGGTCTATCTGCACTAAATGTTGCCCCAAAATATTCTTTTGTTTTATCAGGGTTTTGAAAATATTGAGAACCTGATATAAACTGCGAACTAATAAATCTGTTAGCTCTTGCTGTACAACCTTCTGATGTACAATATGTGTATTCAGGATGTACATCAGAATTATTCCATGAAGAAAAACCTGTTTCATCAGAAAAATCCTTTTTAATTAAAATAGGATTGTTTCCCACTATAGGTATAATATTTGGATCACCATCTGCTATCCCGCTATTAATATCTTTTTCTGAAAAATATGTTTGTAAATCTTTATTCCTTTCATAAAAACCTTGTGGTGTTGCATATATAGGAAGCTTTAACGCAATAACATCAAATTCAGGAAGTTCATAAAAAGGTCCAATAACATTGTTATTAGAATCATCTTCTAAGACATCATCTATATCATCACCACCATTTTGAAATTTGTTTAAGCTTCCACCATATTTTTTTAAGTTATAAACAGGTTTACGATTTGTTCTATAAAGAAAATTTCCATGCTGAGGTACAGAATCAGTTGGTAGTAGTTTTCCGTACTGATCTATATTCATTATGTATTCATGAGCAGGTGTGATTAAACGAAATCTTTCTTCAGTTTCTCCACTAATAGGATTTCTAAATTGCATTTGATCAATATATTGTTTTGCAAAATTTCTATTAAGTTTAGAAAATTGATCAGACTGATTAGTAGGAGCAGGTGCAACATTAAATTGTTTTTGATAGTTATCCCAAGCTTTTTGAGAAGCAGTTCCCCATATACCATCTATTTTTCCTTTGTATAATCCTGCTTCTTTTAACAACTTTTGTTTCTCTACTATTTCTTGGTCAAGTTTGTATTTTACGCGTTCTACCGGTTTTTTATACTCCGCTAAAAACTCGCTATCTCCTGCAGATTGATACGGATCTTGATATGACCAGCCTGCTATAGGTTTAATATTAGGATTTACATTATTACTATTTCTTGCCACTTGTGGTCTACCAACACCTTCAAGAGAAAACATCCCACCGCTTAGATCTAGAATATTATATCTGCGAGCTACTTGTTGACTTGTTATTGGATTACTTAAAAGCACATTTTTAAAGTCGACGTATCTATTATATAGATCTAAACTGTCTTTGTAAGCTTTATATCTAGCTCTACCTCTAAAATCATTAGGATCTACATATTTAGTTCCAGCATTTTGAAACTTTGGAAGTGCTCCTCCTCTTTTGGCCATGAGCGCCCGTGGCATCGCCCATGGCATGGGCATCTCCCATGGTTTGGGCCATTCAATTACTTTATTACCAGGAAACTGATACTCTTGTTCTGGATACATCATTTGTGTGTATCCTGTTTCATCCTGGCCTAGCACTGGATAAGGAACGCCACGCATAGTAATCCTACCATCATCTGTTGGCACCAACGTAGTCATACCTGGAAAATCCCATTGACCTCTTTCAGATACAATGATACCTTTTACCTTTTGAAACATTTCATTAGGGCCCCCAGGTAAACCCTGGCGAGAAGATTTAGAATATGACTTTTTCATCGAGAAGAGTATTGTTGTTTTTCATTAACTATTCTAAGTTGAATGTTTCTATTACCAGAAACTTTTCTCCTTAAAAGTAAGAAGTTAATGTAATGTCTAAACTTCTTACGTTGAGTTTGCAGTTTATTATAGTTAAGATTATTAGGATTTAAGTTTTTGATATAACCATTTGCCTCTGTTTGCCAAATTGTTCTCTCAGCAAAACCAGGTATGCCGGGGTTAAAGAATTCACCGCGATCATCCGTGATATCCCAGAACTGATTAAACCTATATTTCTGCTCCTCTTTAGAATAGAGAATGTCTATGCTACCGGGATTAACAATCGGATAAGCTAGATTTGCAATAGGATTATTTTTTGCCTGAAGGTTAAGTTTCAACAAACCAGATACCTGCTCTGTATTCCAGATTACAGCCTCATCAAAATTAAAATCTAAATCATGAAATGAATCTGAACATTGAATACTATGCTTATATGCTTCCATGGTATACTCAATACTCCGCAGCGAAAATATTTGATTACCTGTTGGTACTGGGATCTCTACTTCAAAAGGATAATCAACACCATAGAAGTTACAGTATGATTGGCAGTTAAAGTTGTGATACCACATTGTGTTCTGTTTTGTTGTAACAAAACGTTCTTTATTAGGTATTACATAATCCGGGTGCCAATCATGAAAGCTAATCCACATTTTACTTTTCACATCATAACTAACTGTCCAGGAAGCATCATCAAAGAAGTTCTTATAATCATCTCCTTCATTAAGCTTAACAACTACAGTTCTATTAATAGTAAAGCTATTTGTACTAGGATCATATATTGTAACACCCTTGTATTGAGATTTTAACTTATAATCTTTATGAGTGATATAAAGTATGCCATCAACGTTATCATAAACAGTCATTACACCAACACCCGCAACAGGATTGTTTGTTAATGGAAAATCTGGGAAGTCTTCTAAAAGAGCATATTTAGCATATCTGAACAACCACCACTTTAAACCTTGATTTGATATCTCATCTAATCCACCTGAATACTGATATATTTTACCTTGATTAGCACTTACCCAGAATAAACCACCAGGTGTGCTAATAACAGAAAGTGGATCCTGACAAGAAGCGTACTCATATGGTGAATCAGCATTTACAATTCTTTGGAGTGGTTGAGAGAATAAGCCACCATCACCTATTGTAACCTTTGTACCTAAATCGGTTTGCAACTGATCAACACCAACTACCTGTATAGGACTAGCATCTTCAAAGAAAAAGAGCCCACCATTTTTGTTAATATCTTTTGCATACGTTAGTTTGTTCCTATACTCTTTGTAGTTATTAGTTAGGAATATGTACCAGTTGTCCCGCGCTGCTTCTGGAGTATCCGGTAAAGAATAAATTACACGCTGCGGGTAATAACTATAACACTTTTCAGAATCATAGGGGTTGTAATAAATACTCTGAAGATTACCCCAGGAAATGTAGTTATTAAACAACCGGGAAACACTTAAAGACTTATCATAACTATAGTAGTTATCTGTAGTAATAATATTAGGATCTGCTTTAAATATTTCAGTTAGATCACTATACCCATTAGGATCATAGAATCTTTGACGCACATCTTGACCTTGTTCTCTAAAGTCTACAAGTATTTCTGATTCAACAAAGAAGTCTCTTACACCAGAATTAAACAAATAGAAGTAAGCCTGTATTGGAAAAAAGAAAGCTGAACCTAACCCTAATGCAAGGTCTTGATCAAACTTTCTAAACTGAGATG
>Ga0208644_1001336_pt1 | contig 20650 bp, 22 predicted proteins | sample VirMetDEL_Nov_18_FD_184517 | JGI IMG/M metagenome (GOLD analysis project Ga0208644, IMG submission 184517) | Aqueous microbial communities from the Delaware River and Bay under freshwater to marine salinity gradient to study organic matter... | ecosystem: Environmental > Aquatic > Marine >...
GTAATTGCATTACACCTGTTGTTGGGCAAGCTAACTCAGATTCCTGGAAATATTTCATGTTCATCCCTTTCGTCTTTTTTACTGAATAAGTTTATAATAAATACTTTTAGTTTTCTAATCATTATTTGAACATGTATCCTAGACCATCTCCACTATTAAAAGGTAAACTTAAAGATACTCTAGGAACAAAATTACCAGTATCATTCACAGATGCACCTATGTTTACAGGAAAACCAATATTTGAAGTTGGATAAATTGATTTTAAAAGGTCAATAGTAGTATTTACTCCAAGAGTATTGCCCGCCGGAGAAGCACCAAAATAAGGGGTCACTATAGCAGGACTATTTGTACCTATATTTAAAGGAAAAGATTTTGAAATAGAAGCACCCGGAGCATCGTTAGACGAAATACCTGCTGATAAACCTACACCATAAGGTAGCTGAGTTCCTATCCCTAAGTTGTAAGAATTATCATCAAAATTGTAGCTCCCACCATAACCGATACCAAAATTATCGCTTAAAGGTAAATAATTTCCTAAATTAGCCGATTGGTTTAAAGCATTTAAATTCACTTCTCCGACAGGGGTATTTAAGTTTACCCCTCTTTGTGCCGCATCATAATAATCTACTGCTTTTTCTAAAACACTTGTAGGACTTGGAATACTCAAGTTCAAGGCAGTAGCGTTTGCTAATTTTTCTTCTAAAGTTCTATTATCACTGTAATCTTTATTTGCATTTTCCATAGCTATTTGAACTAGCATATCGTTAGGGTTTGTCGCAGCTATCCCTGTGTCTACTCCCATTGAACTAAAATAATCTTTCATATCTGAAGTAGGTTGAGGAAATTGAGTTTCAATTCCTTGTGCTTGAGTTTGTGAACCTGTGCCAAAATAGTCTCTAAGCTTGTTCCACGCATCGCTAACAGCACTTCCTATTTTAGTTGCTGTACTAACAAAAGGAATTCCATATGCCTGTAACATTTTACTAGCACCATAACCAATATCTCCCATAATTTCCTTTGGAGTAGGACCAAACCTGTATGCAAAATCTCTTGATACATCACCTACAGATCTTCCTCCAGGAAACTCTGTTAAATATACAGGTTCACCTGTATTAGGGTTCATTACAGGATTTCCTTTTGAATCTTTTAAAACTCTACCACTATCTATGAGAGCTTGTTTAAATTGATTGACACCACCTTCTTGGCGAGTTCTTCTTAAAACTCTTTCTTCAGGAATATCTTTTCTATCACCAAAAAACTTTTGTCTTTGAAGATTAACAAAAGCGTCTTTCTTACCTGAGGAAGGAACAGAAGATATACCACCAGATTGACCCTGATAGCCATGATACTTAGATTCTTTTGGAGCAGATATCTTTTGCTTTGCTTTTGCCTGTTCCCATGGAGAAGCCATTACGATACCACCTGTGGTTTTTTAAATTTCTTTGGTTGAATAGTTGCTAATCCACCTTCGTTCGCGAAAAACGGAAGACCAACAGATTCTAAAGAAGCAATTGTATTTGGGTTAACTGATTGTGATGAAGCACTACCTCCAAGAGGAGGTAAATCTAATCCTAACATGGAAGGAGGGGCAGATGGTTTAGTAGAAGCAACTTCAACAGGAGCTGATTCTAATGTTTTCATGCCTAACTGCTCTAAAAGTCCGGGAGGAGATGTATTAGGTTTATTAAATTTTGCTTGAATATTTAATATTGCAGGATTGTCATTTTCTTCAGAAGTTAAATCAGAGTCTTCTACTTTTTTATACCATTTTAAATCTTTTTTAACTTGATCTGGATCAGGAAAAATATCGTCTACAATAGCTTCATCGACAAATCTTTTTGCTAAAATAGGGTCCACTAAATTATTTGCTACTAAATTATTGACCACTTGAACAAATGAACGTGCATATTTATTGGTTCCTGATTTTGCTATTTCTAGATTTAATAAATTATCGACAAAAGTTTTATCAGAAAAAAGTTTTGCAATACCTGCCGGACCACCTAAGATAGCTAAAGCACCTCCAATAGCAAATGGACTACCTCCTCCTAAAGTCAATACAGTTGTTGCTGCACCAAACTGACCTGAGATAAATGCAAGAGATCCTTTTTGTTTCTCAATACCTTTTGATTGAGCAAGAACCATTGCGTTTAAATATTTTTCCATGTTTTTAAGAGTATCTTTACTTCCATAAAACAATTCATTAAGGATCTTTCCACCCGGTCCTCTTTTACCTGATATAAAATCTAAAACTTTTTTAGGATTAATAATTCCTTCTTCAGTTGCGTTTTTTAATACATCACTAAAATATTGCCCTTGAAGTTTTTGTCTAATTAAATTAGCACCATCTTTTGAAATAATCCCTTTTTCAATGCCATTATCAATTAACTTAAAAAATTCTCTTGTTCTCCCTGGTTTGTCGCCTGCTCCAACAATTGTTTTGTATATATTATCAATCGCGTCCAGTGATGCTTTAGTTGTTTGTCCTGATGTTTCATCTAATAAAAGTTGAGCGACAAACTTAGTGTTAAATGTTTCTTTTCCTTGTTTATAAACTTGATTTGCACCCCTGTATGAACTTAAAAGTTCAGCAGCAGCCTCGGCAGTTAGCTTTTCATTTTTAACTGCTTGTTTAACAGAGTCATCCATTAATTTTGTTGTATAACTAGCCATGTCTCCCGCAATTTTATTTAAATAACTAGGGGCAGTAGTACCGGAAGTAGTATAAAAACCAGTTTTAGATAAAAAATGAGATCTAATATTTTTAGCTGTTAAAAAATCTACCCCACCTTTTCCTGTTTCAGCAAAATTCAAAATATAATTTCTTAAAGCCTGCACACTAGGGTCTGCCATATCCCCACCTTGTGCCTTAACTTTTCTGTCAAAAGCAGCCAACATTTTATTGGTATCAACGATTTTATTGTTTCTTAAAGATTTTTTTGCAATTTGATTTAAACCTTTGTATGCTCCATCAACTGCTGCTGCATAAAAATCTCTTCCTTTTAATAAAAAGTTTTTCATCAAATCGTCTACATTTTCAAAAGAAGCTTTATTCATAAAATTAGTAACAAATTCTTTTTCTGCTTTAGTAGGATAATAAAGATCCATTAAATACTTACCTAGTTGTTCTTGGGAAACTTCCACACCTTTTTCACCAACAGCTCTTATTTTTCCTCCACCTAAAAAAGAAACTTCTGCTAATTGTTCAATCATATCAATAGTAGGTGATTTAGATAATCTAGCTGGAGTCAAAGTTGTACCACCATCTGAAAGAATTTTTTGAGAAGATTTAGCTCCTGCTTCTAAAGACTCACCTTCTTTTCCTCTAAATAATTTTCTAAAAGCTCCACCGAATATTCTTTGAAGACCTTGAAAAGCTCCTTCGCCGGCCGCTTCCCGCGCTCCGTAGCCCAATGCTTCTAATTTACTTTCAGTGAAAGGGGCTGATCCTGCTGTTCCTCCAAAGAAAGCGGCAAGTGTTTTCCCCCATCGAGGGTATTTAGTAACAAAATTAGCTATAGATGCCGGTAAACCTGCGCCGCCTGTTACCATTGACGGGGCTACGATACCTCCAATAATAGCTCCTGCTTCTGCTAAATTTTCAGGATCAGTAACAAAATCTTTTGCTCTTTCTAAGGAATAATAAATACTAGCTACATCTACATCACTTAGCTCTGAAATATCTTGTTCAATCCATTCTCCCCCTTTTTCTGTTCCGGCATATATGGGTTGAGAAATCATTTTTTTAAAATCTTGAAACTCTTCAATTGATACTGGCTGTAAAGGTTTTGGATAATTACCTAATCTTCTTTCTTCTTCTACAGCTGTTAAAATATCGTCTGGTAATAAACCAAATCTTTCAAGATTTAGTATTTTTTTCATATCATCAGTGACTCTGTTATTGGACACTAAATCATTAAAGGTAATGTATTCCATTTTAAGGCTTCTTCTTTATTCCTAGGTTTATCAAATAATCGTCCATTAGTTTTTGATTAGTTAAAGAACCAATTATGTCGTTATCAAACTGTATTCCTACTACAATATTATCAACATTCTCTGTTCCAAATATGTTCCCAGCTATTTTCTTATACTCATCCTCTGTATCTTTATATATACTTATTGATTTATCTAAAATACTGGCGGCAGTTGATAAGAACTCGTCTCTTTGACTGTCCAACAGTCTTTCACCTGTTTTTGCTTTGTTTAAAAGCTTATTTAACTTTAACATTAAAGGACTTGCATCTTCAGCTAACTGAAATTCACCCTCTTTAACTACAGAGTTTGGATCAACCATTCTCATAAATTCAAAAATGAAAGCTACATCTCCTGCTGCGGAATTCTCGGCAGCAGCAGCTAAGAGATTATTATAAGCTGTATATCTTTGATCAGCATTTTTATAAACTTGTAATTGTTTAAACTCTTTTCTAAAGCTAGCTTCTGAGTTTATTTGTTCAAAGTTAAGCTGCTTTTGTTCTGATATTAATTTATTAATTGTTTCTTGTTTTTCAATTAACTCTAAGGTCTGCATTTTATCAAAGTTTTGCAGCTCTATCATACCTTTTTCATTTGTAATAGCTTGGCCAGCATTTTTACCTAATACTGAATCAATATCTGCGTTTAATTTTTCTAATCCTAAGTCCTTTTCTAATGGCAGGTATTCGTTTTCAATAACTTTTCTAGCATTTGATAATTGAGTATCAATGTTAGCTAATAATTTACCTTGAAGTTCTGCATCTTGTTTACCTTCAGCAAACTGATTTACAATAGTTTGATACTGATTATCTAACTGCTTTTTCTCATTGTCATATTGTATTCCATAAAGCTGTTCTAATTGTGTCTCAATATTTAGCTGTAAAGTTTGAGGAAGATACTTTGATTCAGTTTTCATTTTTTCTAAAGCAGCTATAGAGGTGTCTAGATCTACTTGCAGCTGAGTAGGTAGTACACCTACTTTAATTTCTTTTTCAAGATTATCTAAAGTTTTAGAACTTATCTCTAAAGCATTAAGAGCAGTTTGTTGTGGATCCTTAAAAGCATTTTCAATTACACTAGGAAGAATTGCATTCATAAAACCAGTTTCTTTTGCTTCTTCTTTTGCTTTATCTTGTAAGGCTAATTGTAAAGCAGTATCTTGAATTTGTTTTGTTTGTTTACCAATATCTGTACCAAACTTTGCTAAATTTGTAGCACCGACAGTAAGAACATCAGTTAAGGTTGCCTCTGGATTTAAAGCAGTAGCACCTAATTGTAAAAATAAAGGAGCTGCATCTAAATAAGCTTGCTCCCTCATTTTATCTTTGTCCATTAACATCTGCTCGTATTGAGCACGAGCAGCTTGGGTATCAAACTTTTTTCCACCTACCCCATATTCCTTAGCTAATTGTTGCACTATATTAATCATTTTAGGGTCGTAAACACCACCCATAGTGCTAAAAAAATCGTTTCCCTCTCCCCCTTGATTAGTTCCGTTTGCACGATAAACTATACCGCCTTCTTTCATTTGCATAGGAGCTTGTTGCATCATTTGTTGCGCTCCGGGGGCCGCGGCTAACCCACCTTGTTGTTCTTGTAATTCAAAAACTGGTTGTACTAAAGCTAAGACAGATAAAGGAGTTGCTTGCGCGTCTTTCTCTCCCACAGTCATGGCTAGTTCTTGGATTCTTCCTTCTAAAGGAACTTCATCACCACGAACTTGGTTCATTAATTCGACATATTGTTCAGGGGAAACTTTTGCTATACCACCATTAGAATCAACAGGCATTGACTCTTGATCTAAACCATCAGCAATACCCACAGCATCAGATCTTTCTCCTTCCATAGGAGATCCTTCAGCTCTTTTCTTCATGACATTTTCTAACATCATTTCCATGTATCTTTTATCTTCAGGTGTTTCAGACTCACCTTTACTAATTATTTGTCCTTCTGTTTGTTTTTTAGCTTTATAATTAGTGAATTCATTTAATAAAGGAATTAACATACTAAAGTTATCGGGATTGTTTCCTTCTAATAAAACATCAAGAATTCCTTGGCCCATATCTCCGTAAGACTCTAATAAAAAATTTTGAAAATCAGGATCCATTAAACTCTTTGAGTAATCATCCATTTCAGGCTTGTTCTTCATTTGAATAACCATTTCACCCATAGGAGGAGTGCCAGATTGTCTTCTTACAATCTGTGGCCTAAACATTGGTCTTTGTAAAACTGAATTCATCATTAAAATAATCCTGACAATCCTTTCAATCCACTAAGAGCTCCTAGGCCTAATGAACCGTAACCTATTATTTGTTGTAAAGGGGAAACCGATCCGCCGCCCGCGGTACTAAAAGAAGGAATAGATGGAGCATAGCCAAATGCAGAGCCTAAGAACCCTAATTCAGTGAATGGTTGCTGGTACTGTGCTAACTGATTAGCATAATCAATATCATATCCTTTTTGTTCTTGTTGTTGCTGTAAGTTTGCAAAATCTAACATTGTACCAATATCAGTAAGACCTGCTTGTTGAGCGCCAAATCCAAGACCTGCCTGACCTGAACCTAAAGTACCATAAAGAGAGCCTAGCCCACCTAAACCTTGTGCAGTTGCTCCAAGTCCTGTGGCAGCAGCTTGTTGAGATCCAAAATATTGTTGTAAACCTTGTGTATAAGCATCAGCTTGAGCTCTAGCTAATGCATCAGCCCTATTTCTTTCTAATTCAGATCTTTGAACGCCTTCTCTTCCGCCACCAAAAGCATTTGCTCCAATAGCTCCGGCAGCAGCTTGATTAGCAGCAATATCATAAGCACGATTGATTTCACTTTGAACCGCTTGTTGATAAGGGTTCATATAAGGTTGAATCTGTTCTAAAGTAGGGGCTTTCCCTAATCCTGTGTAAATATCTGCTGCCTGTCCATAAATATCTGCAGCTCCACCTAAACTTTCAACACCAGTAGCCATTGTGTTCACAGCTGTATTAACATAAGGTTGATAAGCTCCAATACCTGAAGTAAAGGCTGTCTGAGCTTTATCATATAATTCATTTAAATCGGCTAATTTTTGCTCAGGAATACCAGTAACATCACCGGCTTTGATGTCTTTAATAAGCTGTTGGATACTGTCTAAGTATCCTAAATATTTACCCTGAATCTCTTCTTCCATTATGCTCTCCCTACTATTCCCAAGCTTTGTTGAGATAAGTTACCACCATTTTCTAAATTTTTCATCAACTGATACATCTTTTTTGCTCCCTCTTTCCGCGAGCCGCCGCCCGCGTTTCTCACTGCCTGAGCAGTCATTACAAATTCACCATCACTTAACATTGCAGGGATATCGTCCGATGTTCCTGTTCCTTTACCAGCTATCTCACCGATACGTCTTGGATGTTCTTTTACGTTCCCATCAGGGTGTTCAATTTTTTGGCCACTGCCAGCTGCATAACCGGTTATCGGACCGCCGTCCGCGGCATAAGAAATGAAGAAATCATCTCTTGCTTGTTGTACATAATCTGTATCATCTACTTCAGGTTTAGGTAAAACAAAAGGTAGAGCTGCACTACCTGCTAAATATAAAGGACCATAACGACCCATAAAACTTCTTTCTGGTTTGATACCTAATTTTAATACGTCAACAGGATCCATTCCATATTCTTCTACATATTTTCTAAAAACAGGGTTTTCTATAGACGCTTCACTAAATGGGTTTAATCTTGCGCCTAAACCTTCAGTAAAAAAGTCTTTTGTTGCTCCACCTATTTTTTGAAAAAATCCTGGCTTATCTGAAACAGTTTGTATTCCTTTTGATGCTCCACCTAAGTCACTTAAGAAAGGATAATCTTTTCCTCCACCAATTGCCGCTGTTCCTGTATCAATGGCTGATTTAGTTCCAGTAGCAGCTTTACTAAATCCACCAGTTAACCCTGTAAGAGCAGTTTGTATTGCTAAATTTTTTGCAACGTCTGCTGGCTTTTGACCTGCGGCTAAATTAATTCCTGCACCAATACCTAATTGTGCAAGTGGTCCTATGCCAGGTATAAAAGGTAAAACATAAGGAGCGACAGGGGCAACAGCTTTCGCTACACCTGTTACTGTATCTTTAACATTTTGAAAAAAATCACCAATAAGAGATCCAAGACCTAATTCATATACCTGTGGATACTCTTGATTCATTTTTCATTATCCTTTTTTAACCACAGCACCTGTAAATAGTTTCGGTGCAATAACATTAACATCTCTCCTAATATCCGACACAGTAGTAGCAGTAGAAGGATTAGCCACGTCAGCAGCACAATGATCCTCAGACTCATACGTTTCACCAGTTCGGGTATTAGTAATTGTGGTCTCGACTTTACAGCTATAAACAGGGATTTGGTTCCCTTCAATATCGTACTCATAGCGTAAGATGACCGGTTCATCTACTATTTTATGCATAGTATAGTTTTATAGTTGTTTTATCTAGAAATCAATGGTTTTACTGTAATCAAAAGCTTTAAAGTCTTCTTTATATATCTCATATATCTTGTCTTTTCTCTCTTTAGTTAAAAGTTTCTTGTAATCAATTTCTACATTTTTAGGATTAAAATTACCGAACCTTCTAACAGGCATATCAAATAACTTTTGCATTTGAGTTAGCTTTTCTTGAAAGTTCTCATATTTGACAACTAGATTAATTTTATCTAGGTAGTCTTTTAGGTATTCTGAAATAGGCATATTATGAGTTTCAATGTGGGCTGTTGTTCCTCTAAAATTCCAATCTAAATATTCATCAAAAGAAGCTGTATTTCTTATCCAAGTGGATCTAATGGCTTGTTGCCAACAAGAAACAGTTCTTGTGTAAGGGTGTCGAACAGTTGTAAATATAAAATAGTTTTTATTTAAGGCCTCTTCTATCATTGATTTGTTATTTTTTTCCCAAAGGTATCTAATATTATGGGTAACATTTTTTGAATGAATAGGACCGAGCCAATCGTTCACGGTACTCGAAGCAGTCTTAGCGGTTCGTAGATAAAGAAGTGTCATTATTATTGAAAAGTTAAGCTTAAATTACCAGCTATAGTAATAGCGTTGTTTGTCTTTTTAACATAATGCTCAATAAAACTAGGAAATATTATAATCTGATTTTCTCTACATTCTGGAACGTAATTTAATGGTCCAAAAAAAGTCTTTTTTCTGTTACAACTACTATAAAAAGACTCTATAAGTTTATTAGTTGGATGTAAAAAAACTGTTCTTGATTCATCTATTTTTTTATAAATTATAAAAGACAAATCAGATTGAATATGAATATGTTTTTCTTGGAAGTCAGAATCAATATAGTGATTTTCCCAAATGTTTATTATTTGTAATTGATAAGGATTTTTAATTGTTTCATCAAGCAGTCCAATAATTTTTTTATATAAATATTCAACAGACTCTTTAGTTATATTGGTTCCTTTAGAATAAGAAGTTAACATTTCAGAACCAAAGGAAGTTTTTAGTTCTTCTTGATCTAACTTTATTAGAGAAGAGTCTATATTTCCAATCCATATTGGAACAGAGAATAAATCTATTTTCACTAAACTGTATTTAACCCTCTGTTTACTTCAAGAATAGAAACTGTACCACTGATGGTGGTATTACTTGTACTACTTAAAACAAGAGTATCACTCTCTTCTAAGATGATAGGACCTTTGGCTATATTACAAATAGTGGGTCCTGAGATATTAGCGTAGGCTATCTGAGTAGCAGTGTTAGAATTACTACTGTCAAAAACATAAGCTCGAACAATGGCACTTCCTCCTGTATTGGTTATTTGTATGTTTTGAATAACTGCACGAGTTTCTGTGTTCGGTGCATAGACTACAGTGTTTGCTGTATCAGCAGGATTAAAGAATGCGTTTTTATATATATTTGCCATTAATATCCATCCTGTACTAATAATAAATCAAAAGATGCAGAAGCAGAAGAGGTAGAACTTGCTAATGCTGAAACATAAATATCTGACTTTTGAGGTATTACATTAATTGCATTAAAGATAACATTTGTTTGTCCACCTCTAACATTTAAAAATTGTTTTGTTTGAAATGCTGCGTTAGCAATACTGTTATCTCTTTGTATAAATTTAAAATCCATTTCTTGATCTTTACCAGATGATATATTCATTGATAATAAATAACCAGTATAACCTGCGGGTATTGTATATAAACACATTAAAGTTTGACCATTGCCGGGAGATATAGTTGCTGCTACATCAACTCCCCCTGTATAAGTAACTGTAATTGTACCTTCATTGTTTCCAAAAGATCCTGCTGTCTCTACAGACATTCTAAAAACTCTTAAAAATTGTTGTGTTGTAGTGACTGTGTTTGTACCATCTAAATCGACAGTCTCTTCTACTAAAGCATAAGAAGAATCAAGTCCTTGTATTCTTAAAGTTCTTGCAGCTGTTCCTGCTACATCATCATTAGCATTATCACTGACTACATCAAGAGTAGCTTGAGCTGTTTGCCAAGGATAGTTGTCTCCTGTTTCCCAAATTGTTTCAAAATCACCTGAACCAATACTAGAATTGTATCCAAATTTATTAATCATCGAGTAACCAGGAACTTTACCTTGCTGTACAGCTAAATAAAATGGAATGTCATCAACCGTACTTCCACCTGTTATTGGATTGACATTATTACAACTCATTATCGACTAAAATACCAAGCCTCAGCTTCGGACTTTTCCTCAGAGTCTACTGGATAAGTAGAGTTTAATTGTTGTATAAGCGATTCCAAAATACGAATTAATTCAAAGAAGTTCCTAGGTTCATATTCTTGTCCTGGATCAGGGAATCTGTTTAAGGTTATTTTTGCCATTATCTTCTACCATCGGGTTGTACTTCAAAACGAAGTGTGCCTAATCTCCATGCAGTTCCTGTTGTATTAGAAACTAAGTTAGCTGTAAAGGATCTTCCTCTTCCTCGTAAATCTACCTTGTTAGTTGTAGAGGTAAAACTGGTTGATTTAGATACAGGTGTTGTATCATTGGGATATCTAGAAAATTCAAAGTCTAAATTTAAAACACCACTTTGATTTTGTATATCAGGAATCAATCTAGAAACAAAAGCAAACTCATCGCCCTGTGCAATCTGCACATCGCCTGATTTAAGATAGGCAGTGATTGCTGCTCCGTCTGCATCGGTTCCTTGTTCTTGTAAGTAAACAGTAGAGGCACCATTAGTTAAACCTAAGATAGTTTCATTATTGGCAGTTGCTGTTGAATCATAATAAGTAGCAATAGGGTTATCAAATACTTCTCTGTCTATCCAAGATGTTCTTCTTAAAGTTCCTGTCCACCAAGTACCCTCAACATAATTGTAAGCTACAACTGCATTGATTTGATCCGAGCCTGTTCTAGCATAGAACCATAAAACCTCATTAAACTCACCATTATGTCCTGTAAAAGTATTCTCGGAAGCTGTTTGATTTAAATTACTAAAGACATATTGTTCTACAGTACAAGGCAGTTTTTTTACCGAACCATCAAATAAATAGAAAGAGTCTTGAGACATCCAATAAGAAACACCGTTTAAATCAATTGCACCGTGTTGACCAATAATACCACAGTTCTGACCAAGCTGTCGTAAACCAAAAGTAAAAGGAGGGCCAATGTATTGTAGTGACTGTAGTGATGTATCTGTCCAAACTAATATCTGACCACGAGATCGTTCGGCGGCAATGATCCGTGATCCGTCAGTGATTCTCAGTGAACCAGCAGTATTAATCGCTGTCGGTGCATAGTCGTTGATATTCTCTTGGTCAGAGAATCGTAAGAATAAATCATCTTGTGTAGCAGGATTACCAATCGTTGTTTCCGTACCTAATAAAATTAAATGTCTATCAGGAGTAGAAACTAAACTTAATCTAGAAGCAGTGGGAGCATTTGCTACAGCAGTTGCTCTTGTAGAAGTTCCAGCAGAAGTGTCCCAAATATAAGTACCACCATTTAAAACTGTTGCAATCAAGTCCTCTCCATAATTGTCCAGGGACCACTGACGAGCCTCCAATGTTACATTGGAAGAAGAAGAAGGACTTCCCCACCCACCTAAACTCCAACCATCTGTTCCCCAACCATACGCTGGTACAGAGAACTCAGGACCAGTTTGTATTTGATAAGCTGCATTACCTGTTCCTCCACCTGTAGAAGAACCTGAAGCAGTATCGGTGTGAGTGACTGTGTAAGCTGAAGTATTAACTACTTGTGTAATTTCAAACTCTTGATTCATATCTAAACCATCAATGGTAGAGAAAGAATCATAGGTAACAAAGTCGCCTGCTACAGCACCATGTCCCGCATCTGTAACTAAAACAGTTGAAGTGCCATTCGTTGTAAAAGGATCAGTAAGAGCTTCTGTTGCTCGAAGAGGAGTGATGTCACTAACTATACCTTCTGAATAAACATAAAGCTTTCGATCTGTACCAAAAGCATCATAGCGTGTGCCGTCTAAAGATACCCAAGCGTGCTGATCTCTAACCACACCCACAATAGTCGTGGAGACGAACTTCTCCCATCCTTTGATTTTCTGTGGCAATCCTTGAAAGAAGCGTACATTATCCGAGTCTACCCATTTGCCTTCGCCTGTGTAGTCGGTTACTTCTTTATTGATGCCTGGTGCTGGTCTAAAATTAGTAAGTGGCATGAAGCCTACTTTACATCATCTTTTCTCGCAAATAAAGAGCCAACATGACCTTTGAATGCCTTATTTCCAAAGTGTGTCAGAGGCATAGAAACATCAGCCCATATCTCTCCTCCACATTCTTGCCATAGTCTAGAGAAGTAATAATCTTCTGATAAGTATCTTTTTAAACCTGGTCTTGTTTCATAGACACCAGCGCAGAATAAATCATAGCAGTTATCAGAGCTAAAGGATTTACCATTAATAATCTGATCGGATTGATACTTGCGTTCAGGAAACTTTTTAAACATTGTTCTAAAGACTTCTCTTTTAACTAACATCATCCCTGTGGCAGCTTCATTCACTTTACAGAAACCATTTTCCATTTTGACATTTTGAGGATCATCAAAATTTAGATTATAGCCTAGTGATTTTACCTCTAATTCGTCAGGGGAAGCATTAGGATTATCTTTTAATATTTGAGGTATCTTTTCAAAGTGAATATGTTTTCTTGGGTAAATACCACACACAACTTCTTTATCAAAACAAAGTAATCTTTCTATATTTCGCGCATCAAATCCAATATCAGAATCAATAAATAATAAGTGGGTAGCTACATAGTCTGTTGCATCCATCATCATAGAAACAACAGTATTACGAGCTCTTGTAATAAGACTTTCATTACCCATGGATTGAACTCTCATTCCTACTCCACGAGCCATGCACCACTGTTGTAGATTTAATAATCCATGCATAGTGTTCTCTGTTAACATTCCGCCATACATTGGCATTCCTAAGAATATTTTAAAATTCTTATCTTTTAGTTCTTCTGGTTTAATCATACTTTACTCCTTAAATTTAAATACCACAGTAAAACGTGGCTGTGTTTTAAACGATGAGGCTGAATGTGATATACTAGCATCAAATACAGCTATTCTTCCTGGTATAGGTAAAACCGAAACTAAAGTATTATTCTCAGAAAGAAATTTTGTTTCTCCTCCTTCATTTAAATCATATTCTAAATTAGGGTAGTATAACAAAGTATATCCACTATAGTCATCTATATGAAAATTAGCATTTTCTTTAGGGGAAAAGTAATTTACATAGGATCTTGTTATTTTTTTATTTTTTAAGAAATCATTTTTCTTAATAAAAGAATGTATTGCCCTATAACAATAATGCACATTTGTTATTTCAGAAACTAAACCAGTGGGTAAATCCTTTGGATTATCTCTTTCACCATAAAAATAAGGCAATCCTTTTACCTCTACAAAAATAGCTTCTTTATCTTGAATTTGATTATCTATTATCTTAATCATTTTTTTATCTTTTAGTTCTTCTGGTTTAATCATTATTTTCCCTTATTCAATATTACATGTCATAGACAGTTTTGGTTGGTTAATTTCTATCACTTGATGGTCAATAAATTTATCAAACCAAATGAAATCATTATCTTTAACAATAACTTCTTTTTCTTCTAAAATCCATTTAGATTGTCCGTATATGTTTTTAACTATAACTGGATAATGGTGAGAATGTTTTTTAAAAGAAACTGATTTTTTTCCATTTCCAAAATAAAAATTGCAATTTATAGGTAAATTATAAAAATTTTTTAGTCCTTGATGTAATATCCAAGTATCTTTAGAAAAACCTTGGATTGCTGATAAAATTAAAGTGTAACCTTCTTCGTAACATTTTATACATTTTTCAGAATCCAAATATCCATCTTTCCAAAAAAAATCGTTATGTTTTGATCCATCTTCATTAATTGCTTCAACACTAGGTTGATTCCAAGGGTATAGAACTGGCCATCTCATTCTATCTAATAATCTTTCTAAAATGTCATCTTCAGAAATATTAATTACTTTTGTTTTTAATAAATTAAATAATGTCTTATCCATATTTTATTTATTAAAAGGACATTTTGTTGCTTTAGATAAAAAATCATTAACAAATCTAGACCTTATATTTTCATACTTTTTAAATTCTTGATCATCTACTAGATGATAGACTAGTTTTATTTTTTTATTAGTCAAAGGTATTAAGTGACTGATAGGAGTGTTCTGTGAAATAAATATTGGATCCTTTTGACTTGGAAAAAATAAATTAATATTTACCATATGTATATTATAAAAATCTAATATACCTGAAGAAACACTTAATTTAAATGGATTTAAATTCCAATAAGGAGATGTCATATACCATTGAAATAGTTTTTTTGTTTTTATAGCCCATGGTGTATCTATTTTTAAATGAAAGTAATCTTTAGGGTTTAAATAAGTATTCCATTGTTTAGCACTATGGCTAGATATACTAGTTTGTTTATCTGCTGCCTCCCAATTTATTTGATAAGAATCTTCTGAAATAAATTTTTGTTGTATTAATAAGTCAGTCCATAAAGGAACAATAATGCCTGTTTTATAGTTATTAATTAATCCAGCGCAAGTTTTTAAAGTTAAACCAGGAGCAAGAGAATTATCTATTTTAAAATTTTTTTCAGTTTTTTTCCACCAATTAGGTAAAAATTTACTAGCTTTATCTATTTTATAATCTTTAAATGCTCTCTGATGATTTGTGAAAACATCCACATATAACGGTTTAGTTAGAAACTTAAATAACACTATCCGTTGTAAGTATTGCCAGCTATTACTATTCTATCTTTTTTATGATATCCTGTATCTGGTGCGTGAGTTAAAAAAGAATTCCACACATATAAAGTATCTACTTCTGGAGTTAAATAAAATATATTTGCATGTATATCTTTAAATATAGTTCCTTTTTCAGTTGGGGTAACATAGATTATAAATGAAAATTCCGTGTCCGCATTACTCATTTGATGAATATGCCAATTTAATCTTTCTATAATTGTATTACCTTGTTGTAAGTAAGCCCAACATCGTAGCTTAGTTTTTTCATTAAATTCAGGATAATTAGACAAAGATTTGATAATAAAAGAATTAATATCTTTCATAAAATCTTGTTGTAAAAGACCAGCATCACTTTGAATTTTAGGATGAGTACATTTAGGATATTCACTACAACAAGGATTAGATCCTATATATTTATTTAATTTTGAAATAGTTTCTGAACTAATTAAATTATTAAATTTAAAATTATTGATCATTTTTAATCTCCTCTATTGTAGCATTAAATGCTAAAGATAATCTATCTTCATTTGAAGTATGTTTAGAAACACTATGTTTTACACTTGCTAGAAAAAATATTAATGAATTACTTTGTAAAGTACAAGCATCTCTAAAATCTGGAAAACCCATTATAGTATCTGTTGTTGGAACTCTAGCATAAAATCCTCCAGAAAATCCATTTAAACAATGTATATGATGAGCAGTATGATCTCCTAGTGAATGCCTCATTCCCCAACACTCATATATCTTAGTTCTTAAAGGAATACTTGGATTAGGGCTTCTTAATTTATATGTTATTGAAATTGTATCCATAATTTTTTTAAGTAAGAAATGAAATTTAGGTTCTTGCAGTATAGCTACCCACCCTGTCATCTTAGCGTGTACATTTGTTTTATATTTTTGCGACTGATCTTTTTTTGTAAGTTCGTCTAAAGCATTAGTAACAAAAGATAATTCTTCCTCAGATAAAAAATCTTTGTAGAGATATACAGCGTTTATACTACTTTCATTGTGTTGTAATATATCAATATTCATTATTTAAAATAAGGACCTACTAGCCAAGTAACAACTGATCTTCTTATTCCACTTTTTACAGGCTCTACTCCATGCGCTAAAAAAGAAGGAAAAATAATTACATCACCTGGATTTTGAGAAGGATAAATTTTTTCTTTAGCTATTTCAAGATATAACTGACCACCCTCAAAGTCATCATTTAAAATTAAAATTACTGTTAATTTTCTACACTGATCACTACCATACTCTTGTAATATGGTATCAATATGAGTTGCAAAATGTCCATTTTCATCATATCGAAGATATTCTGATTGATTACTATTAGTAATATGAAAATTCCAAGAATTTTTATTTGCAGCTAAACCAATACCAGTTAAGGTCGCTCCTAGTCCTATACTATTATTTTGAATTATTTTTTTAGTATCTCTAATGGATAAGTCTAATTGGTCTCCTATTAATAAAGCAGGGATTAAATTATCTTGATTTGATTCAAATTTATTAATAATTCTTTGACATCCTTCTTTACTAAAAGCTTCTTTAGCAACAAGAAATCTACCATTATCAGGATTATCTGTTTCTTTTTTTAAATCTTTTTTATTATTCTCAAGAAAAGATAATAAATTTTTTCTAAATTCTTTTCCTTTTTCTAATTTAATACTGTTTTCTTTTAATATTGCATGATGCTCTAATTCTTTTCTTTTATCATATTTCCATTCAGCATTAGGTCCATTTTGATCTACATAGTGTATAAAAACTTGCGCTTGCCATTGTCCTTCTACATATTTTTCTCTCCAATGAAAAAGTTCACAGCCTTTATAAATGACAGCATCTCCGATATTCATATCAATTTTTCTAGCATCTTGTTTATTAAATTCATGACCAACATAAATAGGCCATTGATTTCCTTCAAAACCTAAATTAATAGTTGCGCTAATTTCACAAGCAGGTCTATCTCTATGAATTTTTAATTCATCTCCTGGCGCATACCAACGAGCATAAGCATAAGTTGGAAATAAACTTAATCCTGTTATTTTCTCCATAGCAGGAGTTAATTCATCTAATAAATTATCAAATAAAGCACAGTGTCCTACTGAATGAGAAAGAGGACATTGTTGATCTTGAAAAGTATCTCCTTGATCTATTAAAGCTTTAAAGGCTTTTACATGTTCTTGACATGATTCTAAGTCTAGTAAATTAGGAACATGTATATATTTTTGCGTATGAAATAATTCTTGCATTTAGTTCTTAAAGAAAGAATACCTATTTTTTAAAATAATTCAATTAATTATTCAGGAATAGGTTGACTTATTTCACCAGGATAAGTGGCATGTGGTACTACTTTACAAGTATTATCACTTGTGTCAAAATACCATAAATCTGCTTTACAATCATTAGAGCAATCTACCCATTTAAAACCATTGGGATTTACTTCAAAAACATTTGAATCTTCTTCTACTTGACAAATTCTTTGAGCATTAGAAAGAAGGTCAATATTACTAGAATAGCTCGTTGGAGTTGTATTTGGAATCTCTGTCCATGAAGTAACATAATATATTTTTGTTTCCTGTGTACTAACTAAAGCTTTCATTAATAAAATTCCTCTACTATAACAGCACCTGAGGCACCTGAACCACCACTATATGGTCCACGTTGAGCATCAGTTGCGGTAGCACTTGAACCACCACCACCAAATCCAGCACCTGGTGTTCCATTTACCGCACTCATACTTTCTTTAACTCCACCAGGACCATAAAAACTTGAACCACCTTGATCTGGTTGCCCTGTGGAGCCATTAATATTAATTTGACCACCTGAACCACTTCCACCAGGTCCACTTTGATTTGGTCCTGGATTTCCATAACCACCTGTACCACCTGAACCCGAACAAAATGCCCCAAAAGAAGATGTACCACCTGGATTTCCATAACCTGTTGAATTATAACCAGGAGGGCCATTTGGATTTCCACCTGGACCGACTGTAACACTAACTGGACCGGGTATACTTGCGGCAGGTATATATTCTATGGCTGTTCCACCTCCACCACCTGACTTACTAACTTGAGTCATAGGAGCGCCCCGTGCACCACCAGCACCTCCACCTCCACCAACAACTGTTACTTTTATAGCAGCGACATTGGCTGGCTTTGTCCATGTAGTTGATCCTGTATAAACTTGTTGTATATAGTTTCCACCTCCACCAGCAGCACCAAACTCAAGACCAGTGCCACCTGCATTTACTTTTAAAACTTGGTCAGCAGAACCAAGAGCAGTTAATCCTGTTCCACCTTTAGATACGGGTACAGTGGGAAGTCTATCGGAAGCTAAAGTTCCTGATGAAACGTTGGAAGCATTGATTGCAGAAACACCTGCACCAGGACCTGTAATGGTACTAGTTGTATCGAGTGTTCCTGTAACTGTGGTTGATGTTAAATTTGCCATGTGTTTTACCTACCTTTTTTTAGCATATCTAAGTCTTTTTTCAAATCCTTAATTGCGTGTAAAAGATACACTGCGAGTTTAGTATATTTAATACCTTCAGGATTTCCGTCTTTTAAATGCACCAACTCAGGTGCAATTTTGTAGACTTCCTCAGCGATTAAGCCTACTTCATTTTTTTGACTACCATCTTTCCTGTCATAAACAACAGGATCCATAGATAAGATAGCCTCTGTTGTAGCCTCTAGGCTACGGATATTTTCTTTATAGGCAATACTCGATGTTTCCACCACAGTGCCTGCGGTCATTGTGCCTGTAACGGTTATATTAGCAGAAGCAGTGACATTGTCTGTTAAAGTGGTTGTTCCTGTGACAGTTAAGTTGCCTGATAAAGTGACATCCTCTAATGCTAGATCAGAGAAAATATTTTTAACATTGTAGTTAGAAGCACCATCACAATACAAATAAGAATAAGCACCTTGAGTAACAGCTACACCGTTGGCATCATGTCCTGTCGCTGCAACAGTAATAGAATAAGCACCTGAGGTGTTGTTATAAATTACATAATTATTTTCTACGGCAGGAATAAAAACATAAATATTTCCTGTCAGTGTTCCATTTAAATCAATTACTTTATTAGAAGATTCAGCAGTCGGATCAGCATTAGCTGTAGTTAGTGTAACATTCGAAGATCCTGCAACGCTCTTGGATAAAAAGCCAGCAGAGAAAGCATCAACTGTTTCTAAATTTGTATTTGTATTATTGCCCCAGGTATTCGCATTAGCGCCTGTTTCCATTAACTCTAATTTTAATCTACTTGAATAGGTACTAGCCATTTAATTTTTCCTTTAATAATTGTATTTCTTGATTTTGTTTTTTCAAGGCTTCTAATAGATACATAGTCATCTTGGTGTACTTCACTGCATCAGGTTTACCATCTTTGCATTCCACTAGATCAGGTAAAATTTCATATAGTTCTTCTGCAATCACACCGACTTCATCTTTTGAAGAGCCATCTTTTCTATCATATTTCACTGCATTAACATTGTAGATTGCTTCATTGAACTCGAGTGGTTGTACGTTTTCTTTGTACGCTAAACTTGAAGATTCGACCACGGTTCCTGTTACAGAAATACCTGTAGCTGTGGTTTCTAATTTTTTTGATCCATTATAATAAAGGTCTACTGAACCATTATCATTCATTACTGTATATAATTCAGTGGCATTTCCATTCGCAAAAACAATACCTGCTCCATCACTTTGTATATATAGACTTCCAGTGCCATTATCTTTTATTTGACTGTTGGTACCATTATGTGAGATTATTAAATCACTTGATGCACCAAACCTTAAATAATCATTATCACCTAACGATACGTTAGCAGTGAATGTTGCACCACCTGTGACTGCTAAAGTTGAGCCATCATAAGTTAAACCAGATTCAGCATTAAGTGTATCAGCTGTTCCACTACCTGTAATAATTCTGTTATCAGCATTATTATTTATGGTGGTTAAATTTATTGTTCCAAATGAAACTGCTCCCGAACCGTTGGTTGTTAAAACTTGTCCTGAAGTACCGTCTGAAGTAGGAAGAGTATATGCACTGTTAACATTGGTTGTTCCTGTTAATTTAATTGTATCCGCTTGAACATTAATCGAACCACCAACGTCTGCATCTTTAATAACAGATACGCCATTCGCATGATCGTGATAAATTTGATATTCGCCTGTTGGACCCATTAAGATATAATCAAGATCACCTAAAGCAACATTTCCTGTAAAGGTTGCACCTGAAGTCAAGACTACGTTTCCTGATAATCGACCATCGGCTAAAGTTCCTGCACTAATAGTAGATGCATTGTTTAAAGTGACATTTGCACTTAGTCTAGCATCAGCTACTGTACCAGAAGAAACATTAGAACCATTTAAGTTTGTTAAGTTAGCTCCAC
>Ga0208644_1001339_pt1 | contig 20637 bp, 21 predicted proteins | sample VirMetDEL_Nov_18_FD_184517 | JGI IMG/M metagenome (GOLD analysis project Ga0208644, IMG submission 184517) | Aqueous microbial communities from the Delaware River and Bay under freshwater to marine salinity gradient to study organic matter... | ecosystem: Environmental > Aquatic > Marine >...
GAGAGAGTATATATATACTGGGTTTTTTACCCACTAAGCCACCTTACCCTTCGGGGGGTACGCACGGACGTTTTCGGGTAAACTCGGCCGAAATTTATCCGGATGAGTCATAGTATTACGTAAGCACCCGTTCGAAACAGACCTCCACCCCTTTTTTATTTATTTTTCTTTATAAAGAATCTGTGCGTTCAAGTATAAGAGACCACTTTTTCTCGATTATCCGTACAATGTCAAACTACTTTTACCGAGAATTAGTGCCTGAAGCAAACCCAACTACTATTCGTGTTCAACCAATCCTTCCTGCGGATCAAATGCCTGATGAGCATTCAACCTTTGAAACGATCGCTTCTATCCTTCGAGTTAATGCTTTTCAAATTGCTCGATCACTTTATCGTGGTAACCAAATTCTTACTCGTAACGTTATCCAAAACGCTACGGGCTGGTTACAAATGCGCAATATAAACAACAACTCTCATGCCCACGTTGAAAACATTCGCCTTGGAGATCTCGATATTTTTGCTCTCTACGATCTTTTTGAACGGGTTCATGCCGAATCCAATCCTGATCTTACAGTTTACTCTGTCATTTGGGAATTTTGGGTTAATCCTCAATCACTCCAATTTGGTGCAGCGAGAGGAGGTCCTGATATGGAATTCACTTGCCGCGTCGCCAACAAAATTTATGAATATGATATGATTCGTGCAGGTTGTGCAGCGGTAGTAACAGCATTATTTCTTATTAAACGCCTTCCAGAGCACGCCAATCTTAATCACCATATTAAACGTCCTACATCCCACCGCAAGATTTTTGATATTGCTATAGCTCTTGAAGATAAACTTGGTATATGATATCCTAAAATTAGGTTGGACAACTGAAATAACTCCAACACGGTTCAAAGATTTTGTTAAAGAATATCCTCAGTTTCGAGTTGCGATTCTTCGCCCAGCATTACGAGAGGCTATAGTATACGAAGGCGCTTCTTATATCAATCATTTTAGGCGTGAACAAACACAGGACACTTGCAAAGATACTTTGTACGTATATCTCGATTTTGAGACAAACCACTACTACAGAGTTACATATGCAGAACGATTTTTACAGACTATAGCACGCAATAAATGGCTCAGATTTTGCCATGGTTGTTGTGTTCGTTATAATCAATCAACCTCTTGCCTTTGCGTTGTTGAAGGGGAATACCAAAGAAGACATGTAGTATATCGTCCTTCAAAATCTGCTAAAAATTGCCCACACTGCGATCAATACTGCGCCAACATCTATCAACATAAATGCCAACATTCTCAATGTCGTACATGCGCACAATTCATCAAACAAGGTATTGACCTTTTTTCCCACCGTTGTGTTGTTCAAAATAATACCAAAGTCCCAAACATTATTAAATACTCTGACGATGGATGGGTTGATGAAGGCATCGCACGCTCCAGATGTTTATGGGTATACGACATAGAGGCATGCTTAGTCCTTCAAGAAGAAGAGCGTGGTAAAGCTTTAGACCATATCTACACTACCGACAATGAAGGTTACTTTGAAACAGATGCAGAAGATACACTCAAATTTTTCACTGCCGACCGTCACCATCAAGTCACTAACCTCATAGTCTACAAGAATGTATTCATGGGACAAGTCAAGAAAACTCGCGACATTAACGTCTTTATTCGTGACATGATCCAAGTGGAAAATGATGGTTACAACATTGTTCTAGCCCACAACGCATCAGGCTACGATTCTCGCCATATATTCGACGCTCTCACTCGGTTCGTTGATAAAGGCGAAGTGAAACCTATCACTAAAGGTGGCAAGATTATGCGAATCCAAGTCAATAACACAATATTCCAAGACTCTATGCTACATGTAGTAGGCTCGCTCAAATCGCTCGCCAATGATTATCTTAAAAACCATCCTGACGGGTTACAGTTAACTAAAGGCTACTTTCCACATTTATTTAACCGCGCCGAAAACTTTTCATACGAAGGAACTATCCCTGATAAATCTTATTTCGATATAGCATTCACCGTCAACAATCAAACAGAATATGACGAGTTTCATGAATGGTACGATTCCCAACAATCCTCATTATGGAACTTTCAAACAGAACTTGAAAAATACTGTATCAATGACGTCGAATGTTTATCCGAAATAGTCAAGATGCACCATTCTATATGTATGAAAGTCGTTGGTGATTATGATCAAGATATAGCTTTCTCACCGTGGCAATCAACTACTGCAGCAGGTTATGTCCATTCTCTTTTCCTACGACTGCAAGCTAAACGTCTCGCCATAACAAAAGAAACACCTGTTGAAGAAATAGAACAACTAGCTCAAGATAACTGGGCGGTATTAACATCGCAAGAGTACCATTTTGCTCGCAAAGCTTTACGAGGTGGTAGAACAGAAATCCGTAAATTCTACTATAACGGACCAATCAAAGATTTAGATATTCAATCTGAATACCCGTTTTGCCAGTTAACTAAAACTATGGAACTATGCGACGAGGAAATCCCAGTACTTTACCCTACAGGTTTCCCTACTATTGAAATATTTGATCCAGCATACTATCCATGTTTCATTCCTACCCATCAAGAAACGAGATGCGACTGTTACTTGAACGATAAACAACAATTACAAAACAAAAAGAATCGCATCATATTTAAAGATCCTGACGCACAATCACCTCATGATTACATTTCATCCTTTTTCGGTATTATTATGGTCGATGTCATTCCTCCAAACAACCTCTACCACCCAGTTCTTCCTCACTTTGATGCAGTCCAAAAGAAATGTACGTTTTCATTAGAACCTCTAATAGCGCAAACCTTTTGCTCAGTCGAACTCCAGTTGGCAATCAAGAAAGGATATACAGTTACTAAAATCTACAGAGCTGATCGTTATAAAGCATCACCATCAAACTGGACAGGTTTATTAGGAGAACTATACAAACTTAAAATGTACAACTCTCAAAAAGCTCCTGATTTAGAAACCCAAGAACGGTATAAACAAACTTACAAAGATAAATTCAATATCGATATTTCATTTGATGACTGGGATAAACGCCCTGCCGCCAAGAAAACAGGCAAGATTTTAATCAATTCGGGTTGGGGTAAACATGCAGAGAGCGCTTCACATGAAAAGATGATTTTATTAGAACACGATGATAGAGCTCAAGGCGAATGTTTTTATAATGATTTACACTCGAAACAAAAATCACTCAAACAATTTATTGTGACTGAACAGGAGACTATATTTCGGTATAACGAGCAAGAAACTAAAGGTAATATTCAACACCATCTTCATACAACTTATATTCCTTGCGCAGTGTTTGTACCAATGTACGGCCGTTTAATGCTGTATAACCACTTGGACAAATTAGGCGAACGAGTTTTGATGTGTGATACAGATTCTATAAAATACATTGATATCCCTGGTGAGTACCAAATCAAGGAAGGTGACTGTTTAGGTGATTGGGAAGACGAAGGACCATCAGATGAGTTTGTCGCTTTATGTCCAAAATCGTACGGCCAACGTCCGCGCAATTCCATCCCATGGTTTAAATGTAAAGGTGTTAATCTCCGCCGAGCTCATGAAAAGATTTTTAATTTTGAACAAGCCAAGAATGTTTTATTACATAACAAGAGAATCCCGGTACCACAAATGTCTTTTGATTACTCGTTTACCCAAGGTATCCGGACCCGCCATTACGATAAATTAATTAAATTTGATCCATCTATCTTAAAAGGTATATACAATCCTAGAAACCACCAGTTGTATCCTTTCGGGTATAATGTATGTGAATAATAAAAATGATTGGTAGTTACTTTTGTAGTTGGTCATCGAAATGGACGAGTAAAAGCGAAGAGTTGGATATCAAGGATGTTGAATCTGATATCATTTATATTTCATTTGCTAAACCTGATTGTTCATATACTAAAGGATCTTTTGACGGCACAGGTCTTTCATTCTCATCACATTTCGATGTAGTATCCCAAGCTTGTGAATCATTGCAAGATACAAAAACGGTAATGTTATCTGTTGGCGGAGGTACTTACCATGGTTGGTCTTCATTAAATGTTGAAGCCTTATGTTCATTAGCCGATGATCTTCATTGTAAAGGTATTGATATCGATTGGGAACCTGAAGACGGGGCAGCATCAGCCTCTGAAATGTCGGTCATTATTGATAAATTTCGTGAACATTATACAGGCTACTTATCGTTTGCTACAGCCCATGTTGGTGCGTATGGTCATGAACTATTTGCTAAATCCCAACCTACTAGTGTATATACTGGAGTCAATTATCCAGGATTAAAACAAAGTGGACATAAACTTGATTGGATTAATGTCATGGCTTATGATGCTGGACCAACCTTTGATCCTTTGGAATGTTACGATGCTTATAAATCTATATTCACGAAAAAGATTTATATGGGTATTGAAATCGGTGATCAAGCATGGGGTGGAGTAGTAACAACTCTTGATGATGTTAAATCACTATATAATCATATCAAACCTTTGGGTGATAGTTTGTTTGTATGGTCATGGCTCAAACCTGGACCTATTACTTACCAACAAATCGTTGCATTAACAATTCCTTCTATTGTTATTGATCCTAACCCAACTAAACGTCCTATTGAACAAGTAGATACTCCTGATTTACAACCAGAAAAGGAAAAAGATACGACTCCCGAACTCCCAATCCCCGACCAAAAATTTGAACCCAAACTCCCGGTTATTAAACCGTTAGAACCTAGAATTCAGTGGAGTAAAGGATTATGGTTGGAAGCAAAAAGTTTAGTTTTCCATAATAACAAAACGTATAAAGTCATTGCTAGTCATTCATCAACAATTGGATGGGAACCTGATGTTGCTATTTCACTCTTCACTCTAGTTAAAGATCCTTCTAAAGAAGACTGGATAACTCAAATGGAATATTTCCCAGGAGAGTTTGTTATTTATGAAGGAAAGAAATACGAATGTGTTATTGGACATACCTCACAAACTGATTGGGCCCCTGGTAAATGTGGTTTATGGAAATAAATTTATTGATTTAGCATTTTTGACCAATCGCAACAGACGTTTTTCACAGACTTTTTCATTTAATCTCCGAAACACAATTTTCTAAAAAAGAAAATGAAACTTTTATTTGCCGAAGAAGGAGCTGTTTACAATTTCGTCGGGGATGCTGATCGAGGATATATTACAAAACTACCAGTGTTTGATCCATCGCATGAAATCCATACTCCAAAAGATTGGGTTTACTTTCCAAGTTTTCCTAGAGAAATCAATGAAAAGATCTACTACTACTGTTTTCTTAATGCACTTAAAGATCGCAACTTTGAAGCAGCTTATTACTACGCTACGCATGTTTCAGCATACCTTACCAAACAGATCTACCAGGCTTGGTTTGAAAACCCAGCACTTGATCTAAACTTTGATACACCAGCAAGTTTCCAAGTAATGTGCCTAGAGATCAGAGGATGTATTACTTTTGCATCATTGCTATTTGATGTTTACACAGAGAAAACCGATTTTCATTCAGTCTACCCAATGAAACTTGAATTTGTTTCCCGTTTCCGTCGACGTACTAGTCCTATTTTTCTAGCAAGGTTACCTGATCCATGTGCGTTCGTAGACCAAGAAATAAGTTACAATATTCTTGAAATGGAAGATCCAATGGTATTCGCTGTTCAACCGGAAAACACTAATCCGGTAATTATTGAACATGTTTCATTCCCAATGGACGATGAAGAAGATGAAGGAATCATGCCAGAACAAATCTTTACCTTGATTCAAGAACCGGTATTTCAAAACGTTGATTATCTCGAGTTTCATAAAGGTCCTCTTCTGGCTGATTTTTGTCTAGTTGATGGCCACAGCGAAGCACCAGGGATTTTCAATGTAAAGCGCCTGATGCATCCCTGCATTTTCATTGAACTTTTTGATTGCAATGATACACCTTGGGTTGAGGTTGAAAATTACTCTGCAATCCAAAACTCTCCCATTTGGAAAAAGTTTCAAAAGTTCTTGCAATATTCAATTGATTCAAACTTGGCCCTGTTCTTCAAGGTCGGTGGGACCAATACATTTGTTACCTTTGAATAAAGAAATAAATAGTTCTGATATAGAATTTGATTTACATGTGGACCAGCCAACTATTTCAGATATTATTAATAATAAAGATATAATCGCGTTTGATAATGCCAATTTTTCAGTTTCCTCCATCTATTCTATTACTATAAATACGCACACAAAATGTATGGTTTCATTACTAATGGGATCTAGAGGTTTAACTTTTGATGGTTTAGATCAATCTACCATCATAACTAACGTTGTCATAGAAACAACAGATAAAAACCAAGCAGCATATTTCCAAGCTACTAATTCCACTAACCAGTTTACAACAACACAGGCTAATCTTGAACTTGCTGCTAATTCAGCCAATCCAAACTTTAATTTTGAAAACTATGCTGGTGTAACTACTAGTTCCAACTTGAACGCAGGTAAAGTAACATTAGCATCAGCGGATACTTCACCAGTAACTATTCTTTCAACACTAGCACCGAATCTTAGTTCTACAGGAACAGTTCAATACCTGCTAGGCAAAAATCAAAGTTCCAATGCGGCCTCATTTTATCTAAAATACGTTTACGATTTGATTTATGAAACAAACCGCCGATTTTCTATCCAAGCTTTTGGCAAAGGAGATTCCATGTCAGTATATATCCCTCAAATCACTGCTACTAGCACTGAAGGCACTTTAGTTGTAGATGGAGGAATTTCTGCAAAATCATTATATTCGGTTGGCAATATTACTACTGGTAATACTCTGATAGGTACTGCATTAGACGTTTCTGGAGGTTCTGTAACATGTACCACAATCAATGCAAGTGGTAGTATTACTGGAACAATAATAACGGGTTCATCATTAAATTTATCTTCTGGAGCAATTACCGCAGGGCCAATATCAGGTACATCATTAAATGTATCTTCAGGATCGATAACTGGTGGAGCAATCACCGGAACAACTCAAACTTTAACTAAATCTACTCCTGGACAAATATTATACTTGAATTCTTCTCAAACTGGGGCTACAACCACTACCACTGGTTTATTTCTTGTTCGACATAATAACAATTCAATTACTGACGATATCTATACTATGGCCGAATTTTTTGCAACCAATATGCCATCAGCAACAAGCGCAGAAATCCGTGTTGGAAAAAACGCAGCAGGCGGTGCAACATATAATGCATTTTCAGCAATGTTTGGACATACTTATAATACCACCGCATCTTTACGCAAAGGATACATTCGTCTCAATAATTTAGGAAATACTATAGAGTTTTTCCAACCTTCAGTTGTAGGTACAACTGCATCAACAGGTTCAGTGGTAGTTACTGGAGATTTAGCTGCCTCAGGCGTACGTGCTACTTCCTTAAATTTATACGAATCAACTACTAATGCAAATGCTGTGAGATTACAAGCGGCAACATCTACATCAGCATACACATTGAAATTCCCTACAAATTTAGGAACAACTAATGATTACTTGCAACTAGGTTCATCTGGGCAACTACAATGGTCTGCAGGTACTGGTGGTGGTTCAGGAGGTTCAGCAGCATATATTGCTGCTTTACAACGAACAGGATCACAAACTATAGCAACAAATACTAATGCTACAGTTCAATTTGCAACCTCAACTTACGATGTTAATACAAATTTAGAATATAATACATCCGGCGCTACATATCCTTATTATTTCAAAAATATTTCTGGAGGAACAATTTATGTTCAAGTTACAGCAAATACTGAATGTGTCCAAACAGCTGCAGCATTTCAACAATTAGATATACGATTTGCAACTTCCACATCTGTCGCACCAGCTTCAGCAACAGTTATGTCGTCCAGTAGAGTTTATAACTCCCAAGCCTCGGCAGACACAAGACTAGTGGCTTCAACTATAGTCAAGTTACAAGCAAACGAGTGTTTCTTTATACAAGCAGCAAATACATCAGCGAATTCTGTAACTTTAACAAATAGAGTTTACGCTCAAGTTCTAGGCGGATCAGGGTTACAATCAATAACACTGAATTCAACTTCAGGGTTTCTTACAGGTACTGCGCAAACTACTGGATTGAATCCTACTATTAATGTTGGTTTAGCTAATGCTCCTACAGGTTCAGGTACGACACTGGTTGCCTCAACTTCTCCTACAATCACTACTCCGACAATAACCTCTCCTACAATCACAGGTACAATTTTTTATTCAGGATCTTTGTCTCCAATTGATTTAACAACCTATACCTTATACTTACAAAGCAGCGGCAGTTTAAATCAAGTTACAATCACACCTTCCAGTCCATCTGATACTTATTCATTAACTCTTCCACCAAGTATAGGTTCAGCAGGACAAATTTTATCAAGTACTGGAACAGGTTGGGATTGGGCAAGTACAGGGACATATATTGGTACATCAGGCACTTCAATTACTTCACCATTGTTAACGTTGGATGGAACTTCTACTTCCTCTTCAACACCAAATTTATTAATTCGTGATTACCGGTCATCATCTATCCAAGCTCCACTAAGTATTCAAGCACCTAATCTTACTTCTGGGCAAGAAGTACGTATAAGTTTAGGAAAATCTAATAGTACAAATAATTCTGCCAAACTTTCGTATAATTTCTCATCAAGTGGAAGTACAACTAATAATTTCGGTATTGGTCATTATGGTAATTCAGATTCAATTAGTATATATCCACCAAATCTTCCTTCAACGCTAACTGTTACTGGTGGAGCTCAAGCGACTGATTTAATTATAACTGGAAAAAGCGAGTTTGGCACAAGCACACGTAGTGTTGATACATATCCAACATCTACAACCTCTGGAAAATCTGCAGGAAATAATAATCCAGTTTTACAAGTCAATAATCATTCAGATAGTGTGAATGTGACAACTGCTACAACTATATCTGCATATACACCATCATTACCGTTAACTAAAGAAGCAGCAATACGGTTTGGGAAAAGTTCAAACTCGCTCAATTCTGGTGTTTTAGGATTCACTTATGATGCCGATGGAACAGAAGCAAATTATATTAATTTAAGATTACATAGCCAAGTTGATTCAGTTAAAATATATAAAAATGATATATCTGCATCAAGTACAACTACAGCTACTCTAGTTTCAAAAGGAGGAATAGGATGTACTTCTTTAAATACAAACTCGGCAATTATTAATAATATTGATATAACACCTAAAAATGGTACAGTTACCGATTTGGAATTATCATGGGGATACCCTCAAGGAGGAAATGATATTACTGTTACAACATCATATCCCGATTTTGCTAAACAAAACATGTCTGGTTCATCAAATATTCCTAACAAACGGTATTACTGGCAACATATAGGGTATACGTATACATTCTCTTTAAATCTCTACGTTTCAATATCTTATACAGAAGAACAATTACACTTGATATTTTTAAAGTCGGATAGTCACAATTTCCCAATTCCTGCTTGTGGAGAATATTCAATGTCACTAACTAACAGTCAATACATGAGTACTTTGAAATTCGGGCTAGGAGTGTATATCCCCGCAACGTAATTATTAAACTAAACATAGAATCCGTATTAATCAGTATGGAACAAATTCATGGGATGATTGGCAAAAAGGTGACCAACCACAGTTTGTTTATAATTATGCATCATCAAACCCAGGGGGTAGCAGAACATTTAGGTTCGTTCACGGATCATTACGTTGGGCAGTTGTTGAACGCGGAATTGATAGTGTGCGCGGATGGGTTTTATGTTACCCGGATGGAAGTCCTATAACTTATGCAGATAATGATGAGCCTGGTTCAATTTATGTATCAGCCTCAGGAACCTATATGACTCAAAATGTAGCTTAACAGTTAATTTCATTTATTAGTTTTCTTAACGGACCAAGTTTCCTCTTTGTACGAATAAACGGAATTTTAATTTTAAATACTCCACCGTGTTTTTCAATTAAAGTTAAAGCTACAAACCGTAAATTTGGAAAATATTTGCGTTTCTCTGTTTTCAAATCAAAATTATAATGTAACGTATTAAACTCTTTCAAGATCCCAATATACGATTTATGGAAATCAGTAAATTCTATACAATTGCCGTACCCCAGTTTACGTAGTATTAAAGGAATCTGGTTATACTGTTTAGTAACTTTTTCCTGTTTCAAAATTCTTCTTATAGATTCCCAATCACCTTTTGCTCCTTGCATTTTTTCCATTAGTTCATCACTAATTCTGCCACGGCATCCAAGTAACTGGTCCAAAGTATTTTTAAACCTTTCTAAACGATTATATCTATGTATAGGCCGACATTTCTGTTTAGCTTCAATTTCTTCAATATACCCGTACGTTTGTGGCCAACTGGTTCTAGGATTAATTTTTCGATAACTCTCTCAATTCTATGATTCGATAATTTTCATACCCGTAGACCTCGGGGGGACCGTACAATTCTACGAGTGAAGACGAGAATTCTATCGAGTCAAGAGATCGAACTAACCTGGGATATCATTAATTATTTGAATAGGTTGATAAAAAGACATGATTGTGCAAAAATGTATGAGTATTTATACAAATGGGAGCTTTAGGAGCTGGTTTAGGGGGTTTACTTGGAAACATTGCTGGTCATATCTTTGGTCCAATCACAGGAGTTGGTCCAGAAGGTGGTACACATATTGGGACATCATTAGGGAATTTATTACCATTTAAAAAAGGAGGTAGAGTTAAAAGAACTGGTCCAGCTCTTGTTCATAAAGGAGAATTTGTTTTACCAGTAGGAGTTAAACCTACAAAAGCTCAAATTAAAAAAGTTGCATCAAAGAAACGTAAATCCCCAAAAAGAAAGATGAGAAGAAGACGTTAATAAATAATTTTGTACGGTTTATTTAGTAACTCCGAAAAGTTTTTGAAGGTGAGGAATTACAGGACCTTGGCTTGGTGGTTTATTTACTCCTAAAACATTTTGAATTTGAGGAATATAAGGTTGAACTATTTCACTGGCTGATTTAATCAATTTAGGTGTCTTTTGTTCCAATGTTCCTGGACCCACAGCAGTCATTGCCATATTAATAGCTTGTTTTGGAATACTAGCAAGTAAAGAACCTAAATTAGGTAATTTCAATCCACCCCATCCTTGTGGGTTCATTTTTTGGTTATTTGCGCGTCGAATTACTGCCATTTTATATAAAACACATGCATTTTGTATGTGAAATATATAAATGTCTCAACACTTTAAATGGTACCCAGGCTCCGACGAAGTCGTAGTTCCATGGAATGCTCGTTACTCTTTTCCATCTCAAGCCAATAAAACTGTTAAATTAACACCAAGAATCCCACCAAAGAACGGTGCATCTTTCCAACCTGGTAATGTAATTCGATTGGAATTCCCTGCTCAAGGTTACGTTAATCCATCAAATACAACTTTATCTTTTGATGTCCAGTTAGTTCCACCCACTGGAACTAGCAATGCTGAACAAGTACGATTCCAAAACAATATCCAATCTATTTTCTCTAGAGTTCGATTGTTATATGGAAGTACTCCTATCGAAGATATTGTAAATTATAATGTTATTGTACGCGCATTGACTGAATGGTCGTCTAGTAATCCTACAGTTCCTGACCAATCAACTACAAGCGAAGGTATTGGTGGTGTTACCTTTGGTTCTTTACCTACTAGTTATACTCCGGCGAATGGTTCTGCTGCTATTACGTTGGGGCCTAGTACTTCACTTAATCCTCAAGGAATGATTAATGTTCGTCAAGCTCATATTCAAGGTACTGATAATATTGTTGGTGCAGATTCTCCAGCCGCTTTGGTCAGTGGAACTGGTGTAGGAAGAGTACCTAATAATATTCAACCTGCTGGTTTAACTACAACTGGTCCTACTCGGCGATACCAAATTTCGTTTGCTCTTGGTATGTTTACTCAAGAAAAATTGATCCCTACAAAATTCATGGCATCTCAATTGGCTATTGAAATCACTCTTGAAACTCCTGCCGCATGTATGATCATGAAATCAGATCCTTCAGGTACTTATACTGCGCAACCAACTTACAATGTTACGAATGTCAATTTAATTCCTGAAATTTTGGAATTTGATGCTAGTTATGATGCAATGTTTTTAATGGGATTACAACAAGGTGGTGTACCAATCAAGTTCTCTTCATGGCATACTTATCAATTTTCTACTGGTGGGTCATCCAGACTTAATCTACAAATACAAGAACGTTCAAGATCAGTAAAAGCTTTATTTGCCGTCCAGCGAAGAGCTCCAGCTACTATAGATACTGATTCAGGGGCATTACACTTTTGTACTGGAGGTACAACATCTATTCCAGCACTTGGAACACCCCCTGCTCTTGGTACGGTTCCCTCACCTATTTCTCTACAAGATTATCAGTATAGAATTGGTGGTCGTTATTTCCCAGCTTCACCAGTACAATGTTCAACTCCTGGAGGCAGTATTCCAAATGGTAGTGCTGAAGCCGTGATTGAATTACAAAAAGCTTTAAATCAATTGGGTGATTATCGTTTGTCTTCAGGTGTTAATTCAAAAACATGGGGTATTGGACAATGTTTTACTGGGTTTCTTCCATCGTCCGGCAGTGCTGTTAGGGGATTATATGATCAGCGTTATTTGGAACATGATTTTACCTCTTCCCATGTAATGACTTCTGGTGGTGTTACATATATGACCAATGTGACATCTTATAATGCTTCAGGAGCTGCAACTACTACCGCACCTAAAGGTGGAAATGCTTTTGCTGGGAATACTGGATCAGCTAATTTTGCAATGGCTATTGATTTGGAAACTTCAAACGGTGTTGAAATTTCAGGTTTAAACGCTGAAGAACAAGTAATTTTTATTATTAATCCTAGTCTGATATTTCTTTGATTGCAAATTATTCTGTTGCACAAGAAGCTACATTCAGCATTGAAGTTTATTCATACTATGATGCCATGATTATTTTGAGAGAGAATAATGTACTAGAACTTATTCAATAAAGTATGTGTTTGGTTATAAATGAGTTCGTCATATATTGATCCAGAGTACGAGTACCACGAATTTTATTTGGATTCAAAGGATGCGTCAACGTCTGCTGATTCAAATATTTCTTCATTAAATTTACCAGTGTTCCAGTTAACCCAACCTTTACGTGATGTGGTTAGTTTTAAAGTTTTGGAAGCACAAATCCCTTTATCGTATTGTATTACCAAAGGAATTTCTTTTAAAATCAATTATTATAACACGTTTGCTGTAGGAGGTACACCTGTAATTGGAGCAACAAAAGTAGTTAATCTACCTTCTACTGGAAACCCTACTGGAGCACAAATAGCTAATTTTATCACAGGGAATTTAGGTGATCCTACTGCTTTAGGTGCGACCGGTTGGACACATTCACCTAGTAATACAACAGTTGTATGTTCATTTGTACCTGCTGCATCATCAGTTACTGGAGCGCCATACTTTAGTTTTGTTGTTTCTGCTGAAAATAATCAAACAGTAGGTTTTTCCCAACAAGATTTTAGTATAACTATTGAAACTCAAGGGGCTCGTGATGTTGTTGGATTTCCTATAGGTACGACCAATTGTAATGGTTTTGGAGTATATGATTATACTGGTATTAGTGGTAAATATATTTGGAGTCCACAACCAACTTTAATTACCGGCGCGCCTTATGTTTATGTAACATCAAATGCTATAGGAAATTTGTGCAAAACATATCTACCACTTGGTGCGACTTTATTAGGAGGTGGTGTTTCTTCACCACAGTTGGCAAAAATTCCAGTTTCAAATGTTGTACAAGGTCAATGGTTAGTTTGGCAAGATTCAAATCCTGCATGGTTTGATGTAGATAATATTGCTACATTGTCACAATTAGATTTGTTTATTCAACTAGGAAATTATGGAGGATATATTGATTTCCAAGGTTTATCGTTTTCTTTGAAACTTGGAGTGTTGGTGAAGAGAAGTACAAAAATACATAATAATGGGCGAGGTACTTTTGTTCAATCTACACCGTTTTTTATGAGCCAGCGTTAAATAAAGTATGTGTTGAATTTAAAATGGAGGGTAGGAGGTCCCCGGAGCTTGACAAGTATTACGCGTGGAAATATGCTCAACATAAACGAGCATTTGATGTGATCCGTACGATGGCGAGTTTTCCTCAGGAGGTGAACCATGCGATGATGCCGAGGAACCCAATGAAGTTTAAAAAAGGTGGGCGTGTTAAAAAAACAGGGAAAGCTATTTTACATAAAGGCGAGTTTGTTTTACCAGTAGGTGTTAAACCTACAAAAGCTCAAATGAAAAAAGTAGCAAAGAAAAGGAAATAAAGTATGTGTTGAATTTAAAATGACTACTCTTGCTAAACCTAAAAGATTGAACCAGGTTGATGTGGCTTTACCAGGAATGGTGGGAAGTGTTGGTGATACAATGAATAGTGTTCGATTGGCTCAATCTGCTCCAGAATTACCACTCAGATATGATGCTCAATTTTTTGATCGTCGTGATAACGGAAGTATTCTAACTCCACAACCTTATACTTATGATTCAGCATGGAATATGGGAAGAGGTGAACAAACCGCTTATGGATTGATGCAACAGGATATACGTGCTCCAGATAAATTACATGAACCTACTTTAGGAGCTATACCTCAATATGAATGGAGAAACAAACTAGCGACTGTATATAAAGCTAAAAGAACCGGTGATAAATTTTTACCTTTACCTGGGGCTTATGCTCTAGCTCAAGGGGAAATGGCTCGCGGTGGCCAAATTGTAAGGACTACAGATATTGAAGGATTATATTCTGTTGTTGAAAACCAACAACCATCACCATCTGTAGGATTGGCAAGGGATAACGAAGCTTTGGCACGTAGAATGAAGAAATTAAACACACCTCTACCAAACTTAAGAATTGTTACTAATCCACTCAGACCATCAATGGTTTCTTCGAGTGGTAATGTATCAGTAATGGATCCAAGTAGTGCTATGGGAAATACGTCAATAGTTTCGCCAAATGGATTACCTACATTTTTTGGTTAATAAAGTATGTGTTACATATTATGAAAAGTAAACAATCATATACTTTTGAACACGAAGGCGCGCAAACTGCTCCAACAAAAATTCCTAAATTTAAAGTTAAATATGCAAAGAAACAAAAACCTAATACTACTTTAGGTGAAGCTCCCGCTAATGTTTATACAATGTCGACATATTCACCTTTAATACAACAAATAGATTTGCCTGCTCCAGTTGGATTACCAACTTTACTTAGTCCTAGTTCATTTTCCACGGTTAGTTCTTTATCTTCTGCTGCACAAGATAGGTTAATGCAACAATTAAATTTCTCTCAACACTTGGGGGAAATTTCGCCCATACCTGAAAATATACAACAGATTTTAAATGAAACTGCTGCCTATGAAAATTTGCAAAATCAAATTGCTAATGCAGGTACGTGGAATGGTGAAGGAATACCTGTTATTCAAAGACCTCATCCCCCTGCTCCAATCCGTACAACTCTTAGTCCACGAACTCGACCACCACCTGGATTTTATTATGAATCACCAGTATCTGGAAGTAGTCATATGTCGGTAGATTCAGTGTAAATTTTGTTTAATAAAAATAGGGAAAATTTGAGAAAACGCCCTGCTCAATCACCCATAGAGCCAGGATTTCCTACTTTAAATCGCAGGGTTCGCCCTCGCATTAATCCTATCACTAGTGCTACAAGCTCAACTGCTACAAGTTCCACTAGGAGTGCTCCTCCGGGATATATTTCACCATTATTGCCAGATTATTCTCATCCATGGGATGAAAGTGCTCCCGATTATTCACCAAGACGATTTTGGCCAACAGATGATGAGTACCTTTGGCGGACGTCTCGAAATATAATTGAAATGATCAATTCTCAAGGTTATACACCAGATGAGCTTCAAGATACACTTGCTGAAAGTCTTCACCAGGCAATCCGAAATGGTATTATAAGTCCAGAAGAAGCAGTCACATTGGCTGATTATGTTGAAAATGCCCTACGTTTTACTGGAACTGGTTATGAAAACTTTGCAAGAAGAATATTTTTGGTTAGAGCGGCTCTTTCGGGGCCAAATAATGTAGAAAGAGTAAGAAATCTTTTGCAAAATATACGCGCATCTCCCGATCCAGTATAAATAGCTAGCATGTTTTTGAAAAAATAAATGGTTCTTTACGCAGCAAAATTGAAAGGTAATGCTAAACCGGTTTCTAAAAAAACTGATCTCCCTTCTCAAGAGTCTAGTGAACCTATACCTATCATGGATCCCAAGGAGGCTGCCAAATTACGGAGAAAAGAGAAAGCCGCAGCCAAAAAGGAAGAATTGGCGCGTCAGGAATCTGAAGCAAAAGCCGCTTTGGAAGCTAAAGAGAGGGAATTAAAACAAGCCGAAGAAGCTTTGTTAGCCAAGAAGGAAGCTCAAAAAGAAAAACGTCGGCTTGCACGTGAAGCAAAAAAGCAAGTACCTACTCCTCCGGAATCTGTATCTGTTGAATCTGTTGCAACTGAAGTTTCTGCACCGAAACCTACTAAAAAACGTAAACGTAAGGAAATAACTCTGGATGAACAAGTTGATCAAGCTGTAAATTCTCTTGCGTCTGATGAACCCCCTGCATGGTTCAAGAAGTATGTAGCAGGTGTAAAGAACGAAGAACGCGCTCTTACCGAAGCGCCAAAAAAACCTAAAAAGGAAGTTGCAAGGGAAGCTGATGAAATGGCTCGCCAGCAATGGGGTAATGGTCTTGTTCGTGACCGTGTCAACAATGAAGTTGATAAACACATGAACCGTATGTACCAAATGATTTTCAACCGTTCTTCATTTGATGGTTTATAAATGAAATAAATGTATGGTTTTAATGATATGAAAGTATTAAGTGTTAAACCTATTCCCGTACCTACCAAATGGAAACATCCTCCACCCCCAAACGATGTACTACCAAAACACGAATTTACCATGGGATTAATAGCTCCAAAAGGCGCTGGAAAAACCACTGTGATATGTAACCTATTAAATTTCTATAAGGGGTATTTTCACAATATACTAGTATTTTCACCAACAGTTGCAAGTGATGAAAAATGGGACTGGGTAAAGGATCAGAAATTATTAATACAAAACAAACCATTGATAGAGTTTGTAAACAAACAGAAAAAGAAAGAAATGAATGGGATTGTAGAGCAGGCTGATATGTCTAGTGAGTTTGATGGATTAGTTGAACCTTTAAGAGACGATTTTGATGGAAAGATACCTGAAGAATGTTTTTTATCCGATTATGATGAAAGTACATTGCAAGAGATTATGGATGAACAGATGCAAGTTGTAAAGCTTTTAAAAAAACATAAACAAAGCAAACACTTGGCTAACAGGATTCTTATCATATTTGATGATTTGGTTGGAAGTAGTTTATTTAGTGGAACACGTAACAATCCGTTCAAAAAACTGAATACTACTCATAGGCATTATTCTTGTAGTATGTTGATGGTCAGTCAAGGTTATAAAGAAATACCTAAAACGGTTCGAACAAACTGGAGTTGTTTACTTATTTTTGAAATACCTAATGAAAAGGAAATTGAAGTTATTTATGAAGAGTTTCCAATGGGTTTAAAACGTGATAACTGGCAGGAAGTATATGAGTATTGTACTAAAGGAGACCACGATTTTATGTTTATGAACTACCAAAAGGAAAAACGGTTAAGGATAATGAAGAACTTTGATGAAGTAGTTTTCTTTGACACGTGAACTTGACTATAAAAGGTAGGTTAAATAAAAAATGGTTATGAAAATTGTCGTATTTACTGATCAACAACCTACCGCTGCTGATAGTGCTTTAATAGCTAAATTTGAAAATAATGGGTATAGAGTACTGGTTGATTCGATTCATAAACATGAAATATCGTGGATTATTAGAAATTATTGTGATGCTCCTCATCGAATATATTATGCTGAAAAGACTGAACTGTATGATGGAATCGTAAAGGAACTTGATGAAAAGTCGCCGTTTAGTTTTATCGCACATTTCAATAATGATGATGTTATTAATAATACAGATTGGGTTTATATTAGATTGTTTTTTAAAGCTATTCTTTATGACCAGAGAATGCCTAGGCTAACCAGGAGATTGACTGCTATGTTGAATGATTCGCACAAGGAAGAAATTGTTTGCCCTGATCCTATCCAAGAGGAAGAAATGGAAGAGGAAGTTGAGCCTTGTTATACTTTTAAAAAAGCTATTTTTGAAGACAGGAATATTGCGTTGTGTGAAATTATAAAACCTATTTTAGTTAAATGTCAGGATAAATTGCGTGAAAAGGAAAAAGTTGAACAAAGTGTACCTTACACTGTGGTTATAAGAAACTTTGCGACGAGAGGATATTATCCTTTGTTTTGGTCAATGTTTATTTGTGAAAGCTGGGGTAAAGATAATAAGGATATACAGTTCTTGAAAGCTTTGTGGGCTGACTTGAAAATGGAAGGAGAGTTTAATATGGATCAAATTTTGGATAATGGGATGAAAGAATGTACTTATGAAGGTAATGAAGGTGCTTGTGCCGGTCCTGAAGTATATAGAAGAAGTCTTAGTGAAACTTTGGATGTTTTATTATCAAAAGAACGTGGTTACCAATAAACTACTCGGTTTTAGCTTTCTTTGCTGGTGGAGTTGTAGAATGATCAAGGGATTTCAAGTCAATAAGGTTGATGGAAAGTCCATACATTTTGTCTTCAAAGTTGATGTAGCCCAGTAATTCGACCAAGAGTTCAACTGGATGGTATGCTCTGAATGGCGCATCGGCAGGTTTCTTTGGGTTGAGTTTAACGTTCGAGGTGAATTTGTAAGACGACTTGTCTTTAGGATACTTGAGTTTGATCCATAAAGTATCATTCTTGATAAAGTCTTTGGCTGTCCACGAATCGTCAAGGTTAAAGGATTCAAAGAGTACGTTAAACTGTTCAATAGTTTCCAAGTCCTCATCATCTGAAAATTTGAAGCCTAATGAGTGGGTGCCGTACTCTGATGATACTACTATCCCGTCGGAAAAGACTTCTCCTACTAGAGTAAGTTTGAGTGGACGTTTTTCTGATTTGACTCTGATTATATGAACCGATTTCTTTGGTTCTTTTTCATATTTTTGGAGTTCTTTGGCAAAATCAAACTTGTCGAATTCAAATGGGTTTTGTACTAGTGTTTTTGGAGTTAGATCTGGCATTTGATTTATCGAAAATGGTAGTTTCTATTTATAGTTTGTTTGTACTTATTTATGTGCATTAAAGAATGTGAAAGTGCCACTTGATTTATTAAAAAAGTATTTTAGGTGAGTGGAATAAGACGAAAATATGATGTTCGTGAAAGTCAATAGTGAAACGTTGGATTTAATGGAAAGCATGATATACCCTAATTGTTACGACTTGTTTAATCAGTTCAAGGATTTGCGTATTCGAAGGAACGGTGTTTCTACTCTATGTTCTGGGATAAAGGTAAATGCAGATTTAGGCGAGCGTTGTGTGCTCACTGACCGGTATGGATTTTGTGTATCAAACCATGTGGAAGTACAGAACGTTGGGTTGTGCAATGACCAATGTATTGTATTAAAATTTATTAATCGGACTAATAAGGACGTGATTATTCCTTATGGGGAAATAGTGGCACAGATAATGGTTCTGCCGATTGATATGGTTGGAAGATAAAATGTGAGTGATTAATAAAATGGAGTGGATGAATAACGATCAAATTTTAAGTATTGTTCTTGGAGCTTTATTGGCTATTAGCGAAATCCTTGGAAGTGTAAAGCGTGGGCCAAACGGGATCTTGCATGCTGTATGGAAGTTTTATAACTTGAAAGTCGAGTTGGAGTATGATGAAGACGGTGAACATGATGCTGCTGCTGAAGCAAATGAAAGAGTTAGTAATGACCGCTTACCCAATAGAGAGACGATCGTGCTCGAAGGTGGGAAAGCTGATGGTAGTGTTGGTACAAATGTTTTATTAGTTCAATAAATAGTTTTAAAAAAAGATGAGAGAAATCGTAAGTGGATGTTTATTCACCTAATGGTTTTTATTAAGAAAATAATCATCCACTCTCGACCCTCTCACCTTTCTTATAATGAGTATTAATGAAGTTGACAATCTTTTTGGCTGCTATGAATCGCCTAAGTCTGGATAGTGAGGATATTTTTCGAGTCTGTCGGACTATATGATTAATTTGATGTTGAAGTATAGCTTGGATTTGTGAGCGAAGTCTACGGGCGTTGTGATTGCGAAGTCGGTCTAAGTGTTGTTTTGTTCTCCCCATTAAATAAAAGGAAAGAAAAACCGCTGAATTTATAGTCCTAGAGGCTGTGGTTCCCGGGCCAGGCTCAGTCGGGCGGTGCTGACGTAATCAATGGGAATGAATGGGGAGCCGAGTTGGGCTCAATCGGATGAATGGGGAGCCGAGTTGGGCTCAATCGGATGAATGGGGAGCCGAGTTTACCCGAAAACGTCCGTGCGTACCCCCCGAAGGGTAAGGTGGCTTAGTGGGTAAAAAACCCAGTATATATATACTCTCTC
>Ga0208644_1001344_pt1 | contig 20599 bp, 21 predicted proteins | sample VirMetDEL_Nov_18_FD_184517 | JGI IMG/M metagenome (GOLD analysis project Ga0208644, IMG submission 184517) | Aqueous microbial communities from the Delaware River and Bay under freshwater to marine salinity gradient to study organic matter... | ecosystem: Environmental > Aquatic > Marine >...
TGACTGTGGGGAGCTCCACACCTGTCACCCTCACACAGACCCGCGCCAATGCCACAGTCTCAGCTATCGCCAACGATAGGCGAACGCTCACAGTCAACAGCCAAGCCACAGCGCTCCAAGCTGATCAGCTCAAGGCTTACCTTGTGACTGATGGTGATAGCATCTACAGCGTGACTGTGGTGAGGATGGTGGGAACCACGGCCATTCTCGCTGAGCCTCTACCTCGTGAGGTAGACATGAGTGAGACGGCTGAGCTTGTCTTTGGGATGCACTATGGGACCATCCCCTCAGTCATCACCAACACATCAGGCTATTATCCCATTCAGGTTAGCTATACGCTCGACATGGGACAGCAGACACAGACCAAGCTTGAGAAGGGGCTTCTCAAGGTCACACCACGCCCATTTGATACAGGGCTGAGCCATGATGAGCTTGTGGGCCAATTCCCTCAACTAGCTGACATGCTCCCACGCCGTCAAAGCTCATTTGAAACTCAGATTGAGGCGGCCTTGGCTGAGGTGGTTTTGGTGGTCAGAGATCATCTGAAAGATGAGCCAGAGGTCACAGAGGATGAGGTGTTCAACGCTGGCTCATTCCTCAACGCTCACGCCTACTGTACTGCGGCGCGTGTGTATGAGATGGTCAATCAGCTTGATAACGCCAACCTCATGAGACAGCGCTGTCAGGAGCTCATGGATATTAGCTTGAGGTCATTGGCCTTAGACCGCGATGGGGACAACGTGGTGGATGACACTGAGCTAGATGTGGCAAAGAAGGGAGGGAGCGCGCGCGACCTCAGAGCCTCATGGAGCTCCTACGCCAAGACAGCCTATGATGCCACCTTCACACCCACTCGTGGGATGAGGCACTAACATGACCGCCAAGGTCAGGCTCAACCTCCCCACCTCGCTGTGGACCGCTAAGGATAGCGCGCGCTTGGCGCAGAATACCTTGGCGGCCATCAAGCTGAGGACCACCCGGGGGGTGGATGCTGATGGTAGACCCTTTCAACCTTACTCAACTAACCCTATCTATGTTCCATATCGAGGGGCAAGGCTGAAGCCTAAGGGTGGGCGCGTGTCACGCTCAGGGCGCTCAGTCTACTATGAGGGTGGTTATCGTGAGTACAAGAGTGAGAGCAGAGAGCACTTTGTGGGCTCGAGCGCCCTAGTGGACCTCACCCTCAGCGGGGCGCTTCTCAATAACCTCATGGTGCTTCAAGCCACAGACAGCTTTTTCATCATTGGCCTCACTCAGGAGGTCAGAGGCTATGGGTACAAGGTCAACGCTCAACGTGAGTTCCTTGGTCTATCTCCAAGAGATGTCAATGTGCTAGTCTCAGCGGTACAAGCTGAGATCACAAAGAAGATCAAGAGGGGGAGCAAATGAGCCAAGGCATCTATTCAGCGCTCGACTACTTAGAGGGTCAGATTGAGGCCACCCTCCCTAAGACTGACTCTCACCACGGCTTTGTGTCTATCAACAGCTCAGGGCGTGTGGGACCGCTTGAGGCTCATCAGCACACCACGCGATTCTTTGAGCTCAGGCTTGAGACGTTCGCCATTGATGATGGTGAGGCTGGCATCAGTGGACGTAGGCGCGCCACAGTTAATCTGAGGGTGCGCTATGATATTGGTGAGCTCCACTTTATGGAGAGGATGATAGCTGAGGACGCAGCCGCGCTCATGGTCACCCTCAAAGGCCCACAGTATAATCTAGCCTCAACAGGTATCGTCTCATTGATCCCTGGCGAGCCAACCACAGAGCCAATCCTTGACCCCACCTCTGAGGTCATGGCCTTGGTCCTAACCTTTCCCTTTGACCTGCTTTATTTGGAGGCGCTATGAGCGTGACCCACAGAAGTTTAAGCGTGGCTGTTGAGAGCTCCTTTGGCTCACTCAGCTCAACCACAGGCCTCCCTGATAACAGTGGCCTGTCCTTCACCTCAATCCCATGTGAGCGTGACCCTATTATCGTTTATGGTGACCCTGTGGTCAGCGAGCGCAATGATGCAAGAGATGGTACTTATGGCCTCGCTCCTGAGCCTGACACAGTGTGGTCTGGTGGGTCGCGTGTTCGACGTCGAACAGGTCAAGTCACACTCAGGCTTGACCTCACTACTGTGGGGAGCTCTCTCACCAACTATGAGGCCAACTATCTTGGCAAGCTCCTAGCTGGTGGGTTCAAGTCCGCTTACAGCTCCTCAGGGACAGACTCAATCACCGCCATCTCTGACGTCAACACCTTCACGCCCACCACAGGCTCAAACTACATCGCAGGTGGCTTGATTGGTGTAGACATCAATGGGCGCGCCGAGTACAGCGCTGTGACTGATACAGACGTGACGGGTGATGTGACTGTGAGCCCTGCCTTCAGCTCAGGCTTTACAGGAACGCCGACCGCTCAGCTCCTACAGACATGGTACGCGCCACAACAGACCGCTGAGCTTGGCTCAACGCGCTACTCCCTGAGCTTCCGTGTGGATGGGGTCAACTTCCGCTCATATGCTTATGGCTGCCGACTTGAGAGCATGACTCTGAGCCTAGACAATGGGCGCGTCATGGCTGACCTCACCTATCAAGCGGCGCTCATTCAGGATGATCACGCTTCAGCGGTTGGACCTGTCGAGCCAAGCTATAACAGCGGAGCGCCCTGCTTCTTCCGTGGCTCCTATGCTGTCATCTCAAGCGGGTCACCCACCTCCCTGACTGACGCCTCAACAGGTGACACCCTGGGACGTATCGCCCTTGATGTGGATGACTTCACCCTCACAGTCACCAACACCCTCACGCCAAAGGGTCACTCTAACAGCATCTTAGCCATGAGTGACATGGAGGTGACTGATGTTGACGTGGAGCTCACCCTGACCTTGAGCAACGTCAACACCACCATCAATGATGACTTCTTCAATAGAACGCTTCGTCAGGTGTTAGTGGGCTTTGGTCCATTGGCTAATGGTCAGGGTGGAGCCTTCCAAATCCCTGCGGCTTACCTTACTGTGGACCCCTCCAAATATGACCCAAGCGGGAATGACATCGTCAGACAGCAACTCACCTATAAGGCTTCACGCTTTGGTGGTGACATTGATGACAGCTCATATGAGGCTTGGAACAGTCCCTTTAGGCTTGCATTAGGTAAAGGTTAAAACACATGGCGCTCTCTTTCCTCCCAGACTCTGACCTCACCCTTGATGTGGTGGTAACTTGTGACCCTGCTGTGGAGGCTACTCCTGAGCAGGTGAGCGCCTACATGTTGAGCGGTGAACCTTCAGACCTTGGAGGGATCGAGGGCGCTACTGTGTTTACCCTCAAGGCGCTCTCACCTAGTGACAGGGAGACAGCTGAGGTCAAGGCGGGCGCTTACACCCGCTCTGAGCTTGGGCGCCTCCTGTGGCTTGAGGCTCCTGATGAGCAGAGGGCTAAGGCGAGGTGGCATCATGAGCTTGCTGAGGATGAGCGTGAGGCGCTCGCCTCATATCAAGCTTACCTCAATAGGGTGTTTGTGGAGATGGTCAAGGTGGCGCTCATCAGCATTGATGGTGAGCCAGCTGAGGGGAAGCTTGACCTGATCACACCTGACTCTCATAGGCTTCAGGTCATTACTGAGCTAGTGCAACACATCCAACGGATGAGCCTCTTAGGTCAGCGGGGAAAATAGCGCTCGCGTCCTCTGTATGGCTTGCCAACAGCGGGGGGCGCGGGTGGAGCTGTGACCAATGCAGGGCGCGCCCTGCGTTAAGGCGTCAGCGTGGGAATTGTGGCGGGCCGTTTAAGGAGGGGCTTCCCCTCGCTCAGCGTGATGAGCGGGGCTTATTTGTCCCTGGTTATCGAGTAGCGCCAAACTGTGGCGGGGGCTTTGCTGACCTTGAGGTCAGGTCTTGTCCTATAGCTGATCAGAATAGAATGGCCTCAATCATTGAGGTCTATCATAGGCACAGGCAGGGGCTCAGCTCCATAGCGTCTAGCTATCCGCGCCCCACCTGTGCAATAATTGAGGCGCTTGACGTGCTACATCATAACTCTGAGGAGTTATTACACAGACAGCGTGAGCAAGCTCTACAGGAGGCCCAGCATGGCTGAGAATACAATTCAGATCGAGGTTGAGCTAAAGGGTGAAAAGGACGTCACCAAACAGCTAGACAATTTGAAGGATGGAGCCAAGGACGTTGGCGAGGGCTTCAAGGGTGTCACCAAGATCATGGACAAGAGTAGCGCCCAAATTGGTGAGGGGCTGTCAACCATGTCTGACGCTGTGGGGTCGAGCGTTGAAGCTGTCAAATCACTCAAGGGCGCTGTGGGCGCTTTGGGTCAAGGTGGTGTCGCCAGCTTCCTTAGCTTGGCTTCACCTATTGCCTTGGTCACTACAGCGGTGGCTGGTCTATATGAGGGCTTTAGACAATTAAGTGGAGCGGCTAAAGAGGCAGAGGACCGCCAAGAGGCTATGGCCGCCGCTTCAGCTGACCTCACCTCAAAGCTTGAAGCGCTCGCTGAGGGTGGAGTTATCCCAACCACTAGCGCCCTGCTCAAGTTCACTCAGGTCACCCTTCAATCTCAGGTAGCCAAGGAGCTCCTACAGAAGCAGGTGGAAAAGAGCCGCCCACAAATGGAGGCTTACACTGAGTCACTTGACGCTGTTGGCAAGGCTCAAGATGAGCTCAACAAGCTAGACGCTAAGGGCTTGAAGCTATCTCAGGAGGGCTTGGCGGCGCGTAGGCGATTAACCACAGCTGAGATGGAGCGTGATAAAGCTCAAGGCGCTCTCAATAAGCGTCTCAAAGCCCTTCAGGGTCCACTACAGCAAAACCTTGAGCTTATCGCTAAGGCGTCAAAGCAAGAGAAGGAGCTTGAGGAAAACACCACGGACAATCTCAAAGCCAAGGTCAAAGAAAACGCTGAAAGATTAAAGACCTTACAAATAGCGGAAGAGGAGCTCTACAATCGTGACGCCTTAGCGCTCGCCTATACCAAAGAGCAGATCAGCCTTGACGCTTCCAAGGTGGCGAGGCGCTCTGAGGATATGGAGCGCGCTGAGCTCATCAAGACCATTGATGAGCAGACCCAAGCTATTCAAAAGCTCAATCAGGCTGATGTTATAGGTCGAGCGTCATCAGCTAAAGCTAGGCGTCAATTTGCTGAGGCTGACAAGAAGGCGAGCGAGGCTGAGCGCAAGCGCCTCGAGGAGATGAGCAAGGCTAGAGCCCGCGCGGCTCAAGCTGAGCAGACACGTCAGACCCTCCTACAGAGCCAGCTCAATCAGCTCAATATCAAGCTCACTAAGGAGGGAGATGATGAGCTTCTAGCCCTAGCGCGTGAGCGTTATAAGACAGGGCTTGAGCTTGCCAAGGATGACGCCATGAGGCGGGCGGTAGTTCAGAAGCAGTACCAGCTTGAGATCAATACTATCATGGATCAGGCAGAGGCTAAGGAGTTCGCCCGCATGGAGAGGATGGACGCTGAGCGCCAGCGCTCGCTTGAGCGTCAGGCTGAGGCGAGGAGGAAGGCGCTTGAGGCTGAGATAGCAGCTCAGAAGGAGCTCCTTGAGATGGTGGGCGCTACCATTGAGCACTATGGAGAGGGCTTGGCTGAGGCGGGTGTGTCAGCCCTCCTCTTTGGTGAGGGGTTCAAGAAAGCGGCGGGTGAGGTTTTAAAGGGGCTCGCCATTGAATCAGGGGTGAGGGCGCTCATGGAAGGTGCTAAGGCTTTGGCCGCCCTCTTCATTAACCCAGCGGCGGCGGCGGCTCACGCCAAGAGCGCTGGTATCTTCACAGCGGCGGCGGTGGCTGCTAGAGCTGGCGCGGGGGCGCTTGGTGTAGGTGGTGGCGGTGGAGGTGGTGGGACAACCGCCTCACCTTCAGGAGCTCCACAGGTGGCGAGCGCTCCACAGCGTGAACAGGCTGAGACTTCATCAACTGTGGTCAATATCAACTTCGGTGGCGCTGTGATATATGACACCCAAGAGGCAGCGCGGCGCGCTATGGTCAATGACATAGTCCAAACCTACAACCGCAACCCTAGAGGGATGGCGCGCTTTAGTCAGCAGAGGATGAGGTGATTCCATGCCATACAACACACCCGCTCCCAACTTCGGCCTCTTGGCTGCCTTTGATGCTCGCCAATGGGCAGGGGTTGACGTGGTACGCTACAACGCCACAGACGTCAGCCTTCCTTCATACGCCACAGGAGGGGGAGTATATGAGGATGGGCTATTCTTCCTTAATGGGCGAGGGGTTGGAGACACCACACCCACAGACGCGATGGGGACGCTTGAGGAGGCTTTGGGGACGCTAGCCACCTTTAACACCACCTGGGCGGTGGAGCTCACAGAGGACGATAGAATCAAGATCACCTCAGACGCTCTTTTTAGAGTGACCCCTCTTGACGCTGATGTCTTAGGGCTTGGCACATCTACAGCTGTGGTGGATGGGACTAATTTTAGCGTGACCGCCTCAGCGGATTGGACGCGCGGCGTCTATAGTGGCGAGCGCTATCAGTTTGACAATCTGTTAGGGACTAGCTTTGACGCCTTCAGGTCAGCTGAAAACAGGCCATGGCCCTCTCAGGACGTAGTGACCACCTTGAGAGAGCGTGGCTCAGGTGACGTGGATGACCTAGCGCCCACAGATTGTCTTGAGGAGCTCATCAGGGATCAAGCGGGTCAAGAGATCAGATTCATCCTCAATGATGTGGGTCATGTTGAGGTGTGGTACATGAGCACAGGTCTTTTCGGCTGGCTTGATACTAGCTTCAGAGATCGCCTTGGGTTTAATGGGCGTGAGGACGCTGAGGCCATGGGCTCAACCTCCACGCCTTATGTGGCGCGTATCGTGGCATCCAATCCCATGCCAGGGGCGCTCCTCCCCTCAAGACCCTTTCAAGATCACCACTACAGCGTGGAGAGCGTGACCCAAGCGCGCCGTAAGATTGGCGGGGGCTACACCTCCAACCTCATTGGCACCTACACCACAAGCGCGCTGAGCTTTGACCTTGACGCCTTGCTAGATGTCCGTGACCTATACCGTCACTTTACTGATAGCTTTGTCCCATATGCCTCCAATGGTGAGCGGGTCAATTTCTACCAAGGGTGGGGTGATTCTAGGCGCTCGCTCAGGTCAGCCTTGGTCAGCTTCACACAGGAGCCCTATGACCTCATCTATACATCTGAGGACAATGGTGACCAAGGCAGGCTCAGGTGCTCGATTGTGACCGCCTCTTATGACCTCGCCTTTGGCTCACTGAAAAGGCGTGTACCTGTCAGCCTGAGATTGGAGCACTTATGAGTAACAGCTTTACAACACCTCCCACGCTCGCTGATGAGGTGACTGTGGTGGCGGGTCAGGTCATAGGTGAGGGAGCTGTCACAGCTATGAGTGACACAGCGAATTATCTATACGCTCATGGTGGGACTCACAATGTCTTGAGCCAAGCGTGGGCTGAGGGTCAATTCACTCAGAAGGGGACCACCTACCAGCCAATGGTTGAATATGTCATCCCTGTCATTACGCTTGACCACTATGAGCTCCACCTTCACCTGATAGCCTTAGGACCAGGTGGCATTAGGTCAACGCTGACCATTGGCTCAGATGTCTACACCGCTGAGACGCTCTCAACAGGAGCTGGCCCACACATCATTGAGCAGACTGTGACTGTGACTTCTACACCCACAGCCAACTATGCCACGCTCTCAATTGAGGTGAAGCACACCACAGGCACACCCAACCATCATGAGATCAGGACGCTTGCGGCTCATTGGGTGGCTAAGGCGTCACCGCTCAGCGCAGGGGTCAAGCTTGATGCTGACTCAAACGCCTTCACACCCTTTGGGCTCAACAGGGTGGGGAATGATTACCCACTCAGCGCCCGATGGGGCGTGGATATGCTTGAGAACATTGAGACACTTAGACAGCGTCCTATGGTCTACACCACATGGAGCGGGGTTGATAATCTGCTCAATGCTCCTACATCAGTCTCAGACCCTGCGCCCGCTGTCTATTTGGGCGTGGGTGATATTGAAGTCTTATTCAGCCCTGTTTGTGTACCTCATGAGGCGTTTGACAGCGGGAATGATTACACCATCACAGTATGGATCAACATGGTGAACATCAGCGCCACCTATCCCTCAAGAACCTTTGTAGTCATGGGTCAACAGATCACAGTCACAGCCAATGGGTGGAGCTCCCATCAGATCACAGCAAGGCCAGACCCTGATGAGGAGATGAGCCAGCTTTATAATCTGAATATCTATAGAGCGGGGCTTGATAACGTTGAGACAAATTGGGATCACCTAATCACAGGGTTTGTGCTTCCCTCGCCTCCCTATCCATTTATTCAAGGGCTCTGCATTTGGGGAGTGTAAGACATGGCAACACCTACTAATTTTCAACCGCTCCCCTCAGCTCAGGCTTGTCACAATGGTGTGATCACTATGGGAGCTCCTGTGGCTCAAATGGCTATGAGCCTCAAGACCCTCAACCAAGTTAAGTTTAGGTCAGCGGGCTTCTACCATGTAGGGCGCTCAACCTACTTCTCACAGTTTGTGACAGCCTATAAGAAGGCGGCTATTTATCGAGGGTCACAGCCTGGTCCTACCAAGGGTCAAACTGATGAGTTCGACTTCTTCTATTTCAGCCTCCCCACCTCAGAGTGGATCGGGGTTGAGATCATCTATGGCGCTTCAACAATCAACCCTACCACCCTCAACGGGCCAAACATTCTCCTTGAGCTGTATGAGATCAGCGGGGGCGCGATTGGGGCTAAGATTGATGAGGGGTGCGTCTTTACCTATCCCGACCAAATACAAATTGTGGAGCGTACTGAGCTAACAGGAGCCAACAGGGTCAACACAGGCTCACGCCTCTTTACCTTCCCAAGTGGAGGGCTGAGCGCTCCAACCATCCCGCGACCTCTCTACATACCGCCAGCCAATCGAGGTGATGAGCTCGCTGTCAGGGTGACAGCTGAGGAGGTTATCATCTATGCGGTCCACTTGTTTGACATCTACCAGGAGGCCTAATGAGTATCACGGATGATCGAGCGCGGCGGGTGTTTGTCTTAGAGGTGGCGGGGCTTCCTGTGCGCTACACCTCAGGAGGCTTTGACCCTACAGACGCCAACTTCTCAGGGACCATCGCTGTGGGGATAGCCTATGAGGACGTTGAGGCCATTGTCAGCGTGGGCGCTTACAGCTCACAGCTTGACCCCTCAGGAGGGGTGGCCACCTATGGAGCGCTCACAGTCACCCTAGCAAGCGACAGGCTGAGGGGTGGCGTCAATGATCCCGCCACTATCTTTGGAAGGTGTGGCGCTCGAGCGTCAGCCCCCTTTAGGGCTCAGGTCACCTCAGAGATTTTATACGCCACAGACTCAGGGACTGTGGACATTGACACCACAGTATCAGGCGTCACCTATCCCGCTCTATTTCACATAGGCGCTGAAACAATCAAGGTGACAGGGGCCACGCCTATAGCAGGTGGTGACCGCCTCACCTTTACTGAGCGCGCTGTGGGTCGCTCACAACGTCAAGCCCACCTCATCACTCAGGGTGGGACCAATGTCCCAGAGGTAGCCACAGCTATCACTACCTTTAGAGGTCGGCGCGCTTCTCTGTGGGTAGCTCAGGAGCTCCCTGATGGTGGCTTGACTGACTTCACCCAAGTGGTCAATGGCTTCCTTGATTCCTCACCTGTGGTTGAGGAGGGTGGCACAGTCACCCTAAGCCTGACACCTATCATCGCTCTCTTGGATGGACCCATCACAGAGAGAGGGCGCAACACCACCCACCTCCTTCAAGGCTTCCACTATTACAATGGTAGTGAGGGGAGCTATCTTGAGTGGGCTGTTGAGCTTGAGGGTGGTGGCGCAGTCTACTTCATTGACCGCGCTTCGATTGACCCTGTGGGACCACCTCCTCAATTCGACATGTGGACCTTTCAGCCTGATGACCTAAGGCTCTTTTGGTTTTCTGGTCCTAATGGTGTTGACCCACAGCTAGATGGGTCACACCCACGCTATCCACGCCTTGATGGTCCATATGAGAACGCCACAGAGCAGGTCTTCTATCCAACAGCTATCTCAGCCAATGTGGTGGATTTTGACGCGACCTATAGCATCTACAGCGCTTCAGGTACTCCAACCATCAGCGTGAGCACTAACTCTGAGGCTGAAATTAAGAGGATTCACTTGGGAGATGGTGAGGTCAAGCTTTGGCCTGATGTAGCTATTGACTCCCTAGCAAGTGAGAGTGATTCAGTCTCAGGATATGATGGCTCATGGGCAAGGTGGCAACTCAACATAGATGGAGGGGTGACAGTCTCACCCAATGATGATCCTCATGGGGTAAGACCCAGAATCATTGTCAGCCATGGGAGCCTAAACCTCCTCGAGCGCCGCGCTCGATATTGGGATGAGAGCGGGCCACGCCCACCACTATGGACACGTTACCGCCTGTGGTATCCACTCGACATCAGGAAGCCAGACTCTGACAACCTGTTTAGTGCAGACCCTAGAATAGGAGCTCCCCAGAGAGTGGTGACCCGCACCTTCTCATGTGTCAGAAACTACACACAGCGCTCTAAGAGCTATCAGATCAAGGGGATTGCTCTTAGCTATTACCAATGGCGTGAGCTCACCATCTTGGTAGAAGGTGGGCTTGGCTTGCCAGCGAGCGCCACAGCGGGTGAGAGCTATGACATCCAAGTCAAGTATGTAGACCGCCGCGCTGAGGAAGTGCGCTATCAATGGCTCAAGGCCACCCACCAAACCACGGCGACCTATGATAGCTCCACAGTGGGCTACATCATCCACCTAGACCCTGCTCAAGATTGGGATTTGGTCAGCTCCTTTGGTGATTGGCCTGACGCTGAGCGCGCTGAGATTTATGGCGGGGCGCTGTTCGATAAGGAGCGCCCTGGTGAGATCATCCTCAAGCTCCTTGAGAGCGGTGGAGGTGACTCCAAGCTTGGGACATATGACGTCTACAGCATTGGCCTTGCTATCCCCTCCTCAGAGATAGATGAGGCCAGCTTCCTCACCTATGATGGAACAAGCGCCTTTACCTTCTCAGGAGCCATCTCAGGTGATGGTGTGGCCATCCGTGACGTGATTGATTCCATGCTCAAGGCCATGAGCTGTGCATTGATAATGAAGCGTGACCTTAATGGGCGCTCTAAGCTCACCCTTCAGCCTATCGGCGCTGAGCGCTCAGCTGAAGCGGTGGCCACCATTGAGGCGGGTGATTGGCATCAAGACCAGCCACCCACTTGGTCAATCTATGAGGACGTGGTCACTCAGACTGTGGTGAGGTTCCAATGGTCCACAGAAGAGGAGCGCTTTGGGTCTGAGGTTATCTTTAACAATCAAGAGGCGATCAACCGCTATGGTGGCGAGCGCTCACGGACTAGCCTTGACCTGTATGGGTTGACTGACAGGGACTTGGGGAGCTCCCTTGGTGACACGCTTGGCTACTTCCTCCCTGTGGTCGCTCGTCAATGGAACCTCCTGAGTAACCCTCTCAGGCTGTGGCGTGGCTCGATTGGTACAGGTCAAAGCATCCTCCTAGATGTGGGCGCCTATGTTGACGTGAGCTCACCTCTCCTCAAAGGCTATGGTGATGAGTGGGGCGTCACCAATGAGGTGGGGATGATTCAATCTATCCATCAGGAGCTTATGGGTGAGGGCGCACAAATTGAGATCATCCATACAGGAACCAAGCCTGTAGCATGGAACGCCTCAGCAGATGTCACAGTCATTAGGTCAGCCACTAGCTTAGAGGTGGCCAACTTCAGCTATGGGACCACATCAAGAGATGTGAGCTTCTTCCAAGCGGGCGATGTGGTGGACTACTTGCCAAGGGGTGATCATGACAACGCCATCACAGGGCTAACTATTGACAGCATATTGGGGAACGTGATCACCTTCACGGCGTCCCATGGGGTCACAGTCACAGGTGGAACCCTTGAGCCCACTATCTACACAAGCGCCTCAACACACCATAAGGCTGACGCTTATCTAGCTAGCGACACTAGCCCGCCTGTGTTAGGCTCAAATACAGAAGCGCAAAGGTACAGCTAAATGAGCAAAACCAAGGCCCAACTAGAGACGGAAAATAAAGAGCTCAAGCTCATGGTGGCTGACATCAAGGAGAGCTATGAGCATGAGCTCAGGCGTCTCCACCGCGCTATCTCTCAAATGGGGCTAGACCTCAAGGCGCTTGAGGTTGACTCACGCCCTGAGCGCACAGTCTACGCTTCACCTCAGAGCCGTGAGGCGCTCGATAGAGCACAGGCAGAGTGGGAGCGCAACGTCACAGAGCCAAACTATGGCGGGGATTGGCAGCGCATCAATACATACATCAAGAGCTCAGAGGGCATTGGATGGAGCTGGGAGGCTGACTATACACGCAACGGCCAATTCTCATGGTGTGGAGCGTTCGCCGCTTTTGCCTATGGGCGGTCTGTGCTCCCCTCGATCCGTCAAAAGATCTTCCCAAGCTGCTACAGAATGTGGAGCTCATGGGGTAAGACCTCAAGGTGTAGGGATGGGGAACAGCCACAGCCAGGGGACATTGTGACTGTGTTCACCTCAGATGACCATTCACCTGTTCAGGGGAATCACATTGTCCTAGTGGTGTCATCACCTGATGACATGGGACTATTTGACACCTTAGAGGGGAATGCCCATGGCGAGGGGCCAGAGGGCAGGATTGAAGGTGTCATCAAGCGTCAGCGCTCAATGGATAGCGTGGCTCACATTTACCGATTACTCAGCGAAGATTTTGAGGATTAAATCATGGCTAGACTTAAAGTAACTGAGCCCATTATCAGCGGCTCTATTCGTGGCTCAATCGACCTCTCAGGCGTCTCTAATACTGATTGGAATGACCTCACCTCAGCTGACTTCATTGACGTCACCACAGGGAGCGCTTGCGCCTCAGGTCTAGCCTTTGAGTGGATTGGCTTCACCAATGAGGGCTCTGATGTGATGTTTATCAAGTATCGAGCGCGCACAGGTGCAGGGGACGCCACCACTAATGAGCTGGCTGTAGGTCAAATCTTCTCTGATGACCTTGGCACCTTGAGGACGTCAGTCCTCACTATTGCATACAAGAAGAATGACGCCGCTGATACCGTTCGTGTCATCGCTGGCTTTAGCGCTATCTAAGGAGCTCCACCATGTCTGTCTCATTCCTACCACCTCCCTCAGCCGCTTCAATTCCTGATGCCACAGAGCTTGTCTCAGGTAAAATCAGAATTGCAACCTCAGCAGAGGCCACAGCGGGAACCAATGACCTCACAGCCATGACACCCGCTAAGACTAAGAGCGTGGTAGACGCAGCTGTGGTTGGTGGTGTCACCTATCAAGGGACGTTTGACGCCTCCTCACCAGCTGACCTGAGCAACGCTGAGAAGGGTGACCTTTATATCATCAGCGTGGCGGGAACCTACCAGGGGCAGACATGGGCGGTTGGTGACCACCTCCTCATCAATACTGACATGGGTGGCACCCTTGACCCTGCCAAGATTGACAAGGTGGACAACACCGACAGCGTGACGAGCGTGGCAGGGCGAACAGGCGCGGTCACCCTCTCAACCGCTGACATCTCAGGGCTTGCGACTGTGGCGAGCACAGGAGCCTACTCAGACCTCACAGGAGCTCCCACGCTTGCAACTGTGGCCACCACAGGTGCTTACTCTGATCTAAGTGGGACGCCAACGCTTGGCACAGCGGCGACTGAGGACGTGGGCACCTTAGCGGGGAACGTGGTCCAACTTGATGGGACGGCTAAGCTTCCTGCGGTGGATGGCTCTCAGCTCACCAACCTCCCATCGGCTCCTGTCACATCAGTAGCAGGTAAAACAGGCGCGGTCACCTTGGTAGCGGGTGACATCTCAGGCTTGGCAACCGTAGCGACCACAGGCGCTTACTCTGATCTAACAGGGACACCCACGCTTGCCACAGTAGCCACAACAGGCGCATACTCTGACCTCACAGGGACACCTACACTAGGAACAGCGGCGGCTGAGGATGTGGGCACAAGCGCGGGGAATGTAGTGCAACTTGATGGGACCGCTAAGCTCCCAGCTGTTGACGGTAGCCAGCTGACCAACCTCCCATCAGGAGCCTCAACGCTTGGCGCGCTCACAGACGTTGACGTCACAGGCGTGGTCAATACTAACGTTCTCAAGTACAACAGCACCTCAGGTGATTGGGAGGATGGCGCGGTGGCTTACTCTGAGGTCACAGGGACTCCAACGCTCGCCACAGTAGCGACCACAGGAGCCTACTCTGACCTAAGTGGGACGCCCACCTTAGGGACAGTAGCTGCTCTCGATGTCGGCACCTCAGCCAACAATGTGGTCCAACTCAACGGCTCTGCTCAGCTCCCAGCAGTTGATGGCTCACTACTCACAGGTATCACGGCTACAGTCGCAGCGCTTAATGACATCGGTGACGTAAGCGCGGCAACTCCAAACAATGGCGATGTGATCGCCTACAACAGCACATCAGGAGATTGGGAGGCCACAGCACAGAGCGGTGGCGGTGGCTCAGCTCCTAGTGTCACAGTCTCCTCACCTTCAGCTGATCAGACGTTGACCTCACCCTCTGGTATTGAGGAGGTCTACATTTACACGCCATCAGCCAACATCAATGTGAATCTAGTAGCAGCGGCTACATGCGGCTCAGGCTTCAAATATCAGATCAAGAACCGCTCAACCAACACGCTCACCATTGATCCAAATGGGGCTGAGACGATTGACGGGAGCGCAACCTTTGCCATTGCCTCACAGGAGGCAAGCGTGACCCTGATCACGGACGGCTCAAACTGGTTTATCATTTAAAGGGGGCTGTGATGACCTACACAGTGGCACCGTCTGGTAATCAACCAAGCACGACCTATATGACTCAAGTTTCATTGTCATCTGATACGGCATTTACATCAGGTAGCGCTATCCCTCTTGACACCATCACAACAAGTCACAGCTCTTTATCTAGAGTTTCTGTGTCTAGTAATGTGGTCACCTTAGGGGCAGGCGATTATGTGATTTTTGGCGCTGTGGCGATAGACAGAAGCTCTAACACGGCTACGTATGTCGTGGACTTCTATGATAACTCCACATCAACTCAGCTGCCTATATCTTCGGGATGGATGGGAGCTAAGAGCGTTGAGGTGAATGGCAGTAATAGCCAGGTTCTTCAAGCTCAACTGCGTCTCACCTCGTCTGTCTCTTTCTACCTGTACAGCGTAGGAGCTTCAGGCACTATTAAGGCAGATGGTACCTACTTGATCATATTGGAGGTTTGACATGTCTTACACACCAGCAACAGGCCTGCCGTTCTTCTCCGCTTATAATTCAGTATTTCAAAATGAGTCTGCTTCAACATACTCGCTTGAGTTTGACTCATTTGTAAATTTAAGCAACACCACTTCGGTACAGGTAGTGATACCAGATCACGCTTTTATGTGGGGAGACTGCAGGAGCGTAGGCAACTCAGGTGACACAGATTATCGCCATCACTTTAGGCTTGAGTACACACAGCCAGCTTTAACAGATAAAACGGCATCTATTGAGTACTCAGGCGAGGCTGGGAGCCGAAACAACCCAGCGTCTGGTGATATGATGTATGGTCTAAATAAAACAGGAGGCTCGCTAACTACCAAGCTCCAATGTGTCTCCCTGTACAATGATTATGATCAGATTGCCAACTTCAACCGTCTAGTAGGGATATTCATACAATGAGCTATTTACCAAGTGATAAGGCCACTAATGCAGATGTGAGCTTCCATTACTTCTCAGGCAAAAGTGGGTCATATTATGAGTTTAGCACTCCGACCTCTTTAGGTGCAGGTGTGACACGCCCTACGAGTAGCTCATTTGCGCTGTCTAGTGGTCGTAGCTATTGGCTGCGCGGGGTGGTGTCATTTGTGAGAGGGGCGAACAACTACAACCTACTGAGGATAGAGAACCAATGGGAACAACAGGGGTCTCTTGCGGGCTTCAAGGCTTCTATAGTAAGCGGTGTCTCAAATAACAGTTATGTATTAGAGAAGAACCCAACAAACCGACCAGAGGCTGTGATCTTTATTCCCTCAAGTGCAATCACAACGTCTGTAACTGTAAGGCTAAAGCAGACTTATATCTTTGCAGACAATGGAAACACCTCACTAAGCTACTCTATGGATAGCAGCTTTCCCTGTGGCTGTGTCATCATGTCCATTCCTGACTAGGAGCTCATCATGAACTGGGACAAGATAAAGGACATCATCACCATCGCCATCATTCCTGTGCTTGGTTGGGTCATGATTACGATGCGCGACATTGGCACCCTGCAAAACAGGGTAGATCAACAGGCCGCCGCGATCATGAAGCTTGAGGCTGAGGTCAAGAGCGTCAGCCAGCGCACCCAAGCCATGGAGGTCCAATCTGCTAAGATTGAGACTAGGCTTGAAGCGCTTGGTGCACAGCTCACACGAATTGAGAGGATGCTCTCAATCTACGAGACCGCCAAATGATTCCGCCCCATGACCTCACGCTCACTCAGGCGCTCTCCATCATAGCGCTGTGGTCTGTGCTCGCCATTGGTGGCGGTGCATGGATTGGCGTCTCTTGCTCAGAGGTAGACTGTGGCACCTGTGAGGAGGCTTTAGGCGTGGCAATCGAGAAGCGTCAAGCCTGTGAGAGGGAGCTCTTGACGAACCTACCATCTAGGTGTGATGATCAGGTCCGCCTTGAGCGTGAGCGCTGTGAGCTCACCCTTGAGAATTATAAGACGCTACGTTGTCGCATCTGTGAGGCTTCACATGACACCTACCCTCCTGAGCCTATTAACAATTCTCACGCCACTTCCTCAGCTGAGTGAGCCTTTGACCCTCACCACAGGTGAGGTTGTCACAGCGCGCTATATTGAGCCCTCAGATGAGTTTTGTCTTGAGCTTGGTGAGTTCGCCCGCGTCCAATCTGACCTGCTCAATTCAGAGGCATACTGGACACGGAAGATTGACCTCCTCAAGGCTTCCTTCATTGAGGAGCTGGGCAAGGTGCAGGACAACCATAAGGCAGTTCATCAGGCTTACCTTGATGAGCAAGCCAAGCTCAAGGAGCTCACAGCCAAGGCGATTGAGGAGCGCGACCTAGCGCGGGATGATATGTGGTGGTGGAGAGGGGCCACGCTTGGTCTGAGCCTCTCCACTACTGTGACCATTATCTATCTGGTTAGCAGATAGACTAGACCAGGGGCTCAGCCCCTTTAAGGATTGGTGAACCATGCAGAATGATCTGTTAGGTCAGGTGGCTTTCTCTGCTCAATACGCCCGCCCTTTAGTGGGTGGCGGTGGCCGTGAGCTTTGGGACCATGCAGTCAGTAGAGTGGAGGCTATGCACCTCAAGCGCTATCCACAGGTCGTGGGTGAGACGATGAACGCCTTTAAGCTCGTCAGACAGATGAAGGTATTCCCCTCTCAGCGCTCGACACAATTTGGGGGGAAGGCTATCGAGCGTAACAACATGAGGATTTATAACTGTACTTACAGCCCATGTGACCGCCCGCGCTTCTTCGCTGAGGCGTTCTGGCTCCTCCTCTCAGGCTGTGGAACAGGCTTCAGCCTCAGGGCTAAAGACCTCAACCGCCTCCCTCGCCTCTTGGCTCCCTCAGAGATGATCAGGCGTGAGCGTAGGAGACACATGGTGAGCGACTCTATTGAGGGATGGGCCCACGCTGTGAACCTCCTTATAGAGAGCTATCTACACAGGGGATACTATGAGGACTACTATGATTTTAAGTTTGACTTCAGCCTCATCAGAAAGAAGGGCGCACCCATCAGCTCAGGTGGGAACGCCCCAGGACATGAGCCTTTAGCCAAAGCGCTTGAGGAGATTGACAAGCTCTTGAGCCGTCTAGTCTTGGTGAAGATGCCACGGCTCAGGTCCATTGACGCCTTCGACATCATGATGTTGCTAAGTGAGGCGGTCCTATCAGGTGGCGTGAGGCGCTCAGCCTCAATCGCTATCTTTGATGAGGATGACCACCTCATGATGAACGCCAAAACAGGGGACTGGTACGTTGACCACCCTCAAAGGGCTTACGCCAACATCAGCGCAGGGCTCAGCATCACAGAGGCTGAGCGCTCGACTGTTGACCACGTTGTGGAGATGGCGCGCCAATGGGGTGAGCCTGGTGTCCTATGGCAAGCTAATGAGCATCATGGGACCAACCCATGCGCTGAGATTGGGCTCTTTCCTTATATCATCACAGACCCTAAGGGTGAGGCGGTCACCCATGTCAGCTTAGAGCTCCTCGAGCGCCGTGAGCACTATGAGCGGATTGGCTATGAGTGGACCTCAGGGTGGAGCGTCTGCAACCTCACAGAGATCAACGCCGCTAAAATCAACAGCCGTGAGGACTTCCTTGAGGCTTGCAAGGCCGCCGCTCACATTGGCACCTTGCAAGCTGGCTACACCCATCAAGGCTACCTCCTCCTAGCCACCAAGGTCATCCTCAGACAAGAGGCGCTCATTGGGGTCAGTATCACAGGCATGTGCTCAGCTCCTGAGCTCATGTTTAATCCTGAGCTCCTCGAGGAGGGGGCGCGGGTCTGCGTTGAGCAGAACGCCAAGACAGCCAAGGCCATTGGAATCAAGACCGCCTCACGTGTCACCACCATCAAGCCAAGTGGGAACACCTCCACCGTGGCAGGTACAAGCGCAGGGGTTCACGCCTTCCACGCCAAGCGCTACATCAGGCGCATGAGAATAGCGCGGGTCAATCCTGTGTGGGCTGAGCTGTGGGCCAAAGTACCTGAGGCGTGTGTGGAGCTCGATGAGCACACAGGCGTGGTGGCCTTTGCCTGTTCAGCTCCTGAGGGAGCTCTAACAAGAGAGGAGGATACAGCGCTTGACCACCTCAAGCGTGTACGCTTGGTGTATCAGCATTGGGTCAAGCCAGGGAGTGAGCAGACCAGAGTGGAGGGTCTGACACACAACGTCTCCAACACATGCACAGTCAAGGATGATGAGTGGGACAATGTGGCTGACTTCTTATGGGAGGCGCGTGGCGAGCTCAGAGGCGTGGCGCTCCTTGGTTGGTTTGGTGACAGCGCTTACAATTTAGCGCCCTACCAGACTGTAGAAGAGGGCTCTGAGGCTGAGGAGATGTGGAACAAGCTTGCCAAGATTGATTGGTCAGGTGTAGACCTTCACCATCTTGATTCAGACTATTATGACGCTCAGCTTGAGCCCGCTTGTTCCTCAGGTCAATGCACCATCACAACGTGACACACAGCGCCCTTGTCCTCATCCTTGTCTGCTTCCTGAGTTATTGGGCTGACCCCATAGCTGACAGGATAGGAGACAACGCGTGGGCCTTTGCTTTGGTGGCGGTCATCGCTTATGGGGCGCTGGCCTGTTGACATAAGAAAGCCCCTAAGCGCTGAGCCTCCCCAATTAAAGAGAGACGCTTAGAGGCCATGTAGATCACCCCTCGCCAGGAGTGAGCTCCATTCAAGGAGGTGGTCTTTATGACATCATCTTAAACTGTGGTCAATTAAAAGATCCCCAACCTTGCCTCAGTATAGCCAAGGCTCTTGATTGTCTTGAGGAGCTCGTCAAGCTCATCAGGGCAAGCGTTGGAGGGCTTAGACGCCACAGACCACAGCGCTGAGGCGTAGACCTCAACGTCCTTCCATGTCTTGACTTGAGTGGCGCGCTCAGTCACTAGCTTGAGGTCATCCTCATCCCAGTCAGAAGGCTCAACGCTCCCATCCTCCTCATCTAGTGCGCCCATGGTGGCAACATCTAGGAGGCGGGTCACCACATGCTGAGGAGTGGGGCGCTGATCAGGGCTGAGGCTCTTGAGCGCGGGTGGCGTGTCAGCGTCCTCAGGTGGCGCGCTCTCAATCGCTTGGTGTTGTGAGGGTGGCTGAGGTGGCGCGCTCATGGGGCGTGGTTGCTCAGTAGGCTCACGGAGCTCCTCACCTAGACTCTCAGCGCTGATCTTGGCGCGCTCGCTGTCGCTCATGTTCATGTTGTCAGCAAGCTCATCAGGTGAATACATACCAGACACCGCATCAGGATAGACCGCCCTCAACGCCATAGTCAGCGCTCGCGCTCTCAGCATCTGCATTGGCATCTGTGACCAATTGCGGTTGCGGGTCAAGCCCTGAGCCTTAGCCATAGCGATTGTATAGGTGAAGGTGTGGACGATACTCTCAGGCTCATCATGTCGAGCACATTGATAGGTGCAATGCTCGTTATCCCATGAGCTGATAAGCATGAAGCGACAGAGCCCAGAGCGCCTGACCACGCCCGCCATAGCATCAGCGTTGAGTGAGGGCTTACCGCTCAGCATGTAGCAGTTGGCTTGAGTGACCGCCATGTCCCCACCAAAGTGGGAGCCAAAGGCGGCGTGTAGTCTCAGACAGTCCTGGGGCTTGGGTGAGATGAGTGAGGCAATCTCTTTAGCCTCTGACAGGTTGCGTGGTGTGTAGATAGTCATAGTGTGGCTGCTTTCGTTGAGTGTGGTGTGGGTCAGATGTTGAGCTTGAGGCGGAGGTCAAGGCGCTCGATACGCTCAGCGCTGTCTTGTCCTCTTGTGACGTACCAGGCGCGCAT
>Ga0208644_1001348_pt1 | contig 20580 bp, 18 predicted proteins | sample VirMetDEL_Nov_18_FD_184517 | JGI IMG/M metagenome (GOLD analysis project Ga0208644, IMG submission 184517) | Aqueous microbial communities from the Delaware River and Bay under freshwater to marine salinity gradient to study organic matter... | ecosystem: Environmental > Aquatic > Marine >...
TTACAGCTTCATCATTAAAGTAGAAGGTGGTGAACTCTTTAATCTCATGTCCAGCAAAGGCTACAACACGATGAAGGTACTTGTTGTCTGTACCTGTAGTGGCATCATAAATAACAACACCACCAACACGAGTTTGACCATAGATAATTTGTCGATCAGCAGCAGCACCACGTTGAGTTACTTGATAGCCACGGTTAGCTTGTCCTAAACTTGTATCAGGCTTTGGGGCAAGAGCATTAAGTGCAGCACCCATAGCTGTGGTGACTAAGAAATATGTGAGGGCTGAACTTACAGCTATTGTACCTACAGCAACACCTGCAGCAGTACTTATTAATGCCACGCCAGCAGAAATAGCCATTCTTAATCACCTATATATTTAGAGTAGACACGTTCTATGAGGTTAAACCCCATATATTCCATCAGACTGTCAAAAGGTTTATGAACCTTAGTGTTGATGCTTAACACAGATACACCATCTTCTTTTAGGCACTTCTCTGCAAACTTTATTAGTTTAAGACCAATCCTACCTTTACGGTGTTCTTTACTTAGATATAGTATATCATTAACTGCAAAGACATGATCTTTATAGTGTAGGTTTATTCCCACAATAACGACAAAGTAACCTATTAGTCTGTCGTCATCTCTAGCTGTAAATATCTTTAGTTTCCCAGAACTCTCTAGAGCCTCGTATGCTTCCCAATCAGGGTTTAGAGCTATCTTACCTTTATTAAGGGCTATCTCTTCCCAGTGATCTTCTAATAACTTCTGTGCATCGGGTCTAGCAGTTGTAAGGAACTCCTGCTGATAAGTTATCATTCTACAGATCTACCCCATACTAATTTCTGGTCTTGTAGTGATTCAACAAAGTCAAAGCCTAAGTCTGTTGGATACTTACTTTTCTGATAAGCTGAAGTATAACGTGTTGGTCTAGCCCTCTCTAAGTCTACCAAACGGTTCTCTACAGCAAGTTGGATGGTAGAAGAGTCTGGGCCTTCCTCAATAATCATCTGATCCATATAACCAGTGAAGATCTCAGTGAAACCAGTTTCTCTTAGTTCTAGCATAATCTTAGAACCATCTTCAAATAGAATGTAAGAACCAGATTCTTGTTGTAGTGATCCCCTAGAGAACATCCCAAAGTAAATGTTACAAACACGACCTTGGTAGGGCTGAGTTAGGGCAAGGGAGATAATTTCAGATGGTACTGCAGTAAGAGTTAAGGTAGCACCCTTAGCTGCAATCTCAGATGTCTCCTCGACATTAGAAACGCCTAATAGGTTACCAGCACCATACCAACTTACACTATCATAGACGAGTGTGCCAAACCCTGTCCACATGCGTAATACTTCATCACCATCAAATAGTAATTCTACCGCAAAGAATGGATAAACGACATCATCATCTAATGAATCACTTACAGCAGTGGATAGAGTTCTTGACATAGCTCTTAAGCCTCTTCTTGTACTACTTCTAAGCTACCTTTTAGCATTTGGATAAAGGCATCCTTGCCAACTCGTAGTTGATCCAAGTTAAACTCTGCAGAGTTAATCTTCTGCTGCAAAGAATTAATATGATTAATCATGATCTTTTGCTCATTGCTAAGATCATCTTCTGTATAGTCTTTGTCGTCGATTGTAATGATTGGCTTTTTTTCTTCACCGCTCATGTTGATCTCCTTTAAGGTTTTACCACGGGGTTCCCGCAGTTGTGGTTGGGTTTTTCTCTGCATCAATCTTTGCAGCCAATGCAGCTTCTGTTGCGTCTTTGTCAACGCTGCCGTGAACCCAAGCTAATACGTCAGCTTCGGTCAGGTTTTCGTAAGGCACAAAGCCATCCGCAGATGCGTCAGGGGTAAAGCCCACTGTGCCATAAGCAGATGCGCTGTGATCACCGTCTACTGCTGTGCAACGCCAGTGTGCGACTGTAACGCCACCGTCAGCAGTGTTGCGTTCTAGTTGTGCGATTGTCCATGTAGCTGACATTATACTGTCTCCTGTGCGGCTAAGTGTGCAGCATAGGCTGCTTTGAGTTCGTCGGTATGTACTGCATTGCAGATGTCTTGCACCTCTGCGCTTTCACCTGTGATGTCTGCATCTGGTGCAACGACATGACGTGAGAATGATCGGCTGATCTCTACACCGTCACGCTTGATGACCGTGGCGGTTCTCACCTGCACATGTTTATAATCACCCACGATCTCTATTTTGTCGATAATTGTTTCTTCTGTTAGCATGTTTATCTCCTTATGCTAAATGGACTGTCCGTCAAGGTTCCTACCTTGATACTCTACCCTGTGATCCAACAGGGGTTTTATGTGCTATATTTAAGATTAACGTAAAGAGTATCAGCTGTATCAACAGTCCCATTTATTTGTTGAATAAAAAAATAAAAACCAGTTCCGCTTGAAAACAGTTGAATAAAAGCAGTAGCATTAGCATTCCCCCCAAGTGAGGAATAAACATGCCCTGTTCCAATCAAACCATATACAGAGGCTATTCCAATTTTTTCACCAGAAAAAGGCAAGCCCTCAACAACAATCCAATCGCCAGTAACCATTGTCTCAACGCCTGAATGTGTAATATCAAAAGCTGCAACCGCATGAACAATATCGCCGATCTTTACATACTTTCCCTCAACATTAGTAAATCCTGTTATATTAGCAAGGCCAGACGCGGTGTTATAACTGGGCGTCCAAGTCCCCTCCTCATAGTCATCCAGATGATTAGCCGACCCAGTGCCGCCAAGGTAGACACCGCCAGAGAGGTAGAGGTCTTTGAAGCGCCTTGTACTATCCCCCAAATCAATAGCAGCATCACGAGCAGCATTAGTTGATGTATTCCAAGGATCAATGCTGTCTAATTGGTCATTAAAGAATAGACCAGTGTCACCTGTTCCAGCATATAAACGACTACCATTAGTCCCAATACTCCCCACAGTGGTGCCGTCTTTGCGGAACTCTGCAATGTTTCCGTCTAAGTTAAGTCTGTTGAATATAGCAGAGGCCCCACTATCTCTAGAAGCCCCCACTAGACCAAAAGCATTTCTTAAAGCAACACCAGTCTCAGTGGAACTGACATAAGGAGCAGGGTCAGTAGTCCCCACCAGCAAGTTACCGCTGCTGTCGATGCGCATGCGTTCTGTAGAGCCACCAGAAGTAAAGGCTAACGCACCTGAGCCGCCTGTGTTCATTATTGTAGAGACACTATCCTCAACCTTAAATCGTAAGTTGCTGTTGGAACCGTTAGTTACATTGAACGCAGTTGTGCCATTGCTTATGATACCGAGGTCTAACCTGTACCCAGGCGAACTCGTCCCAATGCCTACGTTACCCGACGTATCAATAACCAAACGATCACTTGCAGCATTATCATCACGAATAGCAAAAGATGCTAAGCCGTTCCAGCGGATTCGAGATAAGTTGCCAGTGACTGACGTTAAGTATAAGTTTGCGCCTCCTGCTGTAGAGTTAATTTCTACTGATGCGGCTGTTGCCTCAATATCTAATGTTCGAGAAGGACTACTCGTCCCGATGCCCAAACTCTCAGCACTCGCATCCCAGAAGAACTTTGGCGTGGTGCCTGTGTCATCGTAGAAGCTGATGTCGCCGTTGTTTGCTACCTGTAAGTGTAGATCACCCTGACCCGCAGACATATTGCCAGACCTAGCTTCAAGTACAGGCCCAGAGCCTCCATTTTGTATATAGGCAGCTACATTTGATGAGTTTCTAGCAAGTAAGTTGTAATTTGTATTCCCACTATCTGCTTGAAAGCTATCAGCCGTCACAGTGCCAGTTACGTCAATACCTGTGCTGGTGGTGGTGAGAACATTGCTTCCTAAATGTTTTAGAAATACCGTGCCTCCAGCGCCTCCATCAATCATACTAATAAAGCCATTTCCATCGGCATCTTGTATTGTTATATCAGTACCTTTGATACGCAGGTTGCCTGTTCCAGCATCATGGATGATTGATTGTGTCCCATCATGGTAAATCTGCAGGTCAGACCCAGCACCAAAGATGGCTTTCTCACCATCAGCAAACAAAGTATCGCCGCTAGAGTTTTCAGTCTTTAGCTCAAAGCCACCAGCCGTTGCGCCATCGTGAACACGAACCCGCTTGTTCGTTGTGTCAAATGTAAGCTCGCCCTGTGCGCCAGTAAATGAGTCATTCTCAGAAGAAGTACCGCGACGAAGTTGTACCTGTGTAGCCATTATAAGCTCCCATAATCAGTAGATGAGGACACCGCGTCAATTACAGCGCCATAGTCAAAGATGCCATCAATCACACCAGCATTGATGTTAGAGGCCACCAAGTTAATATTTGCTAAGTTAGCAACAACAGTATCGATGTCAGCATAGTCACCAGCAACAGCAGTAATATCACCACTAATGCCAGCAGCCGTTGTTACATCAGAACTAATTCCCGCAACAGTCGTTACATTCGCAGCTATCCCAGCAACAGTCGTTACGTTTGCACTAATACTGCCAACAGTATTAACGTCATCAATGTTTGTTGCCACAGTATCAATCTCAGATACCGCTTCATTCAAGTCATTCGCAGCAGTCTCAATCTCAGAGATCGCTTCGTTTAAGTCATTGGCAACAGTAATAACATCAGCAATGTTTGTTGCTACAGTATTTACCGAAGCAATATTAGCTGAAACAGTTTCTAACTCATCAGTATAACCAGCAATAGCTGTCCAACTAGAAGCAACACTAGACACATCCGAGATGTTAGTTGCTACCGTATTAATGTTTGATAGGTTGGAAACAGCAGTGTTAATATTCGAAATGCTGCCAGCAACAGAGTTTACATTGCTAATTGCAGTTGCCACCGCGCCAATGTCAGCAGCGTCTTGCGCTACAGAGGTTACATTAGCAGAGATCCCTGAGACAGTTGCAATGTCAGAAGAAATATTAGCCACCGTAGAAAGATAAGCCGTATCACCAGCAACCGTAGTAACATCTGCACTAATACCAGCAACCGTTGTGACATTGGTAGAAATATTAGCTACGTCATTTACATCATCGATGTTGCTGCTAACTGTAGTAATGTCGGCTGCATTGCTATTAACAGTGCTGATTGCAGCAGTAATGCCAGCAACAGTCGTAATGTTAGAAGAGATTCCAGCAACAGTATTGATATTGCTAATGTCACCAGCAACAGTGCTAATGTTAGAGCTAGCAAGAGCAACAGTATCTACATTGCTGATTGATCCAGCAACAAGCTCAACTTGATCGATGCTGTCTGCAACATCATTAATATCAGTAATAGAATCAGCAACATCACGAACATCACTAATATTAGAATTTAAACTAAGAATAGTAGAAATGTTATTAGCAACAGTTGCAACACTAGATATGTTTAATCCAACAGCATTAATGTTGCCAGCAGCAGTCGCAACAGTGCTTAAATCAGAAGAAACACCAGCAACAGTTGTAATGTCATCAGCAATAGAAGCAATGCTTGTTAGTTCATCCCCGCTCGGGCCAACCTCCAAGGCACCAGTTGAGGAGTTAAACTGGATTGTTTTACCAAGTCGGTCAGCCGTTGCTGGGAGATCAAGAGAAACCGCAACTTCATAATCATTCAAAGAAATAGAGCGTGACACTCGATCATCAAGGTCAGCAATCTGAGCAACGATTGTGTCTAGTTGGTTGTTAATTGATGCAGCGTTATAAGTTGCCGTAAGGTCAGTTGTGCGCTCTAGTGGCACATCACGAGTCATAGCAATTTTATCGCCAGCCGTTGCACCAGTTACCAAAGTCATCGTTGACCCAGAGATCGTGTAATGAGTGGTAATCGTTTTTAACGTACCGTTTTGATAAACGTTGATGTCACCATCATCAAAATAATCAAACGGAATTGTAAATGCAGTTTGGCCAGATGTAGCCGTGTAATTTATCCGTGGATTGTTGTCAGATACATCGATTGTCATGTGTCACCTCTTTGCGCAAACATCTCATGCTTAGGCAAAGAAAAACAACGCACAAAGCGTCTAGGACAAATTAATACCTACCAAATCCACTAGGCTCATCAATGCCCTTTTCTAGCATTCTAGTGAACTCATTCATTTTTTGTTTCCAAAACCATAGTCGCGCCATCGGAAGATTGCGGATTACTTCTTTGCTGCCTTCGCCGATGTTGCCCGTTGCCAAGTCATATGCCCCACGACTAATGTCAGATGCAATGCTAGGACCAGCGCCAAGCACACCTGTTGCAGCATCGATGTAATCTTTTTCTTGTGGGAATCTTGGCTGCAATCCACCGCCAGTTAAATTAGGACCACCAAGAGCAAGGCTTGTAGACATTGCGGTATAGAACATATCTGAATAAAGAGCCGCAACACCAGAGTAATCAAATGATCGAGCAAGCTGATCTTGGAAAGACATCTTAACAAAGTCAGGTGTTTTATATTGAAGCACCAAATAACCCAAGCCAAGAGAAATAGCCGTTCCAACAAACTGATTCTTTAGTTGCCCGTGGCCGTAAGCCGCTGTTGTTTTGTTTACCGCAGCCAAAGCATAGCTGTAGAACTGGAATGGCAAGCCGAGCAAGCCATTCTCAATACGAGCATATCCCTTATACTTAGCGTCTTCTTTCATTCCAAACTGCTTGGCAACGCGCATTGGGACATAAACAATACCATCTGTAATAATAGGTTTATCAGCAGGGGTTCCCATTAAAATAGTATTCATGATGCCAGAGCTAAGAGCATTGCGAAATGTTTGAACGGTCTCAGGCGCAACACGTTCTTGTTTTTTTATTTCAGCAATAGCCAAATCATTAATTGCATTTTCGTATGCAGCCTTGCTGCCTTTCTTGCGCATATCAATGCCTACGTCTTTTGGACGATTTAAACTGTGCATAATCTCGTGCATTTTAATGAACGTGACTAAATCATCAGGCGTATTTATGATGCCATCTTCGATTGGCCTTACGCCTTCAACTCTTGGGTTTTCCCAACCACGCTCATTCCACATTACATCTTTGATATACTCTTCATCGATATAGATTTTCTTTTCTTCATGGCGATAGAATGCTGGTTTGTAACGTCCGTTTGCGGCATAACTGTTTGTTGGCCCAGATATAACTTCTGCTTTTGTAGCAGGAAATTCAATCGTATTTGTCCATGCGTCAGTGTTGGCCATATACATGCCTGACTCTGATTTTTGCCAAGGCGCATTAGCAATCTTCTGAGCATCTTCAAAGTTGATATTGTAACGAAGAAGATATTCTTGTTCTTGCTGTGTTGCTTGGCCCTTTGTCCATCGCACTGAGTAATCAATAATAGAGTGAGAACGCAACATAGCGTCGAAGTCTTTAAGGATTCGTGTGATTGGTGCAAGCCCGTTAAGCAAATAGAATGGACGCTTTAGTTTATCAAACAAGTCAGCAGCCATTGGGTTGTTATTTACTTCATCAACAATTCTAGCCTGGGCAGAACCCATTAAGTTTTCCAGAGCCTCACCAGCTATACGACCTTCTCTAGCTCCAAGTTTAAGCTGATTGCTTTTAAGGACAGAAAAAAGGCCACGAATAGTTGTGCCTAATCCATGCTCCATAATAATACGCGCAGGTTCAGTTAGCGTAGAAAATCCAGCGCTGCCTAGATAGTTTAATTGCGCCAAGTCACGCATAACTTTAGCTGTCTTTTGATCCCAAGATTCTGGATTCCGAAGAACAGTGCGAGTTACACGCTCATACAAATGGCGCATATTCTTCATTGTTTCATGGGCTTTTTCACGAGAGCCACCAGCAGAAATAATCTCTTCATATGTTTCTTCAAGAACATCATCAATGCTCTTGCCCTCAAACATTTTAGCAAACTCATAGCGAGGGGCTGTCTTATGAATATAAGCCTTCATGACATCCATAGTGTCGGTATAGATAAAGTCTAACACCTTTTCGTTTGGAATATCTAAGAGGCGATGCTTAAAGTGTTTTGATTTCCCTGCTCCAAATGACGCTACGTCAAAGTCAGTAACATCAGACAAGCCAAGAATAGTATCGACAGATTCTTTTGCGCGTAAAGCAATAGCAGCAGGTTCAGTGGATGCAGTAGATGGTGTTAGTCGTCCATCTGCACTAACAATCTTTAACGGATTTTCAGAAAACCATTCACGAAGAATAGCCTCTAAGCCTTCTCGGTTTGATCTGATTGCCGCTTGATTCCAGTAACGAGGACGAAAGACTTTCTCATTGGATGGCATTACCGTCTTGTCTTTAAATACTTCAATGACTTCATTTGCTCGATCTATTTCATCTGAAAGTCGAACAAGAGTTGCTTGTAAATCACCACGAATCTCTGCGCTTAAAGGTTTTGCTAGTCTATCTTGAAGAGATTTAATCTTTTCTTCATTGCGAGCAATTACTTTTTTGTAGTGCGCTTCCGTTCCAATAAGCCCAGTTTCTCGCAAACGTGTTTCCCAATTTGCATAGAAAGAGTTTATCTTTTCTATAGCCGCTGCTTCAAATTCATCAGCAGGTTCAATGCCGCGCATTGCTTTGGAATCAACTTCATTGATCCATTTATTAAAGTCCTTCCTTGCTGGCCAGTAATCCATTGCGGATACAACACCACGCCCAGAAGACTCCCCCCAAGCATTCGATAAATCATCATACAGCTTAGCAAAGTCACCCTCATGTAGCTTTGCATTTTGGAATACAGAGTTGCCAACTTTTTGACCTTGCTTGTTAGCTGCAAGGAGAATCCCAGAGTCATTTGCAATTTTTAATGTTCTTAGTTTTGCAGAGTTTGGAATCTCTTTGTCTATCAAAACATTTTTTAATGGCGTTGGAACGCTCTTGTATAACCAAGAATCTGTAAACAAGCTTGGCGCTATCTCAGCAAGAGGCTCACCATCAACAGGGGTAATCGCTTCCTGAAGGCGATTGATTTCTTCTTGTGCATTTTGATAAGCTTTAGCACGACGGGCCGCAGGGATTTTAACCAAACCACCGATCAATCCACCAAGCGCAAATGCAGAGCCAATGTTTACACCAACTTCTGCGACTGTGGCTAATGGATCAACTGGATACCGAATAGCCTCTTGCCCAGCGACAATAGCTGCTGTTCCTGCACCTGCACGAAGTCCTGCTGCTGTAATCGTTTGACCGCCAGTAAATGGAATAGCAAGCCAGTTAATTGGGTCTACTATCTCGGCTGCAAGCGTTGCGCCTAAGCCAGATTTATAAAGCGTCTTTCGTGTTTCCAAGCCATCACGAATATTCCCAATAAGAAAGTTCATGTGCTGTTGGTTTGTCGCTCGGACAAGCGTTGAGCTATACTCCAACATATCTTCTGGTATATGATCTACTGCTCGATAACCTGCATCTGGCAAGTTATTGAACGTCATATCTTCTTCAATCTTATCTATAAGTGGATCGTATTTATAAGCAAGAGAAGCCCCAAGAGTTTCTGCAAATGTTGGGTCTTGTTCTTGATTTATAAACTCACCAGAGGCAAATTGAGGAAGATACTGTAAACCATTTTTCATTACTGCATACCTTCTGCCTGTTTCTGAATCCCGCCGTAATAACCTTCCCAAGTGCTTTTATTTAGCCTTTCTTGGCGGCGTTGATTCTCTTCTGCTTTTTGTCGCAAGTCTGTTTTTACTCGGCCTTCTTTCATGCTGAGATATGTTGCAATATCATCTACGCCAAACATGGGCCAAACCATTTCGCTTTTCTTTTCACTAATGCTGCGCTCAAAGATTAATGGGCGTAATTCATTTTGCTCGTCAACATAGTAAGCATAGTATTGAGGTGTAGCTGTACCCTCTACTGGCATTAAATATACTTGCTTTTCACCAGTCTCTATGTCTTGACCTGTACGACCAAAACGTTTTGTTGCATTCAGCGAGTATCCATTTGGAAGTTGTGACTCCACAGTTTGGATAAATTGTTGTCGATCTTCTTTATCTCTAAACACAGCTTCTAGCGCATAGCGTGATCTAAACGGTGTACCAACAGGAAGTCGCGGATCAACAATGTATTTAGATTCAGCATAACGCTGATCGATGAGAGTGTTGGCTTTGCTTAAAGCAGTCTCAAGTGTATTTTGAGTACGCAACCAATATTCAACAACAGGCTTTATTTCAGAAATAAGCATTTGATCGTTGCCAAATTCATCCGTTAAAACAGATTCTAAAGTTGCCTCATCACCTTTTGTTTTAATCTGCTCTGTTACATACCGATTTGACTTGTCATCTGCATTCATTTCACGAAGGCGCATAACAACATCATTAACATTACCACCTTGCGTAGCCACAATAGCGTTTGCATCTTGTAATAAAGCAATGGCTGTATCGCTAAGAGAATTGCCAAACGGTTTTCCTTTAGCTTTGTTTACATTCATAAACAAATCCATAATGTCAGCCGCACCGTCAACAGATTGGCCAGACGCGATAGCCTCTAAAGACTCAACAAACTTAGTAGCTGGCGCACTTGTAAATAGCTGCACCATAGCCATTTGAGTTTCAGGATCATAATTAGAAAACTGGCGAATATCCAACCCAGCTGCATCAACAAACCCTTGAGAAGCATCTCTATGATCTTTTAAGTTTGCATTTCCAAAGCCACTAATAACATCAGTGTTAATTTTGGCTTTACGCAACTCTTCCTGATTTGCATTCTCACGTTCAGAGACTACAGATTTTAGGCCGCTAATCTTAGAAACAACAGCGTCAACATCTTGTCGATCAGAAACTTTTCCTAGAATTTCCTCGCCAGCTTTAATAACCTTCTGGCTCATGCCGTCGCGCTTTTCTCCATTGCTATCAACAAAGATCTGAAGATCACGCATTTCTTGAGAACTGGCGTTTTGAGAAAATGTATTTACAAACCCAATACCAGCTGCCTGACGCACTTGAGATTCACGGCTGCGACCTTGCTCTACCGTTAATCCTTTTGGCCCAATGCTTTTACGAATGTCAGATATTAACTCATCAAAAGCTTTGTCGTTAAAACTTCCGTTTGACATCAACTGTGTTGAACTGCGAACTTTTTGAGAAATCTCATACTGAACCTGCATTTTTGCAAGCTCTTCCGCATACTGATCTTTTGTTTTTGACAGAAGGTCGTTTACAAAGCCTTGGTCTTCACTCGCGTTGTAAAGATTGCTGTCTAAAACCTCAGAAATAAACTTGCGTTGGACATCTGAAAGCTTTGATATATCCCCGCCTTCTGCATTTAAAACAAGCCTTAACTGGTCAATGTTGCCATCTTTAGAAGCCTGTAAGATAAATGGACGCAATGATGCTTGACGCGCTTCACGCTTATCTCCTTCCCACTCAGACCGAGAATAATCTTTATCTGTTTGATATCTTTCATTCAGATTAGCTTCTATAGTCTGATAGCCACTTTCTACAGATTGAAAAGCCCCAGAAATAGATTGAGGCATTAGTTGCCCAATTTCATCACGGCTATTAAAGCCATAATAAGCAATATTGCTTGATATGTCCCCTAGCGTAGAAACTGTTTCTGGAAACTGCAAGTCCATCATGCGGCTTTGTTGTTCTTGCTGCCGCCGAAACGCATCAGCTTCCTCTCTTGCTATTGCCGCAAGATCAGCCTCTACAGAAGTATAATCAGAAGACACACCGCTTGCATGGTTGAGTACACGCTCAATGTTATCAGGAGTTACATAACGTAACGCTTGCTTAATTTCATCTTGAATGCCTTTAGGTAAATTACCTAGAGTAGAATCTCCACGACGAATAGCAAGAATAGTTTGATCACGTTCTAATTTAGAAACTGTACCAGATAAAATATATTCAATACTTCCACGCGCAATAGATTCTTGCATTTGCTTAGTAGCTTTTAAATCCGATCCTGGATTTAACACTCCAGAGGTAGATCCATTCTTTGCATCAGCAATAGCTTTGTTTGCAATTAGATCTGCTTCTGATGCTGGATCGCCATTAGCTGCAAGGAAGCCACCAGACTTTGCAGAAATATACGCATCATCTCCAGCTTTATCAACGCTGTTAGCTATAGAGGTTGCTAGCGCTGCTCTTGCTCGTGAGTTAGCCGCCTCTTGCAAGTTTAAGTAGGTATCAGCAATATACCTAGATCCAACAGTTGTTATTTGTTCTTTGTATTTCCCAGTCGCATTTTTAGCCATTTCGCTGACATAATCAGACATAGCTGTTTTATAACCATTTGGGCTATACTTATATTTTACAGCAAGTTCTTTGGCTTTTAAGCGAACCTCTTCTTGCATTGAATCTTCATATCGAGCATCAATAACACGTTGATAGGCTTCAGCCGCAAAACGGCCAAAGCTCTGAGGTACCTTATATGCTTCGGGCTTTCCAGTCTCAGGATTAATTGTTGTCAACTGCTCTCTTGGCGCAGCTTCAGCAGCCTCAGAACCAGCCCTTACAGCATCCTCTTTAGCACGTTGATAGAAATACCCCTGCCATTGGCTTGCAGCATTGGCAATAGCTTCACCAGTTATTTCGCCACCACGAGATGCACGGGCGACACCAATAGTGCCAATCTTAAACTGACGCTGTTCGCGAATTACTGCCATTTATTTACCTCCACCGCCACGGCGACCAGTGCTTCCACTTCCTGCCATAGTATCTTGATAATCGCTAATGCCACGAGCCAGTGTGCTAAAGGCTCCAATCATTGCTGCTTGTTTTTGAGCGCGGCCCTCGATCCTTGTTGCTGTAGCTTGCTGTTGAAGTTTCATTGACTCAAACATACCCATAACATCAGAGCGACGTGTGTCTTCTGCTGCTGTTTGTTTTTGTTTTTCAAGAAAGGCCATAACAGATCGATCAGTAATATCTCGACCCATTGCATAAAAGGAAGCAATATTTGAAGCATTGTTTTGACGATACTGTTCCAAGCGATCATTGTGACGCTGGAGCGCTTCCGTCTTGCTTCTTACTTTTTCAGTTTCAGTATTAAAAGCATCCAAATCAGCGGATTCTTGCGCCGCTTGGCCAGCGGCTATCTGCCCCATTGCGCCAATACCTGCTGCTATTAATTGCCATACCATTAGACTATTAACTCCGCTACTATCCCATTAACTTGCATTGGCAAAGGATCATCCTGCTCAATCGTTACTTGTGGGTTTCTATTGTATCCAAGAAGTCTTACTTCTTTTTTTCCAGTGAAGTCAGAGCTAATTACAGGACGACTGTTTACCTTCATTGACTTAGTTGACTTAACGTCAACCACCACATTGGTAATGCCTCGAACCTCACCAGTTACAGGGCCATTGCCTAAGTTAGCGTCTACTGGGTTTGTTACAACCTTTGCTGTAAAACTTAGACCAGCATACATAACTCCAGAGTAACCAGTCAGATCAATCTCATCAGAAGAATCTACAGTAAACTCTCCAATGTAATTCCCTTCGTCATCAACAACCTGAACGACATCACCATCAGAAAATGCAGCACTTACATCCAACTTGTTGGCTGCAATAGTCCCAGAAACATATTTGTCCAAGCCAATATCAGAATCAAACTCGCATAAGTGCAACTGATTGTCGTACCAGATATTCGCGAATAAACGATCATGTATTGCAACTACAGAACAGAAACTACCATTTGTAGTAACCCTAGTCCAAGACGCACGTTTTTCTGCACGGTTGGAACTAAACAATGTCATGTCACCATTACCTAAGGTCAGCGCTGCATAACTATCTGGTAAACCAAAACCACTATGCACAACAGCCATACATTTAGGATCATTAATCAAGTGTGAAGCAATCGTAGAGATCGCAGTAGAAGTGTAGGCATCTTCACTGTCAGTGTACAAATACTCACGCACAATCTTACCAGACTTCTGAACAAAGATTGTAGCACCATCAATAGAAACTGGCTGAACAAATTGAGTACCATATGGAGTCTGTTTACGAATCTGGGCATTTGTAGGTGTAATTGCTTGGTTTAAGTAAGTAGGAACATAAAGCTCACCAGTCGCAGTAAAGACCTGTAAATCACGGTTCGAGATCATGTAACGAATTTGGTTTACATCCCCAGTCGCGGCAACAAGATTAATAGAATCATTATCAGCAGCTTCACCAACATTAAAGTTAAAGAACTCTCCTAGTTTAGACATCCAGATTGCATCTGGTTCTGCAAGAGTCCCGCCAAAACACAAACGATTCTCATGGAATACAACAGCAGCAGGATAGCCACGCGCGGCAGACCAAGATTGCTCATCCCACTCTAGTGTAGGCGCATGAGAAACAATCTTTACATACCCACCGCCATCTTCCGCACTAGAAGCCGCGCCACCAGCAGTAAAGGTAAATGTATTTTCATCAATGATTGCGATTACAGTACGCGCACCATTTAGGTTGCCAGTATTAATACCGCCAACAGAAGACGCCTCTTCAATCGTAATCGCCTCTCCACCAGAGAAGCCGTGATCTAACATAGTTACTTCTACAGTTGTGCTGCCATCAATAGTGCGAAGTGGATTTAGAACTGTAAGCCTACGTTTTAGCTCATCAATAATTTCTACCGTAGCTACATCAGGAGACTGAACGGTTACAATGCTCATTTCTGCGTCATCATAACGCAAAACAACATCAACATGCTTTGAGTCTGGATATGCGCCACCAGTCTTACTTCCAGTTATATCAAAATAACTAACAGATCGTTTTTCAGAAACACCAACAGTAATATCTGAAGCAGATAGCGCAAAACTCGATTCAATGCTTGTTATTGTTTTGTAAAAATTCTTTGAGTAAACCGTTGAATTGTTTGGTCCATTCAAAAGCTCACTTTCAAAATTACCCGCATGGTCTGTGCCGCTAATTATAAATACATTAGAGCTTTGATTTGATATTGATGTAATGCTAATTTGAGTCCCGACTTCAAAAGTTACAGTACCTCCACTTGCAAGAGGCCCATTTAACTCAAATAAATATGGTGAAGTGCTGTCATTAGTGCCTGTATCGATGCCATCAGGATCGGCAATGCCGCTTTTATTATAAAGCTGAACCCTGCAAGTTCCAGTTGTAGCTTCTGGATCAAGAAGAACATCAGTAGATTGGAACCTAGAGTAAGGCTGATAAGTAACCTTGTTGTCTGCGCGCCTATCAAATGTATAAGCTGTAATCTCAAATGAATCTAATCCAGTACGGATTAACATTCTTGGTGAAAACAAAGGATGCGAGATAAACATCACATCGCCATACTGAGCCGTAGTGTATTCTTGTAAATAATCTTGATCGAATGGCAGCGCATCTCCATTCGTATCTGCAGTCAAGGTCTCAGCTAGTGTAACAGAACCATCAGTTTCTAAGAAAAAACAGCGAAGCTTTTGATGCTCAATAGAAATTACATATCGCTCATTGTCATCAAACTCGAATTTGAACAAATGAGACTGAGCAGGATTATTAGCATCATAAGTAATACTATAGTCGTGGATGTGCTTTAGGCCATAGCGCTTTTTAAGAGAGCCTTCAGCAGTAACAACCATGTTCTCGATACGTTGAGCAGAAGCAGCATACACAGGTGAATCTGTGCGCATTATCAACGAATCACTGACCTCACCAAACTGAAAGCTATTTTGTGGTACTCTAACTTTCTGCATCAGCTAAGCCTTTGTGTTATAAACCTCGAAGTATTTAACTTGCGCGTTGTTTGTTGTTGTGAATCCAATCGACGCGCTTTAATCAAACTCATCTCAGCTTTTTGATCCATAGCATTTGCAAGCGCACCGTCACGGGCAGCCGACAAAGCAAGCACAGATGCCATCGCAAACTCTACTGCAATCGTAAAGTAAGGCGGCCATGTAGATTCATCAGCCCTAAAAATATAGTCAGCAATCAAGACCTCTGCTTCATTTGCATCACAGTAAACTTTATCGCCGTAAGTATCATAGATGATTGGGTCATCGTTTATTGTTATTGCGCTCAACATAATTAAGTCAGCAGGTAACTGATATGCAGCATCAAAGCGACCTGTTGGGGCCGCTTCTAGCCGAGAGAGTTGTGCTTGATTAGTCGCAAACCGCCACCGTGTGTTAGTAAGCGCTGATCGAGCAATATCTTCATACATTGCATCACAAATGTCAGCCTCGGCTGTTCCCTCCGAGAATGATGAAATAGGAGAACCCCCAATTAATATGGAGGCGCGAGAACATACTTTAATGGCTGTATTTGCTGGCATAGCAGTTAGGGGGCTTACGCCCCCCTCCCTATTAGTTGTTGTCTAGGACTTCGTAAACACCGTCGTCATCAATGACCTTAGCACCCATTGACATCATCGATGTCGCCAAATGCGCCACTTTCTGTGGAACGTAGTTTACTTCAGTTTGGACATCAGCGTTGATGCCTAGACCGATTGCGCGTGTGTGATACGCAAAGTTTTTACCACCAGCAACCGCAGACGTTGAGAAGATCTTAAAGCCTAAGAACTCTTTCATTGTCATGCCGCCAGCAAATGGCAAGTTTTGTGGGCCAACATAGTCAGAAGATGCAAACTCAGTAATGTTGAACAAGTCAGCAAAACCAGCTGGTGACATTGCAAGATAGCGTTGGCCATCTTCTGGAATGTCTGCTGTGCCAAATGTTTCAAACAAAGTTAGCAAGTCAGCTTTAACAAGTGCGCCAGTTGCATCTGCGATTGCAGTCGCATTTGCACCTGCATCCATTGCAGTTGTGATAACTGAATCAGTCTCACGACCCAATGCAGCAGCAGCAGATTGTGCCACAGCTTGACGCTCGTTAATGTTGATCTTCAACTCGTCCAGTTTGTCGATGTACTCAGCTGCATATTTGTCAGCCATTGTTGCTTCGACATAGGTGTGTGCCAATTCCATTACGGAAACGTCACCGTTACGAGTCTTGGTAGATGCTGTGCCTTTACCAATTACTTGGAAACGCGCTGTCGAGCCATTTACATTCGTTGTACGAACTGTACCGCGTAGCTTTGAACCCATACGTTGGTAAGCCATGTGTACTTCAGACTCGAACTGTTTGATGAAGGCTTGGTCGATTGTATTAGCCATTTTATCAGTCCTTGATTAAGTTTCGGGTTTGCTACGGGTATCCACTAGCAGCCTCATTTCGGGTATCCTTTCGGGCCGATCAGTGCATCATGGGCCGTGATGTGCTATCATAAACATCTGCATGTGGATTTTTACAACGCACAAACTCTACATATTTGTTATTTCCGTTTAGGGCAACACCTACAGGTTCATAACCCAACCACAATGCCCACTGAATCATATGTTCATAATCAGCCAGAATAGTCATTGTTGTGTTGGGATTTGTTTTATCGATGTAGTCTAAAAACATTTTAGACCCTCTAGCTATAGCGGTGAAGTTGTCACCAAGCTGTTCTGAAAACATAGCAAACATCTGCGGCATATCATCTCCAGCATCATACCAAAGACCACCAACAAAAAGAAAAGGCTCGCCATCCTTGCGAGCCAGATAACATTCAGAGCATTCATACATTTCTTCAAGAGCTTGCATAATGCTGCTATACCCAAGAAGCTTTAGCTCTCGTCGATTTTCCTTGCTAAGATGATCGTGGACTTCCTGAAGATGATCCTTGCGCAAAGGAGTTAAGTAATAAGGACCACGATTAATAATCTTAACGTCCATATAACTCTTTGAACCCCGCCTCGACTTGCTTCCGAACCTGAGATCCATCCTTCCAGTAATCAGGGTGGCGCATCATTTCATTAAGATCATCTTGACTTATGCGACCAGCTGCTTGTACTGGCTCACTAAATGTTCCATCCTTCATTGCTTCTTGAATTGCTTCAAGCGCAATTATTCCTTCGTGGGTTTCACACATGCGTTCAATCGCTGGCAATGCCGATGATGGAAAGAACTTGTTTGCAAAAGCTGACGCTGCGTCAATTCGAGCATTTGCATTGTCGCCAAGCTTTGCCATCTCAGCCTCTAAGTCTGGCTGATTTGCATTAATTGCCTGAGCATACATCTCAATGCCTTGTTCAAATTCCGATTGACTATACCCATTCTCAAAAGAATGTTCTGACCACCATTTTAACAGATCACTATCTACTGCAAGACTGTCATCAACAATGTCTGGAAGCTGATAATCACCAGCTGAATCTGGGCGGTCTGAAAAAGCTTGGGATTGAATCTCTTCAAGGATAGACTTGCGCATGTCCTCCTCTTTTGTTCCCAGCTTTTTTGATAGCTCATCATAGGATTTAGCTAAATCTTCTGCTGTATTAAATTTTTCAGGCAACCATTCTGGTCGCGCTGGAGCTTCTGATTTGTTCAGGTCTTCTTCCGTTACAAAATCACGACCATCTGCGGCTGCAATCTCTACTGCATTATCTTCACTCATTGTTTACTCCTATGTGCATGTGCAATACGCTGTTCAAGAAGGCCAACAATATATCGTTGACCCTCTATATGGCGTAACTCTTCCGTTGTCACATTAGGCCCATTTACCATTTCAATAGTAATGGATCGCAAATAACGAAGAACCTCTTTGCCTGTTGGCGTTGAGAAAACTTCTGCAACATTCTGACTAACTTGCTTGTCTAAGTCAGTTGATCTCTGTATTCCGTCTAGTCCGATATTAACCTTGTTGACCACTCGGCATTATCCCCTGCTGTTGCGCCATTTGCTGCGCTAATGCAGCTATTTGTTTACGCTGATTTTCGTCACGAATCAAGCTTTCTGGCACACCAAACTTTTTGGCTAGGTGAACAGCTGTTTTTTCACTATCAATTAATACCTGCAACATCTCTGGGCCGAATACACCACCAACCAACTCTAAGAAGCGAGCAACGCTAGAAATGTCTTGGTTTGCTTGAGCTTGTGCAAGTGGTGAAATAGAACGAATCTTTACCTCACGGCCATTAACCGTCGGTACTTCAATGCGTCCTTGTTTCTTTAAGATGTAAATGACGCGCTGAAGCACTGGCTGAATAAGCTCTGCTTGCAAACGGCCAAATGCAGCGCCCATACGACGAGACAAATCAGCCATACGTTCTGCAACCTCGGTTGCTGTGGCTGGTGTCTTATCTGGATCGCCAAGCATATCGTTAAACAATGCTCGCTTAATGTTTAAGCGTTGCTCAGAAAGAATAAGTTGCGCAACATCAAAGCGACCAGCCGCCTGAATAGGCTCTAAACCACGGCTTCCCATGGCTTTTGGAATAATACTCCCTGGTACAAGGTTAATTGTATCAGGATTAATTACGCCATCATCTTCCATTTGATAAATGCCAGATATTGCCATCTGAGCATTCTCAAGAATCATCTCAATCGTTAGATTAGTAGTCTTAATTGCGGACAAAGCACTAATGATAGGCCCACGACCATAGACTTCCCCAGCGCATTTTGCCCAACGGAAACAAATAAATGGATTTGACCCCACACCAGACATCTCTTTAGAGTAAAGAAGCGTATTTGTTGTGAGACAGATAGCATAATGGTAATAAGACTCCTCGTTTTTCTTCGAGTAGTCACGACATACCACTTCCAAGACTGTCGTTTTACGCTCTTGCCCCATCATTGATTGAACTTTTTGGTCAAACTTAGAGTTTGGATACATCAGAGAAAGATGGTCAAACTCTACATTCTTGCGCTCACGATAAACGTGATCGATTCTATCGTCGGGACCAGTGTCAAGGACAACATGAGGAAGCGGAATTGCTGAGAATATCACTGGGTTTACTGCATCTCCCTCTTCAACGCACAAGACCCCAGTCCCGACAGCCAAGTCCATGAATGATTCATGCACTTCTTGGCTAAAGTTTGAATTTTGAAGAACCTCAAACACATAGTTTGTGACTTCATCTAACTCATTGTCAATTTCATCACGCTGTTCTGGAGGGACTTCACTACCTGACGTAAGGTCAGCCCAGCGCGCAAAGTTAGGAACCAAGCCAGATTGTAAGCGACTTGCAAACTCTTGAACGCCAACAACAGCAGTTTCGTCAAAGATCTTTTCATCTCGACGCTGCCCAGCTTCCTCATAGTAAAACGATTCCCGCTGAGGCAGTGTATACTCATAACACTCCTCAAACAGTGGCACCCAGTTTTCTCGGAAAGCTTTAGCCTTCTGGTACTTTTGGATGTACTTTTTGGCTATCTCGTTCATTCAAACCGACCTAAAAATCCAGAGCCACCAGCGCGAAATAAAGATCTACGACCTGTTCCACCGCGCATACCCTTGCGCTGTTCACGACTTGTTAAGGCTGAAGAAATATCTTCGCGTTTTTGCTTCGCTCGCTTCTCAACCTCTTCTCGCTTTGCAATATCAGCTTCTACTCGTTGATCTGCCGCTTGCTCTTTTTCAGACTGGCTCGGACCACCACCACCAAAACACATATCGAATCTCCTTCTTTTGTCTATTCGTAGGCAAAGAACACGCTACTGCACAACGCACAACTTATATTCTAGCCCACAAACTAGGTTTCTTTCTTTGATTTGGATTCTTTCTGAACACATCAAAGTCACGCTTCGCCACCACTGGTTGCGCTGGCTTCTGACTATTCATCAAGGCCCGACCTTCACCAGCCCCCAAGAATAAATACTGGGCCGCATCATGAACGTGGCTAAACATATTCTTATCTGGTTTATCTGCGTACCTTTCGCCGCTCACTTCCAT
>Ga0208644_1001351_pt1 | contig 20554 bp, 33 predicted proteins | sample VirMetDEL_Nov_18_FD_184517 | JGI IMG/M metagenome (GOLD analysis project Ga0208644, IMG submission 184517) | Aqueous microbial communities from the Delaware River and Bay under freshwater to marine salinity gradient to study organic matter... | ecosystem: Environmental > Aquatic > Marine >...
TTGGAGCAGCTATGTCCAAGGTAATAAAAAATAAACTTGACCAAGATTATGGTAAGGTTGATAAAAAAAATAGTGGAGGAGTTATGTTAAAAGGCAAACAAAAGAAATTAGATAAAAACCGAGATGGTAAAATTACTAGTGCAGATTTTGCACTGATGAAAAAATCAGGATACAAAATGGGCGGTGTGTTTAAAACCAACGACAGAATGACAACCAAAGACATTCAAACAGCTAAAGACGCAGTTGGTAACCAAGACAGAATGACAAAAAAAGATGTTGAAAAAGCATCAAGTGCTGTTGGTAAAAGAAAAGGTGGAATGACAAAAGCTAAGTCAGGAAAGTATTTAGATAAATACGAAAGAGGTTTAGATTTTCATCCAGACCCATTAGTAAGATCAGGTAAAATGTCTAGAGAAACTTATGATACAGTAAATACAGGAATGAACATGGGTTTAGGTGCAATGGGAATTTATGGAGCAGGCACTGTAGGTTACATAGGAAACGAAATCAGAAAATCTGAAAAGGAAAGAAAAAGAAAAAGAAAAGAATATAAACAATCTAAAGGTTCTATGACACAAGGTTCTTTTAAAACAGGCGGTGTCATGAAAGCTAAAACAGGTGACCTTGCAGATACTATGAAGAAGCTGAGAAAAAAAGTTTACGAAAAGTCAATGAAGAAAAATAAAAAAGTTGGCAGATTCGGTGACGATGAGTATTTAATACAGAAACCTCTTCCTGGAATGAAAAAAGGTAAGGCTGTTATGAAAGCTAAAGATGGTGATTTCATCGAAAGAAGAAAAAAACTTGGAAGCTATAAAGCCATTGTAGATATTAATCCAATGCAATCTGATTTAGAAAAAGCGGGACCAGGTGCTTTTTTAATGAGAAGAGCAATGTTATCAGGTGCTTCAACTCTTGGATCAACTGCTAAAGAAACTACAAAATCAATTGCAAAAAAAACTGCAAAAGATGCTGTTAAAGTTGGACTTGGTGCTGGCGCAGGATACGAATACGCTAAATCTAAAAAAGATAAATCTAAAAAAGATAAATAGGAGGCACCATGGTCCGTGGCCTCGGTTCGTTATTCAAGGCACTTGGGAAAAGGTTCGGTAAAGCTAAACCTGAACCACGACCAACGGAGCCAGCTGTTCCTCAATCGGTAGATGAAGCGATTGTAACAGGCGTTCAAAAACGTCCTCAAGTTCCTGTTCCTACAAGACAAGTTCCTGTACGATTTGATCCATCCGATAATCCTTATCAAGGCCCTTTGAATATGGGTGAGATAGGCAATCGTCCTATGTATGGTTCTCAATTATATGATTGGACAACGGCAAAAGGAAATGGATCCTTTACTGCGGATGAATGGCTAGATCATTTTTTAACTCGTTCTACCAAGAAAGTAAAAAGTCCCTTATCCGGTATGGAGTTTGATGTAAACACCATCAATGGAAGAACGTTTCAATATGGTAAAAATTACGAGGGAGGAAATTTATTTAATGAATTGTTTCCTGGTAACAATCAAGGAAGAGTATCCTTAGAAGAATTATTTGATACCGGACTTGCAGGTTTTGATAAAAGTGGAAATTTAGTTTCTGGAATATTACATGCTGCGAAACAATCTGGAGTAAAATTAGATACTAAATCCGTTTTAGATATTATTAAAAATAATCCTGTAAATCATTTGCAAGTGAAAACATTTGTAATGGAACCTCATAAACAAGTGGTTCAAGGAATTCAAAATGAGATAGCAGATTTTTCTAATACAACTGTTTTATTTAGAAGTGGTGCAAAAGAACAATCTAAAGAGTCCCTAGTATCCGCTAATAAACATTTAAATCAAATTTTTAAATTTGCAGATGAGTTAGACGAGTCTTCTTTAAAATACGAAATAGAAGAAGCACAAAAATATTTAACCAAGATACGAAATGATGTTACACCTAATGATAGAGTTAGGATTAATCAACTAATGGATAAATTAGATAGCACTATGAAATCGGTAAATAATCCTGCTCAACCTAAAGTTAGATACAAAGATACAGATAGTTATACATTAGCAGGAGGAGAAAATTATCGTGAGATCGTAGTTAAATATCCTGGACCTATTATGAAAAATGACAATCCTTTAAAAAGTATGGGTCATTATAGTGATGAAAAAAATATGTTGTACTTTTCTAGGTTTGATACCAGGTATACTCAAGATGGGAAAAAAGTTTTATTTATTCATGATGTGCAGTCAGATGCTAATCAAAAAATAGCAAAAATATTACGAGCAGCTAATAAGACAGGTTTTGAAGGAGACTCAAGTACTTTTAGAAAAAATCCATACATGGAAGATGTCACAGCAACTTTTTATGAGAATGCAAGAAAAAAACTTGTGCAGGATTTAGATCAATTAGCACCAGGGGACAGTAAAGCGAATGCTATTTTATCTCAACTTAGAACGATTGATAAAAGTTTAAAAAGTAAAATGTCTGAGACAACAGTAAGTTCTCTTGATGCATCAGCAAGAAAAGCTTTTCCTGACAGAAGTTATGATATACCGGATAGAGAATATTTTCCTTTTTTACAATCTAGTTCTTATGGTAACCATGCGTTGCGAATGCATTTAAAACGAGCTGCAGATGAAGGATATGATTATGTAGCGGTTGCTCCTTATGAAAGAGTTTCGGTTAGAGATGGTACCACAGGATGGAATACAAGAACTCAAAGAAATGAGTCTATGGGAAGAGAAGGAAATGCATTGTTTTATGGAAATGCTTATGGTAAAGATCCAAAGAATCCAAAGATTCAAGCTATTATGCCTAAATTGATGAAACAAAATGCTAAATTCCATGGCTCTGATGCTAAAACAATTAAAGTTGCATTTTCTGATCCTAAAAAACCATACAAGGATATTAGAAAATCTGGAACCATAGAAGAAAACATGAATGCTTACGAAAGAGCTAGAGCTAAAGCACGATTTGAACATAAAGCTGCTTACTCTACTGATAAAAACGGAATTTATACAAAAGTAGATCCAGGCGATCCAAACTTGTATTTTGATGCGTTTGCAATTAAAGTAACTCCATCTATGAAAGGACCTGTTCAAAGTTATAATACAGGCGGATTAGTGGTGGATATGTTTAAACCTTTATAGTAGGATGTACTAATGGCAATTATTGAAAACCAAAATCAAGAAGAATTAGAGGAAGAAATACAAGTAGAGCAAGAGCCTGCTGGTATTGAAGATGATGTAGAAGTGGAGACAGAAGATTCTACAGGAGAAGTAGAATCTCCAGCAGATGATTTTTCTGCAAACCTTGCAGAAGATATGTCTGAAAACATTTTAGATCGTATCGCTAATGATTTAATTGATGAGTATGAAAGAGATAAACAATCAAGAAAAGATTGGGAAGATACCTACGTACAAAGTTTAGATTTATTAGGTGTAAAATACAATGTGAGAAATAGACCTTTCAAAGGAGCGTCTGGTGTCACACATCCATTATTATCAGAAGCAGTAACTCAATTCCAAGCACAAGCTTATAAAGAATTATTACCACCGGATGGCCCTGTTAAAACTCATGTAGTTGGATTGAAAACTCCACAAAATGAACAACAAGCAACTCGTGTAAAAGAATACATGAATTATATGTTAATGGAAAAAATGGAGGAGTACACTACGGATGTAGATCAAATGCTTTTCTATCTACCTTTATCAGGTTCTACATTTAAAAAAGTTTATTACGATGAATTATTAGAAAGACCTGTATCAAAATTTATCCCTGCAACAGATTTAGTAGTTCCTTATTATGCATCTGATTTAAAAGATTGTGAAAGAATTACTCATGTCATTCAAATGACTGAAAATGAAATTATGAAAAAACAAGCGGTAGGATTATATCGTGAAGTTGAATTATTAGAGCCACAAATTACACAAAACAAAACTCAAGATGCCATTGATAAACTTGAAGGTATTAAAAAAGATATTCAGAATTTTGGATACAATGTTTTAGAAATGCATGTGGATTTAGATTTAAGCGATTATGAAAATGAACAATCAGAAAAAAATATTAAAGTTCCATACATTGTAACTATAATTGAAAATACAGGACAGATTTTATCTATTTATAGAAATTATCGAATGGATGATCCTAAGTATAATCGTATTGAATACTTTGTTCATTATAAATTTTTACCAGGATTAGGATTTTATGGTTTTGGATTAACTCATATGATTGGTGGTTTATCGAGAACAGCCACTGAAGCACTAAGACAACTTCTTGATGCAGGAACATTATCTAATTTACCTGCAGGATTTAAGTCACGAGGTATGAGAGTTAGAGATGATGATCAACCAATTCAACCTGGAGAGTTTAGAGATGTGGATGCACCAGGCGGAAACATCAAAGATCAGTTTCAATTACTTCCATTTAAAGAACCAAGTACTACTTTATACAATCTTTTAGGCTTTGTAGTTGCTGCAGGACAGAAATTTGCAGCTATTGCAGACCTACAAGTAGGTGATGGTAACCAACAAGCAGCTGTTGGAACAACAATTGCACTGTTAGAGCGTGGTTCAAGGGTGATGAGTGCCATTCACAAGCGTTGTTACTACGCAATGAGACAAGAATTTAAGATTTTAGCGTCTATTTTTGCTGATTCTTTACCACCTGAGTACCCATATGACGTTTATGGTGGCCCAAAAATCATAAAATCGTTAGATTTTGACCAAAGAGTCGATATTTTACCGACTGCAGACCCAAATATCATGTCGATGAGCCAAAGAGTGACACTTGCACAGACACAATTACAAATTGCTCTGTCTAATCCGCAAATGCATAACCTTTTTGAAGCTTACAGACGAGTTTATGAAGCACTTGGAACAAAACAAATCGATACTTTAATGAAACCAGAGCCTCAACCACCTGCACCACAGGATCCTGCTAAAGAAAATGCGGAAGCATTAAAAATGCAATTGCTTACAGCGTTTCCACAACAAGATCATGATGCTCACATTGCTGCACACAGTGCATTTATGATGTCTAGAATGGTTCAAATTAATCCGCAAGTATATGCGTTACTACAATCACATATTTCAGAGCACGTTTCTATGAAAGCAACGAATGAAGTAATGGCACAATTAATGGCAGATCCACAAATGATGCAAATGATGCAACAAAATCCTCAAGCGTTTCAAGCGCAAGCAGATCCTTTGATTGCACAAAGGGTTGCACAATTAACTGCAGAACTTGCACAAGCGGAAGCAGCACAACAAGGTGCTCAACAAGATCCGTTAGTAAGATTAAAACAACAAGAAATAGATTTAAGAGCTTTAGACTTACAACGAAAAGCAGAAGAAGCAAAAATGAAAGAACAAGGAAACATGGATAGACAAGAAGCAGAACTTGCACTCAAAATGTTACAACTTGAAGAAAATTCTGATCAAGCAGACGAACGAATGGATGTTGCAAGAGAAAAACTTGAGTTAGCAAAAGCTCAAGCAATTAATAAATCTTTAAGAGGAGAAAAGTAATGAAAAAAGGTTACCATAAAACCAAAAAAGGAACCATGGCTAAAAAAGGTCTTTGGTATAATATCCAACAAAAGAAAAAAAGAATAGCTGCAGGCTCTGGAGAGAAAATGAGAAAACCTGGTTCTAAAGGTGCTCCAACAGCTAAATCAATTAAAAAATCACAAAGTAAAAAATAATGCCAATGACAAAAAAAGGTAAAAGAAATAATTTACCTGGTAAAAGATTCGGCCCACCGCCTAAACGTGGACCTAATTCACAAGGTCTGACTTTATATAAAAAATTAAGTTATAATACTTAAATGAAGAAAAAAAGAAGTAGAAAAAGAAAATTTACTATAAAACAATTAGAAGAAAAAGCTCCTAAAGGAGAATTTCTTGCATACATAAGTCCAAAGGAAGCAAAAATATTAAAATCATTAGGTGGATCTGGTAAAAAAATAAACGGTATACCAAGTTTCTGGGCATCTAGTCCAGGCGATACTGGTGGAGCTGGTGGTGCGGATGGAGCTGGTGGAACGGATGGCGGTGGTAGCGGAGGTTCCGGAGATACTGGTGATATGGGATCCGAAGCAGCTAATGCTGCAGCAACAGCTGCAGGAGCAGCATCAGTTGGAGTAGGAAGTGTAGGACCATCTGATCCAGGAATTGCTACAGATAGCATAACTTCTCCCGCTGGTACTTTTTCAGCTAATGTTAGGTCTATGGGTGCAAAAATGGCTTTACCAGGAGCAACGGCATATACTGCATTAAAAACTATATCTGATGTTCAAAAAGGAAGAAGAGCTATGGGTTTATCTTCCAATAAGAAAAGTATGTCTATGGCTTCGATAGAAGGCTCAGGTGCACAACAATTTCAAACAAAAAGTATTCCTGCTATAGAACCAGCTAAACCATCAACAACAGAAAGTAAAGGCCCTATTCAAAGAGTAAGTGTTGTTAGAGCAAACAAAGGTATGATGGTTTCTAAACGTGGTACTAAATCAATACAAACTCAAGGTTTTAAAAAAGTAAAAATTTATTAATGATTTTATCAAAGCTAGATAAGCTAGCTTTTTTAGCGGGTGTATTTGAAGGAGAAGGTTCTATGGGCTATTGGCGTAATGGTCCTAATAGAAAAAGAATAGAATGTTCGGTTACTATGTCAGACAAAGATGTAGTAGAAAGATTTAAAACATTTTTTGATTGTGGTTACATCATAGAAAAAAAACAAAAAGAAAAACATCATAAAGTATGTTGGTGTTGGACACTGACAGGGTGGAAGGCTTTACAGGTTTTAGAGCAAATGTTACCCTATTTTGGATCAAGGAGATCAAAAAAATATTATGATATGGTTAAATCTTTTAGGCTCAGCGTTCAAAACGGGAGCCACATTGTACGAGAACAGACAAAAAGAAAAACAAGCCATATCTCAGGCGAGGCTTCTTCATGCGGAAAAGATGGCTCGTGGAGAGATTGAGCTAAGAAACGAAGTATTTCAAACACAAAAAAACGATTGGAAGGACGAATTCATACTTTTAATCTTGTCATCACCCTTGTTTTTATTAGCCTATTCAGTATTTGCAGAAGACGAAGAAATCAGTAAAAAACTAGATCTTTATTTCGATAAATTACAAAATATGCCTTGGTGGATGATTGGTTTATGGGTAACCGTAGTAGGTGCTGTGTATGGTATTAAAGCAACAGAGATTAAAAATCTAGGCATCGGCAAAAAATAAACACTTGCTTTAAATCTCAATTTTCACTAGAAATCGAATATGTCTTTTTTCAAAAGGATATATAAATGGTTTTGGTACAAGTTAGGTAACTTAGGATGCTACCTTTGTAACAAATCATGGGAGAAGACAAGTAAAAGAAAATGATTGAGCTAGATTACGAAACAGTTCAAAAAATTCGACGAGAAACCAGAAGACTCATTGACAGAAAAAAGGAGCATTTGGTGTACAGTGTAGATTCGATTGAAAAGCTACAGTATACTAGAGGTGAAATCAGTTCACTTGAAGAACTGCTTCAGGTTATTAAAGACCTGCTGAAAAATGAGGATAAAGATGACAACGACCCTGGTGAAGCCGGACGGCTCTAAAATATCAGAAGAAATAAAAAAAGAACAAGAAATTTCAATTCCTACAGATCCTAAATCTATCGACGAAATGTTAGATAAGATTCCTGATCCAACAGGATGGAGAATACTAGTCAGACCGTATGTACCACCTAAAAAAACTAAAGGTGGAATATATATGTCAGACGAATCACAAGAACGAATTTCATTAGCAACTACATGTGCACTCGTTCTTAAAATGGGACCTCTTTGTTATAAAGACGAAGAAAAATTTCCAACTGGTCCATGGTGCAAAGAAGGTGATTGGGTAGTGTTTGGACGCTACGCAGGATCCAGATTTAAAGTTGATATCGGTGAAGTACGAATACTCAATGACGATGAAATCATTGGAACTGTATCGGATCCGCAAAACATTATCCATAACTACTAGGAGGTGCTATGTCTATAGAAGCAAAAGACCAAGTTGATTTAGATACAAGTGATGCTCAAGAAACAACTATTGAAGTTGAACAAAATGATGAGCAGCATGTTTCTGAAATCAAAAAAGAAGAAGTCGATTTAGGATACAGAGATGTAAAATCTGAATCGAAACAGGATGCTCCTGCAACAGAAGTTGTAGAAGATCCAATTCAAAAAAAAGAAACACAAAAAGAAACTGCATCAGAAGATGACTTAAGAGGTTATTCTGATAAAGTTCAAAAGAGAATTAAAGATCTTACATTTAAATATCGAGAGGCTGAGAGAAGAGAAAAAGCAGCTATCGAATATGCAAAAGGTATTCAAAAGAAATATGATTCAGTAAATGAAAAATATGAATCTACTGATGAAAGTTATTTAAAAGAATACGATGCAAGAGTTGAGGCGGAGAAAGCAAAAGTTAAATCTATGCTTAAAGAAGCTATTGATTCTCAAGACTCTGAAAGAATCATGGAGGCTAATGAAGCCTTAACTAGATTAGCTGTAGAAAAGGAAAAAATTAAGATTTCTATAGCAGACAGAGAAAATCGTAAAAAACAACAAGAAGAACAGGCAAAACAACCGCAATTAACACAGGAATTAGAGCAACCAAGAGTGAGTCCAAGGGCTCAAGATTGGGCTGCTGAAAATGAATGGTTTGGTACGGATAGGGTTATGACATCTGCAGCTATGGGTTTACATGATGAGCTTATAGGGCAGGGGTTTGACGCAGAAAGTGATGCCTACTATAATGAAATTAACAAACGTATGAGAGAATATTTCCCTCAGAAATTTGCTGATGCAAATGAGAACTATGTTGAAAAAACAGAACCAAGACGTCCCGTCCAAAACGTTGCAGGTGTTTCTCGTAAGCAAGGAGGACGCAAAGTTGTGAAACTCACCAAGTCACAGGTAGCTATTGCTAAAAAATTAGGGGTGCCACTAGAGGAATACGCGAAATTCGTGAAGGAGGCGAAATAATATGAATAAAATAAATAAATCCTCACGCGAGTCAGATTCAAGAGAATCTACTACAAGGAAAAAAACTTGGACTCTACCGTCCAGTTTGGATGCTCCACCTGCTCCAGAAGGCTTTGTCCATAGATGGATTAGAGCTGAAGTTGCTGGTTTTGAAGATACAGGAAATGTATCTAAAAAACTTAGGGAGGGTTATGAATTTGTAAGAGCTGATGAATATAAAGATTCAGTTGATGCAATGAAATACCCTGTCATAGCAAAAGGACAATATCAGGGGTTCATCGGGATTGGAGGCCTTGTGCTGGCAAGGATACCAACAGAGATCTTAGAACAGCGTAATGCTTACTTTTCAAAAGTAACGCAAGACCAAATCACCGCTGTTGATAATGATCTTATGAAGGAACAGCACCCAGGAATGCCAATCAATATTGATAGGCAGTCCAGAGTGACCTTTGGTGGTGGACGTAAGAGTTAATTTTTTAACATTACCTACCATGAAGGCGGCTTAACAATTAACAATAATAGGAGTAAAACATATGGCTAACGTTTCTGAACAATTTGGTCTAAGACCATACAGAAAACTAGACGGTACACCATTAGTTGGAGCTCAAAACAGATATACAATATCAGCAAATAACACAACTGCGATTTTCCAAGGTGACTTGGTAACAGTTGAAACTGATGGTGACATCACTAGACATATTGCTGGTACAAGTGTAGCTGTTGTGGGTGTATTCAACGGATGTTTCTACACAGATCCTACTACGCAAAAGCCGACTTACAAAAATTATTACCCGGGAAGCGTTAACGCGAGCGATATTACAGCTTTCGTTGTTGACGATCCAGATGCGGTGTTTTTAATTGATGCTGACGACACTTTTGCTAGATCAGATTTGTTTACGAACTATTCCGTAACTAATGTGACCGGCAACACAATAACAGGAATCTCAAAAGTACAGCTTGACAAGTCTGCTACTGGAACTGATAGTACTTTCGTATTACAAGCGATCGATATCTCTCAAGATCCAGACAATAGCGACCCTGCTTCAGCTAATGCTAACATTCTTGTTAGAATCAACAATCACTTCTTTAGAAGTGGAACAGGCGTATAATAGGAGAATAAAATATGGCTATATCACGTTCGCAACTAGTTAAAGAACTAGAGCCAGGTTTAAATGCACTATTTGGCCTGGAATATGATCGTTATGAAAATGAGCACTCTGAAATCTTCATGACTGAAACTTCGGACAGAGCGTTTGAAGAAGAAGTTATGTTAGCAGGTTTCGGTTCTGCTCCAGTAAAACAAGAAGGCGCAAGTATCGTGTACGATCAAGCTACTGAATCATTCACTAGCAGATACTCACACGAGACTATCGCTCTTGGTTTCTCAATCACTGAGGAAGCGATCGAAGACAACCTGTATGACAGACTAGGCGCAAGATACACTAAAGCTCTTGCAAGAAGTATGTCAAACACAAAACAAGTTAAAGCAGCTTCTGTGTTAAACAATGCACAGAAATCAAGCGGTTATAACGGAGGAGACAATGTGCCTTTAATTTCAAATGCACACCCACTATCAACTGGTGGTACATTCTCTAACGTATTAGCAACTGCTGCTGACTTGAACGAAACATCTCTTGAACAATCTTTGATTGACATTGCAGGTTTCGTCGATGAGAGAGGATTAAAAATTGCTCTTTCTGGTAGAAAAATGATAATTCCAAAAGAATTACAATTTACTGCTGAAAGAATCATGAAATCACCTCTTAGAGTAGGAACTGCAGACAATGACATCAATGCTTTAAGAAACATGGGCATGGTTCCAGAAGGATACAGAATTAATCACTTCTTAACTGATACTGATTCATTCTTCCTTTTAACTGATGCACCTAACGGTCTTAAGCATTTTGTTAGAAGTCCTATCAAAACTGCAATGGAAGGTGACTTCGAAACAGGTAACGTAAGATTCAAAGCAAGAGAAAGATACTCTTTTGGTTGGTCAGACCCAAGAGCTATCTTTGGTAACGGAAACTTACCAACTAGCTAATACTTAGTTATTTGACACTAAAGGGCGGTCTTTATGGCCGCCCTTTTTTTATGTATAATAGAAACACTGGGAATAAATTTTGATATAGACTGCCCCAGCAGACGGCCTTAAGACTATATCATTTAACAAGGAGAATAATTATGGCAAATACTACTTTTTCAGGTCCAGTAAGATCAGAGAATGGTTTTATCGGTGGAACTAAAAACTCATCTACAGGTGCATTTACGGCAAACTGGACAGTTAATGCTTCAGGTGCTTATGTAGGTACTCAACAAGAAGTTTGTGGAGTTGTAGCAGGTTCAGTTGAAGCTACTGCTGGTACTAACGAACAAACTTTTTCACAACCAGACAACACTGTAATTACAAAAATTGAGCTTGTTGTTACATCGGCTCCAACTGTTGCAACAGGTGACATTGGATTTCAAGTTGGAACTACAACAGGAAGCGCTGAATTAGTTGCTGCTGCAGCTGATCAAATTCTTGATGGTGGTACAACTGTACCTGCTGGTGCTCACTATGACACTACTCTTATAGATACAACTGCAAGTGATGCTGCTCCAGCTGCATCTCCGAGAGCAAATGTAAGTGGTAATGCAAGAAATATATTTTTACAAATCACTAACACTACAAATGCTTCGGCAAGTGGTGAAATTAAGTGGTTAGTATCTTACAAATATATTGCATAATAATTAATTAGTGGCTCCTTCGGGAGCCACAAACTAAGGAGATACAATGAGTTTTAAAAGTGATATTCAAGCAACTAGATCAGATGCTGGTAATACAGGAACTGCAGTTATTGCAGGACCTATTAGAGTAAAAGCTATTTCTGTTGCTTCTGATGGAGTAGGTGCTGGTGTATTAGAGCTAACTACTACATCTAACACTGGAACCACTTTATTGTATGTTGATGTACCTCAAGGTGATGTGTACACATTAAATTTACCTGAAGATGGAATATTATTTCCAGCAGGAGTTTTTGTAAAAACAAAAACTAATGTAACAGCATATACTTTGTTTACTGATATATACAGTGCACCAAGATTAACAGGTCAAAATGGCTAATTTTGGTTGTCAAAAAAAGGGTTTAGGTAAGGCTGTCTTAAAAGCAACCGCTGGAGCGATAGCCTTAGCCTCCCCTATGATGCAGAACTCTCCTTTAGCTATTCAAGCTAAAATCATGCAAGAATCAATTCCTGTTAGCAAACAAAGAGTTAATCCTCCTATTATAACAAGAGAAACAAAAGTAGATAGAGAAAAAAAACAAGCTTCTCAAATGAGTAAAGGCGGTATGCCTCCACGAAATAAAAAGAATTTTAGATCTACAAAATCAGGTGCAGGAATGACTGCAGCAGGTGTTGCAGCATATAGAAGAATGAATCCAGGATCAAAATTAAAAACAGCAGTAACCGGTAAAGTTAAACCAGGATCTAAATCTGCAAAAAGAAGAAAATCTTTTTGTGCAAGATCTGCTGGACAAATGAAAATGCATAATGTAAATTGCAGTAAAACACCAGAAAAGAGGATTTGTGCTGCAAGAAGAAGATGGAAGTGTTGATATTCAAATACAAAATATTTTCACACCTAGTTTTTTAGTTTTTAATAAATTACAATTAAATAATCAAAAAATTTTAGACGAGATTAAAAATCTTGATTTTCATCAAAGTGACATTCATACTGAAAATAGACCTCTCATGTCTAACAGTATGAAAGTATTAGAAGAAATCCCTGAAGGAAATGAATTAAAAAAAACTTTTAGTGAGTATATAGATTATGGCATAAGATCCGTTTGGAGATACAATATAAGTCATCAAATTATTAATTCATGGGTTACTAAAACTTATCCAACATCAGAATCTAAATTCCACACTCATAAAAATTTTTGGTTATCGGCTGTTTATTATCCATGTAATGAGAACAATTTTAAAATAAAATTTGATTCTCCAAGGTTAGATTTGAGTAGTTTTGATATACCCGTTTATGAAAGAAATATATATAATTCTTTTACTTGGACATATACTATAAAAGAAGGAGATTTAATTTTATTTGATGCAGCTTTACGTCATAAAATTGATAAAAATATTGCAAATACAGTAAGATATTCAATTGCTATGAATATTTTACCAAAAGGGCAAATAGGAGAACGTGATGGAACTCTTGTGTTATAATAGTTCCCATGTCATACTTAAACGCTAATACCCCGACTATTTACTGTAAAATTAGAAAGGAATATTTATATGATCTTAAAAAACATCATGGAGAAAGCGAAGACGCAGTTATCTTCGGTCTTTGTTCTATCCCAGGACGTGCAGTCTTATTTCATGCGATGTTACCGAACGGTGCGGTCTTTTATCGTTTGCCTATCTCAGCTTTTTTCCAAAAACATTTACAAAGAGCCGAGGTGCCCGATATGCCGTTACACACGTTGGAACTGTGGGATTGCTTTAGTTATTATCCTAGTGTCCATCAGTTTGATTTTTTAAACGGAATTAAAGGTAAGTATCTTGGAAAAGATAAAAAATTTTATCATGGATCTTATTTATTTACGATTGATTGGGCTCATCCGGATAACAATATACTCAATACAGAACATTCTGAAATACCTCAAGAACATAAGTGTGGACATGTTTTGGAACTTGATAACGGGAATTTTGCTATTCAGCCTAATAATCGTATTCTTTGGAATGCTTCTAATTATACTGTTAAAGACAATTGGCCAGACTATTCTGTCCAAACTACAGAATGGTCAGTAGAAGATAAAGATTGGGTTACGGAAGATTCTGATAAAATGTTTTACGATATAGAACAAAAAGAAGAAAAAGGATATAATCATTGTACAGTTAAAGATGATAACCATGACTGGGGAGGAGAATAGTTATGATAGATAGATTTACTTTTTTATTTAAAAACAGACATAAAGAGCAATCTTTACTTGCTAAAGCAAAAGCTTTATTTAGTGCAAGGCATGAAGTAGATATTAATGCCAATGGTACATCAGGATACGTTGTCAAACATGGTCCAAATAAAGGAAAAGTATTAGCTCATAAAGTTACTAAATCAACTAATAATTGGTAAACGATGAAGATTAGTGATTCAACATCTGTGGCACTGCCACTACGTAATCTTCTTGCCATTATTGGATCTGTGGCCATCGGCGTATGGTTTGCATTTGGTGTTATTGAACGACTTAACAATCTTGAAACAAGAAACAAGTTATTTGAAAAAGATTTACTAGAGGCGAGCGTCCAGAAACCAATTGACCAGGAGCAATTTATGTTATTGGAATGGCAGGCAAAACAATTAGAAAAAATACAAAAAGTTTTAGAAGAAAATTTACATACCAATGTAATGTTAGAACAACATGAAAAAGAAATAGAGAAACTTAAAAAAGATGTTGAAAAACTAAAAGACTCAACAAGAGATATTAAGTTTGGAAACGGAAACGGTAACGGTAACGGTAAACATTAATGATAGAAATGGTTGTAGCTTTGTGTTTATTTTTAAATGATAAGATGATAGAACATTCGCACAAAAAATCGCTATCGGAGTGTCTAGAGACGAAAAGAAAAATAGAACGACATAGTGATAGTGGTAATTCTTATGTACAATGTTCTGTCGTGAAAGCAAAAGTATATGTGGATCAACACGGTATTAAACGAATAGAAAAAATTGAGGGACATTGATGAAAATAAAACCAAAATATACTATTCCAGTTTTGTGGGTTATTATTATTTTTTGTTTTTTAATGGCAGCAAGTTGTACAAACAAAGAAAAATATCCTAATAAAATGGATAGTATTGCTAAAGCTTTATCTAAAATAAAAACACAATAAGGAGTATAATATGGAAAAAAAATGTGCAATCTGTAAAAAAGAGTTTGAAACTGAACAAGAACATCAAACTATTTGTAGTGAGCAGTGTAAACAGGAGGCATTAGCACGGCTTGATGAAGGTAGTGATGAATGCTTATCATGCCAATAAACGCTGGAACTTTTCAAGAATATGATTATAATAATGAGTATGAAGAATGTGAGTGGCGACAATGAAACTATCTGCAAACTTTAATTTATCAGAATTAATTAAATCACAAACAGCTGAAAGAAAGGGGATTTCAAACAATCCTTCTCCTGGTCAAATAGACAATCTAAAAGAGTTATGCATGAACGTACTGCAACCTATTCGTTCTAACTTTGATAAACCTGTTATTGTTTCTTCTGGATATAGATCTGCAGAATTATGCATAGCTATTGGAAGTAGTATTGATTCACAGCATACCGAGGGCAAAGCAGCGGATATAGAGGTGCCAGGCGTTGATAATAAAGAACTTGCTGAATGGATCAGACACAATTTAGAGTACGATCAACTTATACTTGAGTTCTATAAATCAGGCGAACCTGACTCAGGATGGGTGCATATATCTTACAATGGTTCTGATAATAGAAAACAAAATTTATTAGCTTATAGAGATGATAATAATAAAACGAGGTATAAACCATGGTAATGGGAAGATCACAAATGGTAAAACAAGTTGAGGGGCAACTTCGTGGCGCAAAAAAGAAAAAAACGAAAAAAATCAAACCCTATCGCAAAAGAACTAAGGTCTAGAAGGTATCGTTCTCAAGTGGTACAATCAGATAAGTTGTACAACCGCAAAAAGGAGAGAATTGTCACTCTCAAAGCGGCCGCTATAGAGGAGGATTAAATGGCAAAGAAATCATCGGGGCCTTGTTGGTCTGGATATGAAATGATTGGAATGAAATCCAAAAATGGCAGAAGAGTGCCTAATTGCGTTCCTGTAAAAAAAGCTAAAACAGGTGCTATTATAAATTTACTAAAACAAGCGGGAGAAAAAGTTTTAAGAACTAGAGGTAAAGGTCCTAAAAAAGGATCTGTTTATCAAGAGTCAAAAGGTACGGCTCAATCAGGTCCTGTTGATAAACAATTAAAATCATCTTCTTTAGGTGGAGATGAAATGAAAGTTGTAGATAAAAAAGCTAAGTACATACTTGATAGAGAAGCTAATAAACCTATACAATCTATCCCTACAAACAAATCAGAAAAGTTATATTCAACAGGAGGAAAAGTATGGTCATCAAAATATTCAAGTGGTTCTTCAAAAAAGGGTGCAAAAACCACACGCTCTGGAAACAAATCAACGGGAAATGCTGCGGTAAGTGTAAAAGCATATACCGGAAAGGCAGTTAAACAACCAACAGAAACTAAAAAAGAATTTGAAATGCGCCATGAATATCATACGACATATAAACATTCTAAAGATTACTATAAAGGATTAGTATAATGGCTACTTCAGGAACTACAACTTTTGACTTAAGTATCGATGAAATAATTGATGAAGCTTATAATAGAGTTGGTGTAAGACCTAATTCAGGAAATGACATGAAAAGAGCTAGAAGAAATTTAAATATTCTTTTTGCTGAATGGGGTAATAGAGGCGTACACATGTGGAAAGTTGCTTTAAATGAAGTTCAACTAGTTTCTGGTCAACCTAATTATACAGTAGCTTCTGATGTAAGTGATGTTTTAGAAGCTTATATTTCATCTTCTTCTATAGCTGCAGCAAATGCTTCTACTAATGATGTATCTATTACAAAAATAGACCGATCTGCTTATGCAGCTTTACCAAATAAAAAAGCTACAGGACAGCCTTCTCAATACTATGTAGATAGACAAACTACTCCAATTATTTATCTATACCAGGCACCTGATTTAAACACTTATACTTATTTAAAATATTATTCGATTAATAGAATTGAAGATGCAGGTTCTTATACAAACACAGCGGATGTTGCATATAGGTTTATACCATGTATGGTAGCAGGACTCGCTTATTACATTTCGATGTTTTATGATCCAGAAAGAACTCAAATGTTAAAGTTAGTTTATGAAGATGAGCTTAAAAGAGCTCTTGATCAAGATGGTGGAAGAACTTCATTATATATTTCACCACAAACTTATTTTGGAGATGGTGTGTAATGGCTGGATGGGCAACAGGTAAATATTCAAAAGCAATATCTGACAGATCAGGTATGGAGTTTCCATATAATGAAATGGTTAAAGAATGGAATGGTTCCCTGGTCCATGTTTCGGAATTCGAACCAAAACATCCACAGATTAGAAGAAAAAGAGTTACTGCAGATAGAATAGCTTTACAGAATCCACGAAACCAGGATTACCAAGAACCAACCACGGTCAACGGAACATTAGCAAGTACCGGTGGTAATGGACAAGCATTAATTGATTTAACTTTACCAGGAGCTTTTGCTTACAGTTCTTCTGGAATGTTTCCTGATGATGGTTCAGAACAAAATATAAGAAGGCAAGTAACAGCTACACTAGGTAGCGTAACCGTGAGTATTACATAATGGCAATTAGTTATTCAAATTTTTTAACACAAGTAAGAAGTTATACAGAAGTCGATTCTAATGTTTTATCTGATACACTAATAGATCAATTTATTAGACAGGTAGAATTAGACGTTGCTGGAAAAATTGACTATGATGATTTAAGAAAATACGCAACAGCTAATTTTGTAACGGGTCAAAGATATATTAATAGACCAGGAGATGAGATTATTATTAGATCCGTTCAAGTTATTGATGGTTCTGGAAATAGACATTTTTTAGAAAAAAGAGATACAAGTTTTATATCTGAATATAATAATGATGGATCTACAGGACTTCCTAAATACTATGCAAATTGGAATGAAAATACTTTTTTAGTAGCACCTACTCCAGACTCTACTTATCAGGTTCAACTTAATTATATTATTGATCCACCACACTTCACATCAACAAATAATACCTTCTTGGCTCAATACCAAGACGGAATGTTGTTATATGGTGTTTTAGAACAAGCATTCTCTTACTTAAAAGGACCCGTAGATATGTACAACCTATATAAAAGCAAGTATGATGGCAGTATACAAGCTTTTGCTCTACAACAAATGGGTAGAAGACGTAGAGGAGAATACGATGATGGAGTGCCGAGAGTTAAGGTACCTTCACCGTCGCCATAAAAACAAATTTTAGGAGGAATTAAATATGGCAATTACAACAAACGCAATATGCAACACTTTCAAAGAAGAAATTCTTGAAGCCGTGCATGATTTTACACCTACAACAGGAGATGTATTTAAATTAGCATTATATGATTCATCTGCATCTATCGGTGCAGACACTACTTCATACGCAGTGGGTATCACAGGACAAGTTCCAGATACTGGTCAGTATGCTGCAGGTGGCGGAGCATTAGTTAATGCTTTGGTATCTACTAATGGAACAACCGCTTTCGTTGATTTTGATGACTTATCATTTACTGGAGTTACTTTAACTGCAGCAGGAGCTTTGATTTACAATACTTCAAACTCTAACAAATCAGTAGCAGTTCTAGATTTTGGAGGCGATAAAACAGCAACAGCAGGAACTTTTACGATTCAGTTCCCTGATGCAAATAATACACAAGCAATTATTAGAATATCGTAATATGAATAATGGCAACTGGATGGGGCAATAAAACTTGGGGTGCATCGGAATGGGGAGACCTATCCGATGAAACCGTAGTTGTCTCATCCGTTGCTGCACAAACATCTGTAGATTCAGTAACCACTGAAGCTAACGCAGATGTAATTCCTACAACTTTATCCGCAACATTTACACTTCAAGGTGCAGTAGCAGGAGCTTCTGCCGATGTAACTCCTACTGGAATTTTATTTAACATTGTTACAGGTAATGAAGGAATTGGAATAGGTGTACCTGTTACAGGTGCGTCCGCTACTACAACTACAGGAACAGTTACTATTCAAGATGAATTTTTAATTGGATCAGGTTGGGGTAGAGAAACTTGGGGAAGTTTTGTTTGGGGAGATAATTATTCTGTTCAACTTGTAGGTATACCTTTATCAATTGTTACAGGTAACGAAGATGCATTTACAGATGTTGTAGTAGCTGTATCTGGTCAATCCTTACAAACAGTAATTACTCCAGTTGGAACTCAAGCAAACGCAGATCATGAAATTGCAGCTAGTTTATTAATAACTTCCGCTCAAGGAGATGTAGTTATTGAAGCAACTGCATTAGTAGAGCCTACCGGTATTGGTTTACAATCTACCATTGGTCAAGTAGAGGCAGCTCCTAAACAACAAGTTGATGTTACTGGAGTTTCAGCAACTATTAATGTAGGAAACGAAGATACCTCAGCAGATGCCAATGTATTCCCAACAGGTTCATCAGCTACCTTTGCTGTAGGCGATATTACGCCTGTTTCTGGATATGATGTCACTGGAGTAGCATTAACAACAAATGCAGGTCAGGTAACTGTAACAGGAACAGGTAAAGTTATACCTACAGGAGTTACCTTGACTGTTAGTCCAGGTTCGCCTAGAATTACAGCCTGGGCTGAAATTGATGTGGGAACACAAGTAACTTGGACTGAGGTTGATTTAGCAGCTTAACAAGAGTAAAATAACAAACATAGGAGTTTTTAAAAATTATGGCATCGACTTATTCAGAATTAGGTCTTGAACTTATGGCCACTGGCGAAAACGCTGGTACATGGGGTGATAAAACAAACGTAAATTTAAATTTAATTCAACAAGCAATTGCTGGATATGAAGAAGTAACTGTTAATGGAACAGGAACTACTCCTTTAGCAATCACTGATGCTACTTTATCAAATGGAAGAAATGCAATTATTAAATTTACAGGAACAATTACAGGAAATATAATTGTTACTATTCCAGACAGTACAGAAAAAAGTTATATTTTTATAAATGGAACTTCAGGAGCATTTACTGTTCAAGTAAAAACTGTATCGGGATCTGGATTTACTTTTGCAGCTGCGGATAAAGGAACAAGATTTGCATATTCAAATGGGACAGATATAGTTGATGTCAATGCATTATTGACTACAATAAATCAATTTAACCTACCTACTGCTGATGCTACAGCAAGTGGGCAAGTTATCCAATCAGATGGGTCTGGAAACTTGAGTTTTACTAGTTTTGCACCCATCTCAACAGGTAAAAGTATTGCAATGGCAATCGTTTTCGGATAAAATATAACAGGAGATTAAAATATGGCAGCACCAAATATAGTTAACGTAACAACAATCACAGGCAAAACCACTGGTGGAGCACTGGATACAACTTTGACAACTGTGTTACTCGCTAACGCAGCAGCATCAGGAAAAGTTTTTAAAATTAATTCAATCATTATTTCTAATGTAGATGGTACAAATGCCGTTGACATAACAATTGACTACAACACAGCTGCAGCTGGATCAGGAACTTCATATGCTATAGCATCAACTATTTCTATTCCTGCGGATGCGACTTTAGCTTTGATTGATAAAAACTCAAGTTTTTATCTTGAAGAAGATAAATCAATCATCGGTGGAGCTGCTGTTAACGGAGACGCAGAATACATCATCAGTTACGAAGAAATTTCATAGGAGGTTTAAATGGCAGGTGGATTTGTAGGAATTGTATAC
>Ga0208644_1001355_pt1 | contig 20541 bp, 19 predicted proteins | sample VirMetDEL_Nov_18_FD_184517 | JGI IMG/M metagenome (GOLD analysis project Ga0208644, IMG submission 184517) | Aqueous microbial communities from the Delaware River and Bay under freshwater to marine salinity gradient to study organic matter... | ecosystem: Environmental > Aquatic > Marine >...
ATTGTTTCTAGATGACTTGGTGTTCTCGTGGTGGTTCTTCAGCTCTGCATGCAAGTTCTTGAGGGCGTTCACGTCTTCGACGAATTCGCCTGTATTTCCGCCAGTGTAGTAGTAGTTGTCGATTCTATTCTTCAGCCAGTCCCTCTTGGCGGAGAATGTATTCTTATCGATCTCAGAAAGGTCTGACACATCAAATCCGAGCGTCTGCTTCTGCTGTGCCTCGATCTGCTTCTGACGAGCTTTTGAAAGCTCCATGTCGTACGCAGCGCGTTGACGGCGCTGCTGCTCTACGATTTGAATCTGTTGGTTGACTACGTCAGAGAAGCTCATCGGCGGGAGCTTCGGCTTGAGGTAGTCGTAGTACTTTTCTTCAGCCATTACGCAATGTAATTTTCTTGGAACTGTGGTTCCTCAATAAACCTAACCGCGTCGTAAAGAGCAATCATGTTTTGCTGAAGTTCTTTCGACATCTTTCCGTTCTTCTTTGCTTTCTCAACCTCTATTGGATCGATCTTTTCGTGCTTCTGGCGCATCTCACCAGCGTCATATGGGTCTATAACAAACTCACCTCCCGTCTGGCGTATACCTGTATCCACGAGCATACCGTCCTCCCCTTGAGCCATGAGTATCATGTCGTTCGTGTCGTGATTGTACTCTCCTGGAGTCTTCTGCACAGCACCGCCTTGAGCTTGATTGACTGGGACCTGAATAGACTCTAGTTGTCCAAGAAAGTCGTTGATATTTGGGCCCTGCATAGAGCCTAGGGTTCCAAGCAAATCTTTGACACCATATCCGCCTCCAAGCGGTGGATTCTCTACACCTTCGTCTACATCCGTTCCATTATTGTTTCCAGTCGTGTCTTGTTTCTTTTCAAGATTCGACAAGTATTTAGCTAATCCGCTAACCGCGCTTCCCGTGCCTCTTTGAGTAAGAGCCTGGTTCTGCAGAGATTCGCGCTGAGCTGACTCAAGCTGCCCAAGCATTGCTTGATACTGTCTATCGAGATCAGACATTTCTCTCTGGTACTGCCCCTGAAGGTCACCCTGAGCCAATCTAGTGGCCTCTGAGAGTCTTTGTCCTGCAGCTTGACCAGCAGCGGCCTCTTCCGCCTGAAGAGACTCAGAGAGGCGTCTTTGTATGGCTGACGGGTCTGCACCAGACTCCATAGCCATCTTTGCGGCTGCAAGCTCAGCAGACGGGTCTTGTTGTGGTGCTGCTGTACCGAGCAGCGCAGCGTTTCTAGTGGCTGCGGCAAGAACGTCCTCAGACGTAGGGGCCTGGACGCCTTGCATCTGCGTCTCCAGACCTTCGAGCTCCGCGCCTATCTCTTCAATGTTTTGCTCTGCGCCTCTCTGACCAATAATCCCCCTAGTTATGTCCGCAAGTCCAGCAGCCCCAGCAACTGCACCTTGAGTTCTCTGTTGTTTTCTAAATGTCTCTGGATCCATCATGCCCCCACCAGCACGAGGAGGCATTTGGCCAGTCGTTTTAAGATAATTCTGGCCCAGAGGTGTCAAATTGTTGAACTGGTCGTAGTACATGTTACAAATTTAGTTATTTTGACCCAAACTGTGGTCAAGATTGATTTTATGTTGATCTACGTTTATTGCATACAATTCAAAGTCTGGTGGAGCCACAGACGTTTCTACGTCGATAACCGCATAATCCCCCTTCATGTTGTTGCCTGCAGATGGTGAGGCAACGTACAGAGTCAAGGTTTCTGGGAGAGTTTGTAAAAAGTCTACAAGAACGCTGATATAGAATGAGCTATTAGGATTAAAGGGGCCGAGCTCGCTAAATACTGTGTGGTGTGTCAGAATCAATGAAGAGTTTTGTTCGTCATAACCTCCAACTTGAAATTCATTTCCATCAACCTGACTAGATATTGCTGCAGGATCAAGATTTTGCAGGTCAACCCCGTCGTAAGGAATAAATGGAAACTTTTTAATAATTTGACTATTTTCATCGTAATAGCAAAGTATGCCCCCAGGAATGATGTCTGGAAAGCCTTCGACATCTATAGTCCAGGTAGGGGGATCTTCTTCCGAGTTACTTGAAATAGAATCAATAACTTCCTGCCTTGAGGTCGTTCCTACAGGAAAGATGTTTGATTGAGTTATAATGCTATTCTTCGGAAACTCTGCGTAGAAATCATTTTCTCTCTCGACAAAAGACTCAACGACTCCCTCTTGATCGATTGTTCTCACTGAAGCGGTCCATCCTGCATCCTCGCTAGACTCCAACGAAAGAGCTTCGTAAGCCTTCGTAGCTGACGGATCTTCATTGGACGCCACAGACAAACTAGACTTATATGGATCACCATAAAACAGGTTATTTACGGATAAAACGTCATGCCTGTGTATAATATTTGACTGCCCCGTCGGAGTTGTAGACAGAAACTGTTGGCCAACGTTTGCATAGCAAGTTGGCTCGAAGCTGTACCTCGATGTCCATCTGTTTGATTTTGTAGAGAATGCTATAGTCATTGTCCTAGTAGTTATTTGCCCTCGTCACCAGTAATTCCTCCGCCACCGCCAGTTCCTCCGCCGCCAGCCTGAGTGTCCTCGCCGAAGTCTGTAATCACGCCTCCGCCCCCACCGCCGACATCACCACCGCCTCCTCCAGTATCATCAGCCTCTTCGTCACCAGTTGGGCCTTCTGTTGGAGGAAGAGGAAGCCATATGGCTTGTCCGTTTAGTGGCACAATCGTCTCAGCACCTATCAGCTGATCTGTTGATCCAACGTACACTTGACCTCCTTCAGCGCTAATCATTAAGCTTGACTGTGTAACTCCGTTAAGGATTCCTCCTTGGTTAAGAGCCTTTAGATTTGTTATTGGAGTGTGTGGATTTTCATTTTCGCATATATATCTTATAGGCATGTCAAAAACAAATGTTTCATCTGCAGATGGATTGCCCATAGACACTTGATTTAGATCTAAAGTTAAGGAGACAGGTGCTGCGTCTTGACTTGACACAACGTCGTTAGACCCCTGTAAATTCTTAAAGTTAAATGAATAATGATCAGACTCTGATTCATTTGGATATCCAGCAGCTTCAAGGTTTTGAAGCACGGAATCAAAGTTTGTAACATCCCCCTCAATGAAAGACCACGTGCTATTGCCGTCTATTGCAAAAGAAATAGTTGCAGCTTCGTTTAACGATCCAGCGTTTTCAACGGTTACCCTTAGAGATAGGTCTATTGCTTGGAAGTTCGTTTCTGCACCAGACTTCCACACAGACAGCTCGTTGTTTATAGAGTTTCCACCGTTGTTGAAATACGTTATAAACTGAACACTACTAAGATTGCTTGGTGCGCTCCAATCAACGCTGATTTTTGGAATCAGATCCTCTTCAGCTCCTCCAATGTCCGTGACTTCCACGTCGTCGGCTGGGGCAACAGTGTCGAAAAGGAATGACTGAGACCCAGTGTTTATAGTTGGTTTGTTTAGTGTCGTAAGAAGATATTCTTTCTTTACTGGGTCGTATCCTCCGACAACTCTAATTGGATCAGAGCTGTTCAGCGCATTGTTAAACTCATCCCTAAAGAACGAGCTCATGCCTGCGTCAGATATTACGTTTACTCCATTGACGCCCGACACCTTGAACACCTTTCCGAACGACTTGTGAGCAAAGTATGCGGTGTTATCCACGTCTACAACCGACTCAGGGTTTCCGTCACATCCAGCTGTTCCAGCGTAATATCTAGGGCTTCCCAAGAATTTGCTAGAAGTGATAAGCGTACTCGATCCAGATGCGTCGGATATGAGGTTTCTGTCTACAGGTATGTGGCCACACTTGTTTCTTTGAACAAAGAATATAGCGTCTTGGTGGTTGCACAAGTAGTTTATCTCTCCGCCTTTGTAATCTACCTCCGCTTCGGATGGTATAGACCTGTTAAATGAAGAATAACCTATTTTGCTAGAACCAGGTATGTCTCTGTCGGAGTGAACGATACTAACTTCTTTTCTGGACCTCCTGGCGTCTAGCTTCACAATGTTTGGTCTGCCGATAGAGATGGCTCTAGAGGGGAACAGGTCGCTCGCTGCCTCAGACTCTAAGTAGTAACTCTTAAAGTTTGACTCAGGTACAATCGGTTCTCCATTATCATTGACGTCAATTAAGAGGTCTACAAAGCCTTGAGTGCTGTCGAAATCTCTTAGGTTTACTGCGTGACTTCTAAAGAAGACATCGCCCTGCGTGAGAAGTACTTCTGAGTTCTCGTGAATTCTAGTGGGTATTCCATCCTCTAAAATCGTGAGAACTTTATGCGACTCACCAATCTCGTAGTAAAGTCTCTCGTCAGGCTGCAACTCTTTCGATGGTGAATAGATCTCAAAGATGCAGTTATTTCCCCAGTTGTCGTTCCCCTGCTCAACGTCTTGATACCTAAACCCATTGGCGTCCTCGTTGTTTTTCAAGAGCAAAAACAGTCCAGTCTTGGATTGTGGGGCGTCTGGTTCTGTTTCGGGAACTGCGTCTATCACCTCGGCAAGCGGATTGTCAAGCGCTGTTAACGAAGTCAACCCAGCTACTTCGAACTCGTAAGACACAGGGAAAACTCTGCTAATATTTGCTCCGTCTTGATAGAGCATATAGGATATCACCTTGAGTCTATCTCCAGGAGTAAACGAGTACATGACTGGCGTTCCGTCCTTGCCTCTAGCCCCAAAGGAGTTAGAGTAAGAAATCGGATGCCCCTGCAGGTAGTTCAGAGATACGTATATGTTTCTAGAACCGCTTGAGTTGTTTTCTGACTGCGGGATAAAAGCTCCTCCAGATGAATACTGAATGAATTTGTCTACGCTCGTATTCTTAGAGTATACAAGCTTGTAGCGCTTAGCCCAGCTTGGCGGAGTGTGCGTAATGTCTGTTGCCTTGATGTATGCGGCGCCTTTCTCCCCGTTATTTCTGTCACCGTAATTTTTTACGTAGACAGATCCGATTGGGTTTACATACCCGTGCCTACCTCTCTCATCGTAGTAAACGATTCCAAATTCATGGTTGGCCCCACTCTTGAACGACATCCCGCTGCCTATCGATGGGTCCTCCACGGATGTTATTGGAGAAACTATCTCCCCGTGAGAATGGAGTCTTTCAAAGTCAACAGAACCAAATTCGTTTCCAAATGGATTCTCTTTAAGGGTTCCGCCTTCAAGAGATCCGTTTTCAAATCCGCCCCCTCCATCTTCAGCTGTCTGAACGATGGGATATGGGTATGATGTCTGAACTTCGGGAAGTGCAGTCGTCCCACCGAACAAATCTCCTGCGCTAAATTGAGACGGAATAAACACTCCGCTGTAGTTATTTTGATTTACGTCAAGTGTCCACGAAGACCAATAGATTAGCGGAAGAGTCGTCGTCATAGACATATCCGTCGCTATGGGTCCAGGGTTGACGTTTCCAAGTTGCTCGTTTTCTTCGTTTGTGCTTCCTCCGTCTACGGCATTCATGACTATTCTGCCAGTGTAAAATGGACCGCATAGGATTGAAGTATGCAAATACCCGATGACTTCTCCTTCTATATCGTACTGAGTAAGCCCTATTTGGTTTGCTATCTCGTTATTTTGCACATACTGCAGCGAAGCATTGCCTATCGTTGAAATAGTCCCATCCCCATCAAGCCCAGCGATGTATCTTACAAACCCGCTCTGAGGCATGCAAAACAAATTGTCTTTGTCATATTCAATAAAACACTGCCCAGCGATAGATCCGTATTTATCGCACGCAAGAACATCATAGCCACTCCCCTGGCCAGCACCAGAGCCTCCAGGACCACCCTCTCCGTCCATCAGCGAAAACTGAAATCTGTTGTTGAACGATCCGTCTGAGGTGTTTTTAAGAAGTTTCTTCTTTCTTCCAGACTCTGCATTAACATCAACCCCAACCTGAAGAGACCCAAAGCACATCTCCATAATTGGCTTAGGGCCAGATCCGTCCCCTTGCCCGCCTTGTCCAATAAGAGCACCGCTATCCTCTATTGGATTGCCTTCGTCATCAACGTCATAATCAAATGCAAATTCAGTCGAAAAGTTTCTTGTTGCGGCTAAAACATCATTCGGCGACATTTGCCTAAATATCCTTCCGCTAAACGTAAGCTCGCTATTGTATATCTGCACAAAGTTTGTAAGAAACGCTGGGTCGCTTATCGTGCCCCTGCTTATGGCCCACCAAGGAGACGCTGGGTCAAGATCTCTAACGCAAGTCATAATGTCGTTAGGGTCGTCGTCAGGTAGGTAAACGTTTTCTATGCACAGTCGGAAGGCTCTGTTTTTCCCAGCTCTATACTCTCCGTTTTCAGTATCGCTTACTCTTTCTAGATAAAACTTTACTTCAGCCTTGTTTACAATAAAGGCGCAAGATGGGGGCTTGTTCTTTAGTAGATTTTCAAGGTTTGGTGATACAACATCCCCTCCGTAAGCTGCGCCAGTTATAAGGTCGCTAATAGAAGTTCCGACTGGAATCTCATCGTAATCCTGAAGCCCAAGATTAATAAAGTGGCTGTGAGTAATTTTTGTGTCTTCGTCATGAACAGTCAAGAATCCAGAAGAAAACCCAAGCTCCTGAGAGATTTGCTCTTGAGTTTTTCCTTCGAGAATTTTTGAAAATATGTCTGCCACAACCGCGCCTCCGCCCGTGCTAACTTCATTGTTTATCGTAAATGAAACAGAAAACGGACATGCACCTCCGCTCAAGATTAGAGGGTTCCCTGCACTTGTTCCAAAAAACAATCTTTTATTTCCAATAAAAGGAGAAAAGTTTGTTGGGACTTCTTGCTTCCAATAGGTGTCAGTTGATGCTGGGTTTGCGATGCTTGAAGCCTGTCCGCCAACCCCTTTATTAAATCCGAAATAGTTCTCTCTATGCATGTGCAGGAACCTACCTCCAGCACCGATTTCGTTCTGAAACCCTGGCTCTCCAGCAGCACCCTCCTCTTGCAAATAAGCTGGCGAATCTGGAGTAATGACGCCATTGTTTTGTGTTCCGTATCCTGGAAGATTCAGAGAGTTGGCTCCGACCTGTCTAGATTGATGATACGATCTATCACCTGAGGCGGCCTCCTCGCCATATGTCGTGTATACGTGAAAGTTTTTGTCTGGGGAGATCGAAAACGAAATGTTTACTTTCGTGTTTGCAGCAATCTTGTCTGCAAACTGACTGGCCGTGTAGCTAAACCCTATTGTTTTGTTCTCGGTAAGATCTGTGCCTCCAGCAGACCTTTCTATAGATGGCTTTATAAGTAGCTGATAATCGATTATTTCAGCAGGTCTATCTTTGTAAACTGGCTCAAGCTTCACGCCGCTGCAGTCTACATTATCATATCCCTCTACGTAGTTTCCGTACGCGAGCCTGTTAGACGAGATGGCTTGAGCCTGCGCTTTCTGGGGCACGTTGTCAAACGTCTTGTCTACGGTTTGTGGCGAAACACCACCAGCTATTCTATCATTGTAGAATTTGTAAGAGATAGATTCCCCTGGGGCCTCATTATCAATCTCGTCCAACTCTATGAAGTTGGTTCCGTTCCCGTATCTGGCAAGAATCCTGACCGACTCCACCTCTTGGTTCTGAGGCGGTACCGTCAACACGCACATATTGTGGTTGAATGACGTATCGGATGTAGAAGCCCCTCTGTTTACGATAGACGGAGGGAATGCTATTCTTGAGTACGGTGAGATTGCGCTTTCCAGCCCATCCTTGTAGATGTTCTGATAAGCAAACTGAAAACCAGGAGCTGTATCGAAGTTGTTTACGTCTCTGTCCTGATCTCTTTTAAACTCAAACGTAATTTCCTCCAATGGAACTCTTGGGCAGGCGCAAATAAAATCTCTCTTTATCTGTCTGTTTTCAAGAGAGTCTGGTCCTACCAGCTGAAATCCAGAAAGCAGAGCCCTGTAGACGTTAATCTTTCTAGGCTCGTTCTTATTGTCTGTGAAATACAGGAGTGCGTCTTTCTCTGGATAGTTTGCGGAAACTCCAGGAAGGTCGTGCTTATCGAACTCCCTTGTGTTAGAGTACACAATATCACCCTTAACAAACCCATTCATTGGGAAGTTAAACTCTGGAGCCGTTAGAATCTTTAGATACCTGCCTTTTATGGGTGCATTAAAACCACCGTCTACGTTAGGAAAAGGCAGAACGCCTCTTGAGTCATATGCGTACACCCCGTGCTCGTTAATGTCAGAGCATCCAACAAAAAGGTATACAATCCCTGTGTTTTCATCCGATACGCTTCCAAGCACTATATAGTCTTTTGTAGGGTCCGTAGACAGCCCTGGAGCAGCACTAACGGGTTGTGTGCCCTTGATTGGCTTGAGTACACCACCGTCCCCATCAACGTCATCGATGTAGAGGTTTAGGGCATCAATAAAGCTGGTCTTCTTAACCAGCTTTTCGTCTGAAGACTTGTCCAGAAACCTAGGTGTAATCTTATCAATCATTAAAACTTAGGTGCTTGCATGAAGTTCTTGCGAATGGTCTTGAGCGCCTCGGACTTCGTGAACGAGCTCAATCTAGCGTTCGCCTTTCTTCTCTCGTTGTAGTATTCGGCTCTAGCTCTGGCCTTCTCGTTAGCTGGTACGCTAGACTTTCTTTCGACGAGCCTGTAGTAGATGTAGGACCGCAATGCTTCTTCTGCATACACGTGGATCTCTGGATCGGTAGATCTAGCTTCGTCCGCCACATACTCAATTACAACCTCTGTAGCGCTCGTGTGAAGCTCGACTTCGATTCTATCTTGGTCGAGGTTCATTCTGTAGTGTCCAGCAGCCTGAGCCCCGCCAAAGCCGTAAAGCCTACCCGTACCTCCCTGGAAGGTGTAGTTGTCGAACACGAAGCTGTCGTCTGGATTCTTCGGGGTAGACCCCGTAGCAGACTTATCGGCCTCCGTGTTTTGAATAAAGTTAGCCTCGATGTCAAGCGGTCCACTCTGGGAATCGGTCGTTGACACCGCAGTAGTTGCTTTGCGTGAGTAGTTGATATTGTTGTTCTGAACGAGAGGTCTAATAATCCCGTCTTCGTCAACAATTCCCAGCTTAGACATCCCGACAAAGTCGTCAGGTAGAGCAACCGTATCGTTTGTAGTGTCTATAGTGAGCTTGAGCGACTTAATCTTCTTTCCGAGGTCAAAGCCTATCTCTCTAATTCCGCGCAGAGCGAAGTTTCTGATGGCTGCATCAGATGCGTTGCTAACGTAGTCGTCTCCATCCAGAGTCACGATGAAGTCTCTTATCACCTGACTCAACTTTACTTTGTTCATGCTCATTATTCTGATGCTTCTTTTCTAGCGCCAAACGACACCAGGTTGTTGTCCCTGACTCTAATACCAAGCAGCTCACACATCTCGTACACAAGTTCTGGCATGTACTCGTCTGGAATCATGAAGTCTCTGCATGAAGCCGATAATGGGATACCGTCTTTAAGATGTATTTGAGGGGAGAGCGTAGAGATTGTAGTCGTTCCAAACTCATAAGAGGTCGGGAGGGCGTAGTAAGTCATTATCACATCGTCTATTTCCTCTGGGAACAACTCTATATCCGTGGTCACGAGCGCTACAGGGAAGTCAAATGTGGGTGTAGAGAGGTTGCTACCAAGTATGGCGTTCATCTTCTCTACGTCATAGACAATTTCACACAAGTTTCGTGTCTGGTCAGTTAGCGAGTCCCCAACGGTTCTAATCGAAATGATCTTAGAAAGATCCGATGGCTTTGAAAATCTGTTATAGGTAATGGGAGACAAAAAGCTTTCTCTTACGTACATTGACAGATCCTCCTCCGTCATCTTGCGCGGAGACTTATCTCTGCCTGGATCCATCCCAGCACGAATAATCTGCTGAGCCTTCTGGATATCGCCAAAAAGCTCATTGTAGACGTTCATCTGGGCTATGCCAGCAAACGTGTTGAACACGGCCTCAGTGATGTAGCCCTTCTGTTCCTTGTTGCTGATATCCTTCAGCGCATTGTATACCTTTAGTACGCTCGCCATGAAGCAAATATACAAAAAGAAAAACCACCCTTTCGGGTGGCCTTTCGTTACGCTAGCTTCTCAAGCCTGTCCTCTATATCCGAGAGGACTGTGGCCCCTCGTTCGGTTAGACAGAACCTAACCATGACGTCCATCGGATCCTGTCCGACAGGTACAGACACAATCAGAGAGTTAGAGTCGAACCAGTAACACCCGTTGTCTTTTACGTTAATGATCTGATAATCAGCAGCTTGCTGGATAGAAGCGCGAGTAGTCACCTGTGGAGAATCGAATGATTCGATAAACTCGTTTGGATTCTTCTTGGCGATATTGAGCAAGTTGTATCTAATCTCCGTAGTCGGTTGATTGATGTTCACCTTGAAGTAGATAGCAATCGGGAGAAGATCCGTGATGTCTTTGTCTCGAACAAGAGCGATAGCCTCGTTGAGCTTAAACTCTTTCTGAAGCTCTACTTCGGCGTCGCGCTTCTTGTTGACTTCTCTAAACAGATTGCCACCATTGGCGACATTCATGGGGTGGAGGTCAAGAAACTTCTTCAGGTTTGGCTTTTCTTTTGCCACAAAAAGTTTACCTTCTCTAAATGCCACAGTCTCTTTGATAGCGTTGTCGCTCTGCTCTTCAACCCAGATGCTGGGCTCGTTAGGGCAGTAGCGCATCTCGCGCACCGTATCCTGTTCTTTGTCGTACACAGTAATTCCTTTTTGAGGAAGCATGTAAACTACACCCGCACGACTTGGAATTTCGTACTCAGCGGTAGTCTTGAGCTCCTCCTCGCGTCTGATTACAGGCTTCTTTTTTGCCTCTGTTACAACTGGTCTGACCTTTGGGGTCGGTTGGGCTTTAGGCCGCCCTGGGCTCTTTTTAACTTGATCCATTTTATTAAAAATTAAAATTAAGGTTTGTATCTCTTGTCGAGGTCTATTGCTAGCTGCGATGCAGCAGCAGCCCCGATGTCGTTCGGTATAACTCCGAGTCTTGCCAGGTTTCCTTGAAACTTATGAACTAAAAGTGCGCCTCCGATGTGCCTAAACACAAATTTCCTGTCCGTTCTTTCGTATGATCCATCTACGGTGTTTGCTTCCGCAATAGCTATAGCGTTTCCTGTGTTGTCGTAGATGATGATATTGCTCTCAGCATCTCTTCTTATAACAAAGACGTAGCACGTCTTAATCTCCCTATCAGGAACGTTGTTGGTTATGATTGGGGATGGGGATGGCGTGGTAACAAACCCGCCCTTCTCTCCAGAGAACTGAAACTTGAAGTTGTTATTGTCATATGGGTCAACAAAAGCGTACGTAAGCCCATCTCCAGATGTGGCGCTACCTTGAAAAACAAATCCTAGCTTAGAGTTATCTTGTATGTCGGTGACGCTTCTGCCAATGACGCAGTACAAGGTAAACTCTTTTTCTGCCTCATAACTAGTAGGAAGACTAAAGTATGCGCTAGTTTCTATATCGGCAGCCTGCGTAGCTAGACCGTTGTTAAGTCTACCCGTAGAAGTGTCAAGAGGAATAGTACCGCCTATTGTCGAGATGTCGTACGTAGTGCTTCCTGTTCCGCTGTTGTCCCACGCAATAACCTTCCCGACAGACTCTGTAAATCCATCCTCGTTGTAGTCTATGACTGGCTCGTTCCCTTCGCCAAACTCAATGCCAGCGATCGTAGCCCCCGTTCCAAACGCAGTGGAAGCGGTCCCTCCTATGAAGGTGCGCTTGCTAACCTTCTGAGTCGTACGCACGACAGGGTTCTGCTTAACCTCAGACACAACGTCTGTAAATGCGCCAACACTTGCCGATCCGAGGTTTGTGTATCCCTCGACCGCATCAAACCTCATTACGTTAGAAGAAGTCTTCTCTGCCCCGATAAATCTCATGATAGAATCTATCAGGTCGAACTCCTTACCCTGATTGCACGACACCGTTACAATCGTCTTCTTAAACGATTCCCCGTCCAGCAGGTTGCTCTCTTCGTAAATCGTGGCGTTATTAAACACGATATTCACCTTCCCAAGGGAGGCGGTCATGAATGCAAGAAGATCTGTGGAGATTGCAAACACGTCAACGCCCTCCCCTGTATCAGAGGTAGAGATGCTGGAGACGTTGATGTCTCTGCGTTTGAATAGGAAAAACTTTTTCATTGCATTAAAGATACCGCAAATATAAGAAAAAAGAAAAAGGGGCCGAAGCCCCTTTCTCAACCCATAAATAGATGTTACGCGGTTGCAGCTCCTGATTCAGACAAGGCCCACTGTGTATCGTCAACCTTAAACACAATGTTCATGGAGTTAACGAGAATAGTGAATGCAGCACCGTCAGCACCGCCTGCAATTTTATCAGCGGCCTGAGGGTAAAGCTCACAAGAAGTAGTACCTCCGTTGACGTAAATCAAGTACGTCTTGCCAACAGGCACGGTTGTAATATCTGGCAAAGCAATACCAGCAGCAACAGCAGCGCCAGTAACGTTTACGATGGTTGCTGCGGCAGGAATATCCCCAGCATCCGAAAGACCCGTTCCAGCGGCAGCAACTGAAGTCACTCCGAGCCTAAGGTCGTTAACCAATGCTGAGCCTGATTCGACCTTCTTGGCGGCCAGTTCATCAAAATGTCCCATAATAATTTTTGTTTTTCGTGTTTGTTAAAAAAGAGAAAGCAAAGGGGGCCGAAGCCCCTTTTGCATTAGCTTCCAAGTACTCTGAAAACCGCCTCTACAGCAAGCTTGCCTGCTGCGTCAACAGTGTCAGAAGCTGGGTTTGTGATTTCGACGTAAATCGTCTTCTCATCATTAGAAAGAGCAGATGTTCCGTTTGTCGTCCCTGCAGTGTTGTACTGACCAGTAATAGAGTACTGGAGAGCAAATCCTGCAGATACAGTCAAAGCGTCACTGGCATCAAGCAATGCGTCAGTATCAGCGGTGACAAGTTCAGCACCACCATCAGTAGTACCAACCTTCAGTCCCACGTCTTGAGTTGACGAAGTCGCCAACGTTACGTCCTCCAGGATTCTGAAGATGACGTCCGTAAGGATGCTGTTTGCTGGTTGCTGAATGGTGAACTTAGTGTTTGTCCCGCTAACAACGAAGTCATTAACGATAACCTTTCTGCTCGTAGAGATTGACCCTGGGGTCGCGTGTCTAAAAGTAGCCATAATAATCTAGGTTTTAATAGTTAAACAATAAGACTATTAACCCTTGATCATTACGTGCTGGTTAGCAGCGCGGACGCACAAAGCAATTTCTGATCTGTAGTGGAAAACAGCCTGGTCCGTACCAGCGTCACCGTTGTTGTTGTGTCCGAGAACACCACCGCCAGTCACCCAGTGCTCCATCTCACGAGAGTAGCCGTTTGCTTCCTTGTAGTGCATAGAGAGGGCAGGAACAGAGGCACCGCTGCGGGCGTCGTTCACAGTTCTCAAAGGCACCATAGCACCCTGGATGTAGTTGGTTGAACCAGCACCCAACATCGTTGGATCGTTCAACAATCTCCAGTCGTGCTTGTGGAAGGTGTAGCCACCGCGAGTAAAGCTCTTGAATCCGAGCTGGACAGCCATGTCTGCAGAGTTCTGGAATGCACCGAACTGACCTGGGAGACCAGCAGTAACGCCAGTAGCGATACCTGCAGCCAACATGTCGTCGATAGCGAGGTCTTGCTTTCTGTTCACGTACATAGCGTACTCAGAAGGGGCGCCTTGCTTATCCAATTCGATGATGATATCGTCAAACTCAGAGAAGCTGTCGAGAGGGTTAGAAGATGCAGATGCAACCTGGATGCCTCTGTTTTCGATAGCTGAGAAGTAACCTTCAGAGCCAGCCAAAGCGTTATCCAAGGCGGTACCAGCAGTTCCAGTTCTCTTTTCACCGAAGAGCATCATCAACTCACGCTTGTCTTCAAAACGAGCACGAGCCTCTTTCTCTCCGTACATGAACCATCTGTAGTCGCCGTTACCCAAGTTCACGTAACCGATGTTGGTTGCTTGAGATCCATTGACCTCGTAGCGATCCTTAACGATCATGTAAGGGTTGGTGTAACGAACGATACCTGGATCCGTGAAGCCAGTAGGCTGGTTGGTTCCCTGACCGTAAATGTTACCGATTACGAGCAAGGTTGCATTAGCAGCGGTTACGTCAGCGTTGTCAACAACAGTGTTGTCCATCTTGACGAGCGTAACGTTAGTTGCTGAACCAGTGCCGAAACCGCCAGCCTGAACGATGAAACGAACGCCAGTATCTGCGTCCATCACCACATCATTTTTCTGAACATTAGCGATAAACGTAGCGTCACTGACGGTAACGCTTGCAGCACCACCTGGGGTTCCCAAGGCAATTCCGCTAAATGCTCTGTGACGACGACCTTCTTCCCACCAGTCAACCTGGTCTGAAGAACCGCCGCTTGAGATTGCACCCGTCAACTTCAAGAATCCAGTGAGACCTTGGTCACCGTACGTCTTGACGAGGTCGGGCATGACGTCCTCCTTCGTTGCCTTGATGAGGTCGTCGATAGTCGTGTAAGCATCGGGGGTGATTTTAAACCCTCTGCTCAGCAAAGTATTCTTTACTGTCTTGTCCGAAACACTCAGCGTGTTATCGATAGCAGCTCCAGTAGTAGTAGCCATAATTTCTTAGTTTTTATAAGTTAAAAGATAGTCCTCCGTTCTGTTTGCGCATGATGTTGCGAACCTGATCGGAGAGTGGGTTGTTTTGCTCCTGACCCGTCTGTTGTGGCGTAGAGGCAGATACATTAGCCGCCTTGTTCACCAGGCCACGCTGTCCGTCCCCGACACCTTGCTGATACGCAGACTTGACGATTTGGTCAATGTTCTGAGATACAGCGACGTGTACAGAGAGGGCATCGTAATCCCAGTTCCCGTCGTCATCAATAAACGGATCGAAGAAGTCTTCGATTTGTGAGTTAGCCTGCTTAATTTGAGACTTGAGATCGTCGGTAAAACCAAACTTAAAGCTAGTGTTGTTACCGAGGTCGAACTCAAGCCCGTCCATATGATCGACTTCAGCTGACATCGCAGATATCCAGTTGTCGTCAATCACAGACTCGTACTCTTGATCCATGCTCTGCTTCGGGGCAGTGTAGCGCTCTCTGAGATCAGAGATGGCTTGCCTCGATTTCTGTGCATCGACCTTTAGTCGCAGTTGCGACATTTGGACCGTGTTGGCATCATGCTGTTCAGGGTCCAGTTTATAGCTATTTCTTACGAGCAAGTTGATTTCATCGCTTGAGAGATTTGGGTAGTCAGCGGCCAAACCAACTCTCACCGCAGTGAGATCATCCATTTCGGATGGGTTAAGGGACTGATACCGAAACCAATCTTCTGGACCACGGCCTGTCGTTTCGACAAACTCCGCGATCTTAGCGATTCGCTCGTCCATAGCTTGTTGAGGTCTCTGGAGTTCATCGAACGACGAAATCTTCATACCCAGCCTTTCGCTGGCGTAGTTGAGGACCGCTTGTTCGATATCCTCCTGAGAGTACTCAGGTTGTACATTTTGTTGTTCAGCTTGTGGCTGAGATTCTTCCTGTTGTTCAGGCTGTGGTTCCTGAGTCGGTTCCTGATAGTCCTGAACGGGTTGAGACTCCTGTTGGGGAGTCTCTTCTTGTGGTTGCTCAGAAGCCATCATAGCCTCTGGCGAGTCGAAGACCTGAAAGCCTGCGACTGGTGCATTATTCTCTTCCATTATATTGAATTAGTTGTTTACTTAGTTTACGTAGCAGATCACGTTGGCCGTAGTGCAGCCGACGTTTGTAAATCTACCGTAGATAGTCCCCCCAGAAGGGATGGGAATACCAGTAACCTCTGAACTGTTCTGCTGATAGGCGCTGCTGTTGTAATTCACAATAGCCCCAGTAAGATCTACAGTTACCTGAGATGCAGTTGGGTTGTAAATCGCAATAACATGCTTTCCATTTGACATAGTCAAATCATTAGTGCCATTCAGAATGTGAATGTCGTTAGGTAGTGATGCTGATGGATGTGCCATGTCTTAATTATTAGGTTCCTCCGTATGGATTGTCAGAGTCATCATTTCCAAACACACCGTACTCGATCATAGAATCAACCTTGGTTCCGTACACTTCGTACTTCTTGTCTGGAGAGACTGGTATGAATGCAAACTCACCGCCACCGATCTTGGCTACCAGACCCGTGTCCGTGTCGTTGTGGATATAGACGTAGTTCTCCAGCTCCTCTTCAAGGTTCTTGATGTACAAGTACGCACGATCAGAACACTGGTTAGCGATGTATATCGCGAGGTCGTTTGTGTCTGCAGCCGTGCCTTTAACCTTAGCCCTGATCAAACTCCCAGAATCAACCGAGAGATTTGAGTCCACGGAAAGGCTTAGGGGAGACGTCATAACATCTCCGCTAGACAGAGTAAGCAAGACTCTGACGGTCGCCATTATGCTTCGTAGATTACGAGGTATTCGACCGTCATGTTGACGTCTGACGTATCGATGTCGATGTCGTTGTTCCCGTCGTAAGGGAAGAACGCCCAGTCACCTCCGTACAATCTACCCAAAGAAACGTTCGTCCCTCCGACCTCAATAGTAACGTATTCAGAGTTGCTGGTTGAGGTATTCTTGATGTAAACCTTGTGAGCTTTGTCTACAGTGTAGTCAGCAGCAGCGATCAGGTTGTACGCGGTCTGTTGCGCAGCAAAGAACTTGCGAGCGACACCAGTCGTCTGATCGAGACCAGTAGCGCTGCTATCCTTGGTCAAGGTAGCCGTCGTAGAGAGAGACAAAGCATCTCCAGTAAGGTCTGCACTAGAGAGCGTGAGTGTTGCGGTTGTTGTAGCCATTTTTGTTTGTTATTTCTGCAAATATAACAATTATCTGTAAGCCGAAGTTTTCTTTGCTATCGACTTGGGTTGTTTAACGAATTGCTTAGAGCTTGAAGCCTTTGCTCTGTTTGTCGCGGCCTTCTCGCCTTTAGATAAGGCGCTCCATGCGGCCTTGGGGAGATACCGCTTCTTGCCCTTGGACTTCACTTCTTTAGAGCTGCCTTTCTTTTTGTTCGCGTGCGTTCCAGACGTCATCCATTCCTGAGACGTCCAGTCCTTAAGCGACTTCTGAGACTTTCTAAGAGCTGGCATTAGTTTCTGTATCCGCCTCCTGCGGCCTTGTATTGTTTTGCAAGCATCTGAGCCTTACGTGCAGACCACTGCCCAGCATTCCCTCCCTTCGTTCCTGCCTTGATCTTATTGAACAAGCGCTTACGCATAGAAGGCTTGGTATAGTTTCCCGCTTCGTTTACTCTGCTCTTATTTAGCTTTGGCATGGCTTGCGATTTTGAACTGTGCTTTTGCAACGGCCCCAGGATGAGGCTTGTACTCCCCAGGCATCAGATAATACCTACCTCTCTCCTCCATCCAGTGGTATCCCTTCGGTGGGTCTACAGATATTTTCTTTTTGAGAACCTTCACCACTTCACTTTGTTTGCCCAGTACGCCGCGCTAGTCGGTCCCTTTGCAATGTTCTTGCGGTGACGAGCCTTAAAGCTCTTGCGCTTTGCTTTCATGCGTGCAGACTCACCAGCCTTGGGCTTGCCTGCCGTGGATGCCCCTCTCTCACCAAAGCGGATAATCTTCACCTTGCCCCCGTCTCTTACGGCGACAATGTGAGACTTCTTTCCGCTCGGAGATCTCTTGGGCTTGTTTAAGCCGCTGAGCCCAAAGCGCTTTAGTTTCTTTTTTACATCCTGTGCCATGCTACAAATATAATAAAACAAAGAAAGGGGCGCTGGGCCCCTATCTCGTGCAGAGAACTACGATTACTCTACGACCGTAGCCGCAGGGAACGCTGAAGCAACAATCGAGTCAACGAGAGCGTTGAGGTCGGTTTCGGTTGCCCCAGGGAAGTTGACGTGAGCGTGGTGCTTAAACACACCGCCGTTCTCCACGACTTCGAGAGTCAAGTACACGTTACCGTCCACGATCTGCAAGTTCTTTGCAGAGAAGACAGGGTTGAGCAACGTGAAGTCACCGAAGTTGTGCTCTCCAGAGATAGTCCACTGCTTAGAAGTAAAAGCGTAAGCCATTTTTAAAGTATTGAATGATTAGTGATGCAAATATATAAAAGAATTACAAGGCTTCCCACTCAGGCGATGGGTTAAAGTAGATCACGTTGGTGCCCTTTGCGAGGTATCCCACGCGACGAACAAAGTCCCCAGGAGTCGTAGGCTTGGTTGTTGTAAGCTTACCAGCAAAAGACTCCGATAGGTATACAGCATCCCCAACGCTAGCGCCAGTAAGCGCATTGCCAATTTGAACAAATCCTCTCAGCACCATGCCGTCTACATCAGAGTCGGTTCCTGCAGAGATTGCGAGCATGCCAGTAGCCGTCCCAGCTGCGTCAGCTTGAGCCGAAGTCCACCCACCAGTGCTATCGAGATAGTAGCAGGACCCAGCTAACGGAGTAGATGTCCCCTGATACCAGATTTCAGCGCCTGCGCCGTAGTCACCAGCAGCCGACAATCCTTCGTCGTCCACTGTGATGCTGTTGGGCTTGAGCTTACCGTTAACGTTGAGAATCTCGTTATCGAACTCCCCGTAGATAAGCGGGGTGGTTGTATCGGTGTTTGCGATGTACAGCTTGTTGCTGCCTGTTTCGTAGTACCCAGCTTGACAGCCGATGAAAATATTACCACTTCCTGTAGAGTTGGTCTGTCCTGCGCTCCTTCCAATAGCTACGTTGTTACTACCAGTAGTGGTTGATGCTGCGTCATAACCAACAGCAGTGTTGCTGTTACTCCCATATCTCCCAGCACGCATGCCAAGAGAAGCATTGTAGCTTCCAGTGCTGTCGTGTGCAGCGTACCAACCGACAGCCGTATTTCTTTCCCCTAAAGCGTTTTGTTTAAGGCAGTAAGCCCCAACCGCAGTATTGTAGCTAGTGTTTGTGTTATCTAGAGCTACATAGCCAATAGCTGTGTTATTGTTTGCGGTAGACACTGTACGAGCCGCCTGATAACCGACAGCGGTGTTATTAACCCCAGTAGTCAAGTCATACAGCGCTTGATAGCCGACGGCAACTGTGTTAGAGTAGGCTGAAGTGGCACTACCATACCCAGCCTCATATCCAATCAGAACGTTAGCGCTTCCAGTAGAGTAGTACCCAGTGTTTCTTCCGAAGAAAGAATTGGTGTTACCTATCGTGTTGTTTTGCCCTGCGTTTCTACCAACAAAAGAGTTGTAGGAACCGCTTGTGTTGCTAAATCCTGCGCTTACCCCAACAAAAGAGTTGTCGCCACCGTTCGTGTTGCTATACCCTGCATTTACCCCAACAAAAGAATTGCTGTTACCTATCGTGTTGCTTTGTCCTGCGCTTACCCCAATAAAAGAGTTGCTGCCGCCGCTCGTGTTATAGTATCCTGCGTATCTACCAAAAAAAGCGTTGTAGGAACCGCTCGTGTTGCTTAGTCCTGCTTGATACCCAACAGCGGTGTTATAAGCCCCAGTCATAGCAGTATTGCCAGAGCTGATCATGACGTTGCTACTACCGTCATTGATGTTTGCCAACCCAGCTACATCAAGCTTTGCTGATGGAGAGGTTGTTCCTATACCTAAATTACCTTCATCTGTTAATCTCATTAAGCTAGTAGCTGAACCACTAGTTGGCGCATCTGCTTTCCAATCAAAACTGTCGTTTGAACTATTATTATTGACATCTAAATGAAATGCCATTGAACCAACCGATGATAGAGATACACCATTTTGGTTTGGTAGATTGTCGTCTTCTAAGGAAAGTATGTTATAGGTCGGATATGTACGGCCTTTTATCTCGTCTGCATGAATGCTTCCGTCTGAATAAACATCTCCTGATACTGAGATATTACCAGAAACGGTAAGCTTTTCTGTCGGTGAAGTAGTCCCGATACCGACGTTACCAGTTGTATCTATAACAAAGTCGGCAAAATCACCTTGTGCAATATTTCCTCCCGCAGAAGAAGTCTTATATCCAATTTCAAAATTATTATTTCTAATAGGACCTCTTTGACCAATTATCCAATGCTTATTATCTCCCGAAGCTGGAACATTAGTCATAATTAAATACCCTGCATCATTTCCATCATCTTCTGCAACAAATTGTAATCTTCCTTCTTTAGATTGAATTATTTGGGCCGCAAGAGAATCATAATCTGTATTGGCCATTGTATAATCATCTATATGTAACTTCGCCGACGGACTCGTCGTCCCGATACCGACGTTACCGCTGTTTCTTATAACAAATGCTCCTTCATTGTAACCAGACCCATTCCAAGTAGCAAAATCAAAACCACCCGTAGTACTGTTGGTGCCAGGGTAGAAATGCATAGCACCATTACTTACTTTTTTAATACTCAACTCATCTCCAAATCGGATATATTTGCCTGAATCAAGGTTGATGTCACCTCCACTTACATCGAGTTTGTAAGACGGTGAAGTAGTTCCGATACCAACGTTACCGCTGGAGTCGATACGCATTTTACTTGAATTAACTACTTTGAAGTCGATAATACCTGAGGCGTGTTCGTTATCAAGTATAAACACTTTATTAGCTACATCATACCTAACG
>Ga0208644_1001356_pt1 | contig 20535 bp, 41 predicted proteins | sample VirMetDEL_Nov_18_FD_184517 | JGI IMG/M metagenome (GOLD analysis project Ga0208644, IMG submission 184517) | Aqueous microbial communities from the Delaware River and Bay under freshwater to marine salinity gradient to study organic matter... | ecosystem: Environmental > Aquatic > Marine >...
GGCCCGCCCTCGGTTGGGAGCGTGCCTCGGTCGGTCGGAAATCCGAAAAGCGATATTTATTTTGTATATTCGTAAAAAAATAATAAAATAATGGCTGCTATTGACTTAACATCGGGTTCTGCGTCTGCATATGGGTCGGGAGAATTGCAATTACAGGGTAAAGTTCAGATGACTTCTACTCTTACGTTCGTAACTGACAATTTAAATGTCGCTTCACCCCTACTCTTATCTACAAATTCAGTCACTTCTCGCGGTTTAGCGGATGAAACAGGCTCAACTGCTTACGGAACTACGGCTTTGCGTTCAACTACAACAGGAATTGACAATACTGCTATTGGTTATAACGCTTTAAATGCTGATACAACAGGTTCTTCCAACACTGCGGTAGGTCACGAAACGCTTTTATTGACAACTACAGGTAATAACAATACCGCTGTTGGTAAACACGCAAATAGATTTAATACAACAGGCACAGGAAACACAGGAATTGGTAGTTTAGCGTTACGATTAAACCAAACAGGCACAGGTAACACCGCATTGGGTTACTTGGCAATGGAAAACAACACCAACTCAAACAACACCGCATTGGGCTACCGCAGTTTACGAGCAAACACAAGCGGAAGTTACAACGTGGGTGTGGGTGTGGATGCGTTACTAAACAATACTTCAGGCATACAAAACACCGCTGTTGGTAGTTTGTCATTAACTAATAGCAATGGTGCAAATTTTAACGTAAGTATTGGATATGCATCACAACAATTTAATAGCACAGGTATTACAAACGTTTCTGTTGGTGTTGAATCTTTACGTTTTAATAGCACAGGTCAAGCAAATACAGCAATAGGAACTACTGCTTTATTCAATAATACTGCATCTAATAACACCGCTGTAGGTCACGAAGCAGCGTATAGTAATACGAGTGGGACGGGCATAACTGCGATAGGTTATCAAGCGTTACGTAATAGTACGGGTATTAATAATACCGCAGTAGGACAATTTACTTTATACTCAAATACAACGGGTATACAAAATACTGCATTAGGTAGAACGGCTTTATACACTAACTCAACGGGTTCAAATAATACCGCAGTTGGTTATGACGCACTTAACATAAATGTTAGTGGAAGTAATAATACTGCAATAGGCACAAATTCACTATTAAACAACACCGCCTCAAACAACACCGCCGTAGGTTACGAGGCAGGATATACTAATACGAGTGGGACAGGTTTAACTGCTATTGGTTATCAGTCATCTTACTTAAACTCCGTAGGTATACAAAACACATCAGTAGGATATACGGCTTTACGTCAAAACTCATCGGGTAATTACAATACCTCTATGGGTTATGAAACTGCATTTTACAATACAACAGGTAATTTGAACGTAGCAATAGGTAGACAAGCATTAATACTTAATAGTGTTGGGGATTCTAACGTGGCTATTGGTGCTTCTGCTTTGTTTTATAACACCGCATCTAACAATACAGCAGTAGGTTTTGAGGCGGGGTTGAGTAATACGATTGGGCAATTTTTAACGGCTGTTGGTTATCAAGTGTTACGTAATTCAACAGGAGATGGTAATACTGCTATGGGTTATCTCAGTATGCAACTAAATACAACAGGAGGTCAAAATACTGCTTATGGAAACTCAACTTTACAAGTAAATACAACGGGTACATACAACACAGCAATAGGTAGTGGTGCGTTATTGAGTAATACAACGGGTAGTAATAACGTTGCAGTTGGTCGTACTGCATTATACAACAACACCGCTTCTGGCAACACCGCCGTAGGTTTTGAGGCAGGGTATAGTAATACGAGTGGGAGCGTTACAGCAGTAGGTTATCAAGCGTTAAAGTTTAGCACAGGGGTAAATAATACTGCAGTTGGTACTCAAGCATTAGTTCTTAATACATCGGGAAATGCAAATACTGCTTTTGGCGGAAGTTGTTTGCTTAATAATACTACGGGCAGTTCTAATACTGCCATTGGTGAAGGTTGCAATTCGGGTAATTTTAGTGGTTCATTACTTTTAGGTCGTGATGCCACCGCAACCGCAAACAACCAATGTGTATTTGGTAGTGCAGGAACAAACGCAGGTTCAGTTGTTGTAGGTGCTAACGTTTCTTCGCAGTATTGGAACGTAGTAATTAACGGAGTAGCACACAAAATTTTATTAGCATAAATTAACTAAATTCGCAATATGACAACTTACACTTGGCGTGTTACCGCCCTTTACACCGAAACCATTGATGGCAAAGCCGATTACGTGGTGATTGCTAATTACAACGTAACAGGTGTAGACGGAGAACACTCCGCCTCACTCTCAAACATCGCAAGATTCTCAACCGAAAGTGTTACTCCATTTATTCCATACGCAGAACTAACCGAAGATATTGTCATTGGTTGGATTCAGCAAACTTTGGGAGAAGATGGTGTCAACAACCTATACGCTTGTATCCAAGGTCAAATTGATTCGCAAATCAATCCTCCTGTTGTACCTGTAAATACACCACTTCCTTGGGCAACCCCTGCAACCAATTAATTAAAACAATATGAAAAAAGAACACGCAATTCAAATTTTAAAAGAAGCCATTAACATCGCTATTTCTAAAGGCTGCTTTGGACTAATTGAAACTACAAACATCGTAAAAGCCATTGAGCATTTAGACAACCAACCCGATATTGAGTTTGGTGAAATTACTGAAGAATAATCACGTTATGAAAGATACTGACATTGACATTTTTGCTATACAGGTTGGAACAGGTGCTGTCGCAATAGCAACTACTTATATGCCTGTTATCTCCGCAGCGTTTATGATTGTTTCCACTTGCAGTGGCATCATTGGAATTTATCGCACATTTTTTAAAAAGAATGATAAATAGGATTTTCAACCATTGGAAAACATCATTATTGGGTATCGCTATACTCATTACTTGCTTTGTTTTCCTTTGGTTTGAAAAAGTCACCCTACAGGACATATCGCTATTTCTTTGTGGTGGCTTTGCCCTGTTATTCGCAAAAGATAAATATGAATGAAAAGTATAGAATTGTTTATGTTATCGCTTTGGTGTTTTGCTTTACTGCTTGCAGTTCTGAACATCGGCTATTACGCATACTTAAAAATAACCCACACTTATATGAGATTTTTAGAAATGATTCAGTTTACATTCGGGATGTTCGCGTTACGGATTCGGTATTTTTTTTCCAAAAAGAAAGAGATACAATCAAATTGGAATACGCAACCATCTTTAGAAACTCTGACACTCTCCGAATTAGACAATCCTGTCCCCCCTGTACGACCACAATCACGCAGCAAATCCTGCAACCCACCACGCGTACAATCAAAGAAAAGGGATACAAAAGGACGCTTCGCGAGAAATTAGAAGACGCATTAGTGCCACTCATTTGTGGCTTTCTTATTGGTTTCATTATAAACATTAAGCGATGAACGAAGTAGATGACATCAGAAAACACAATGTCGGTAGAGCGATATCAGTAACTATCCCTCCAAAAATTAGTTACGCTGTATCTTTGGCAGGGGTTTGTAAACACTATTTTGGTGGTGGTGTGCCGCAGGTCATTGGTGGTGTTCTTGGCTATTTGATTGGCTCAAGAGCCGAAGTAGATGCCAAAACAAAACACGATATCATTTCTGACATTATTCACTCACAGGCTCAAGCAAGTCAGCAGATGCAGGGAATGAACTATGACAGCGATGAACCATCTGATGGGATTATGTCTTCATCTGACCTGTTGAAATATGACTATCAAAAATATCCATTTGGCGATAAGTGGGGAGATTTTGTTGGACAGCCATCCATCAATTTCCACGCAATGATTTATGGTAGACCAAAACAGGGTAAATCAATTCTCGCAGTACAATGGGCAAAATACCTTTCTGAAAACTTTGGTCGCGTATTGTATGTGGCTTCCGAAGAAGGATTTTCAGTGACCCTGCAAAAGAAAGTAATGGAATTCGCAATGGACAATGACAATTTGGACTTTGCCAACTTTAGAGATTTCAACCAAATCAAAAACGCAGTAAACCAAGGTCATTACAGGTTTGTGTTCATTGATTCAGTAAACTACATTCGCATTACTCCCGAAGATGTGGAAGATATCAAAGCAGAAAACCCACAAACCGCATTTATCACCATTCAACAGGCTACCAAAAATGGAAACTTCAGAGGTTCACAGGAGTTTGCTCACAACTGCGATATGGTAATAAGAGTAGAAGGTGGAATTGCAGCGCATCAAGGTCGTTTCCAAGAACCAACTGAAATGGCTGTGTTTGAACAGGAAGAAGGCGCGTCAGAACCATCCACTGCTATGGGCAGAGGTGCAACGCAGATGGATTTATTTACTTCAGATGATTTTGGGGAGAGTGCCTTTTGACATCATATAAGCCCCAACCCCTATTAAAACTAACGCAAGACCTGCACCTGTAGTTTTCACAGGATTCTCAACAACAAAGTTTGTTAAGTTTGCGACAAAGTCATTAACTCTTGATGACGCAGAAGCATAACCACCTGTGGTATCAGAGTATTTCTGCTTTGAACTACCTGCGTTGATGTCATAAGCCATATCAACACCTGTCTTGGCATCTTTTATGGCTTGAGCATTTTGAACCTTGTAGCGATTAAAGAAAGTGCCACTTTTTACAAGGGCATTTATTCCATTTACAAAATACGCAGCAATAGCCTTGGCGGCTACAGCAGGGGTTTCCATTAATTCGGGATTCGCAACAATATCAACACCAATTTGCTTGCCTATAGCAGCATAATTTGCTTTTCCTGTTAACTGATTGTATCCGCGACCCAAATACTTGTAACCATCCCCTGCTAAATTGTTTCCCAATCGCACTCCACTATTTTTTCCATAAACAGCCTCAAAGAAGGCAGCAGGGTTTTTCTTCAATGCGGTTAATTGAGCCTCATTGTATTTTGCTACCCTGCTACCAAATATCGCTCTGATTCTGCTATTATCAGTGTTAGCATATCCAAGTTCCCTTAAACGCAAAAAATTGCTCTCCTTGGAAACTACAGCCAATATCCCTGCGATGGCATAAGGATTAGTTATGCCGACAGCCTTTAACTCTTTCGCAATAAGAGCGGCTCTGCTTTTTTGTTCGGGAGTTAATTTGGCTGTGTAAGACATTAGCGTATAGGCATCACTCTACTAACATACATCTCATTATCAGATGTACCTGTATAAAACACGATTTCGTATGTAGTCCAATCTTCATCGCCTACATTCTGCTTAATGCTTAAAGTTTGACCTGCTTCCAATGCGATACCATTAACACTAACAGGATTAGAAGTAGAAGGTCTAAAAAATGAAATCGCATAACAACCCTCTGCTTGAATTTGAAAGGGTTTGCCTATAAATTGAGTTTCTAATCTTGTTCTCATATTAAATAACTACTATCGCACTTGGTGAAATCTCTTGGAAGGTCTGACCATTCTTGGTAATAATAACATTGCTACCGCGAACACCTGCTACCCATCCTTGTCCCAAAATTGAAGCACTTTTGAAGGTCAAGTATGTACCAATAGGAGTAAATCCACCTGTCGCTTTATTTTTAACCAAATTTGGTGCTTTGAAGTCTTTCAAAAAGCGAATAGTACCTTTCCTGTTGATAGCATTTGCAATGGCTTGAGCATTACCCGATTGTTTTGCGAGCAAGGCTTGCTTCACTTTGGTCATTTTGTTCTTGACCTTGTTCACATAGTAATCAATGTTCGCACCTGTAATAACACCTTTGTCCAAACCATAAACCTTGTCAAAAGTCCCATTGGTTTGTTCTCCTGCGATACCATCAGTGGCAATTCCTAATTCGCCTTGGATGTAGGAAATCTTTCCCTGCAAAGAATTGGGATTCGCAATGGTTGTTTTTTGCTGTGTAATGGTGTTAGCAATGGCTTTTTCGGCAATCGCAGTAGCGGTCTGCTGTTGAGCCTCTTTCACAGCAGCATTGGTATCAGCAACGCTTTCGGTTTCCAAAGGTGTGATTTGTGGTTTTTTACCACCTTTGATAATTTTATCAAACGCACCTTTTTTGTAAGCATAGTAAAGACCACCACCTACAGCAACTGCGCCAATCAAATATTGTGTATTTTTATCCATAATCGTATTAATATAAAGGTTTCTTATTCACCATCGCGATGATTCTATTGTAATTATCAGAACTTACTCCACCACTACCAAAATCAAACGCTTTGTCACCATCTTTTACAAATGACAATAAGTCCCTTTTAAAGTATTGGTTAAAGGCTTGAGCAACTTGCGCAACTTTGTACTTACTACTCAAACTTGAGAATACACCAACTACGACATCATCATCATCAAAGAAAACACTATTCAATTCATCATAAATTTGTTTCGCAGCAAGGTAGGCACTTTTAGAAGTTAACACTTGCGTACCTTTCTTGGGGATGTTCTTGGAAAGAAAATATCCGAACTGCCAAGGGTTGGTTGTGGAAGCATCGGTTTCTGCGGTGATGATTGTTCTTTCTTGACCACTCACAATCGCTTTGTCAATGAGTTTGTAGGCTACATAAGCCACAACCCCACCAACTACAAGCCACTGAATAGGTTTTTGCGCCACACTCTCTTTGAAAGAAGATGGCGCAGGTCTGCTTGAACCACCCTCTGACCTTGGTCGGAGAGCGGTTGCCAATATTGCGGTTTGTGCTAATGACATTTTATAGGTTGTTTAAGTAATTTACAGCCATTGAATAAATGGCAGGTTTGTTCTGCGCCAAGACGGCTAATTTACTGATATTTTCGGGAAAGTTTTCATCGTGCTTCATCAGTAGATTTACTGCTGCAACCATCTTTTCTCTCCTTGACAAAATGTTGGCTTCCACTTGAGCGTCAATTCCATTCATAGGCATTATGTCATTATCGTTAATGCCGTGCATAGGAACTACAGCCTTGGGTTTAAACAATTGCTGTACACCACTCAACAAACCAAGCAACACATTGGGGTCGCTAAATTGCTCACCCAATCTATCAACAATTGCTCCCATACCTCGCGATTTGTTTTGCTCTTCCTCCATCTTGGCAATCCTATCTTCCAACTCCTTTTTTTCGCGATAATGCTGATGGTCTTTCTCCATCAATTTCATCTGCTGCTCCACCTGTGACATCTGACCCAACAATTGAAACATATTGGGCGCATTTTGTCTTGGGTCATCGGGAGGTAATACTGAACCATTCATCGCACCCATTCCTGTCAAACCATTTACACCCTGTGGTAAAACAGGGGTGCTAATTTCAACATTGTATTTTGCGATTGTATTGGAATCTCTTGATGCCAAATTGGAAAGGCTTGGAATCCTTTTACCAAAAATGCGAATTGTAAAATACCCTGTGTTGTCTTTAAAAAAGTTCTTCAGTTTCTGCGCTGCTCTATCAGCATCTATCAATTCATTCTGCGAAAACACCAAATCACCATCTTCATCATAGATAGCGAAATACCTGTGTTTTTCAGTTTCAAACTGACTTACAATGAAATTTAGCGATGAAATACTCATAATTAATTTTTAGGTTTGGGTATATAAGATACCATCAGCGTCAATGGTCTGATGGTGGTTGTAAATGCTGTGTCCGTGAATTCAACATAGCAGTTCTGCCAAACTTGAGAATTAAACCAAGTAAACGCAGGCTTACTATTGTTTTGTGTAGGGTCTAAAGTGACTAAAGGCAATGTCGCAATCACCTCCCTGTTTAAATCAGAAATATAGAGTACACCATATGGCAAAATTGACTCATTAAAATTCTGATTTCCATTGGGTAAGTTAACAAGCGTTGTAGTACCATTTACCACTTGTATAGAAGTGATAGTCGCATTTTCACCATCCAAGAAGGTGGCACTCTGCATATAGTAAGATTGCTGATAGTTACCTGTGTTGGGAAAATTCAAAGTGATAAGCGTTTGCATTTCACCTGTATTATCAGTGTAATCTTTTGCCAAATTATTCGCAAGGAAATAATTGACTATTGGTGAAATAACTTTTGCCATCGCTTAATCCTCCCCTACAATGCTATAGTATACGTTGAATACAGCAACTTCGTTGGTGCTGATTCCTGTAGTATTTGTAATCTGAACATATGAGCGAGTCACGTTCAAAATGAATGGCTTGAACATCAATACAAAACCACCATTCAATGAGCGAATTGCGGTGTAGTAAGGAAGTTGGTAAATACGCTCTTTGTTATTATTATCAACCAAAGTAACAACAATGTTCGCAGCATCAGCAGCAGCAATTGGAGTGTTGTTGTTTGGAGTAGTCGCTAATTGGGTAGTGGTGAAAGCCTCAATGCCATACACGATAATATTGTTGCGTGACAAGTTTGGGATTTCAGTGAACTGATACTTTTTACCTACAGCAGGTGTAGACACAAATTGCGCTTCAAGCAATTGGCTTCTTTTGATGATAAGATTGTTCATAGTTTTAAAATATTTAACGAACAAATATAATAAAAAAACCCCTCACTCTCGCAAGGGGTTCTAAATCTATGGTTAGACAAATTAAGACTTGGAATTAACAACGAGATACCCCCTTGTTTCAAGCGTAGCATAGACCATAGGGTCAGTACCAATGGTAGCGATAGTTACAGCAGCACCCAAATTCAAAGAGATGTCCAAAGTTTGGCGACCATCAATAAGGGTAGGTTCGCTTACATAGAAACCGAACAAACCATTGTCGTAGCCGTTTTGACCGAAGTTACCTGTAAAAGTAGCGGCAGGAGTACCTGTAGTACCTGCGGTGGTCAAGAAAGCACCTGTTTGAGTTGTAGGAACGCGGTAGAAAGCATTCATTGGGAATGAAGGCAAGAACTGCTTGCGGTCAATAATGAATGACAAGTTACCATTGTAAATCGCACCTGCTGCAGCACTTGTAGAAGTGAACACTTTAGGGTCAGCATACAAATATTGCAACGCTTGCAATTGTTCAGATGCGGTAGGTACACCTGTGGTAGCAGGGTCAATATAACGCAAAGACACACGGAAATGCGTGATAACAAATTGGTCGTTAAGTTCCAACAAGTTTTCAGTAGCCAATGGAGCAGCAACCTGTCCACGCTGAACGTAAAAATTGTAAGTACTCAAGTTTGACAATTGAGTTTCTGCACGCAAGTAAGATTGAGAAAGATTCTCATAAGGAATACCCAAACGCTCTTGGATAAACTTCTTTTCTGATACTACACTATTCATCGTATTTTATATTAGTTTTTGTTACTTATGATTTCGTAAAAAAATCTTGATTAATAATCCATTTCACCTGCGTCAGCACCTGTGAAGTCAGTTGAAGGAGCAGCAAAGTCAACAGCACCCATAAGTACATCGCTTCCTGTTTCACCCATCAAAACATCACCCATATAGGTGTCGCTGTAACCTGTGATACCTGCTTTGCTCAAGTAAGGGTCTACCAAACCTGCAACGCTAACAGCAATCATACCTGCACCAAGACCTGCACCAACGCTACCTTTTACAACTACAGGTGTAAAAATACCCACCAACAATGTGGATAAGTTGTTAACAAGTGGACTCGCTGTGGGAGCAATCATAGGGATGACCTTTTTTTGTACCACTTTAGCGGCAACTGCACCTGCACCCAAAGATGCTGCGCCAATCAGTACTTCTTTTGATAGTAGATTCATAATTTTCAAATTTATAGTTTATTTCTTGTTTCGCAAAATTAAATAAAGTATGATACCCCCTGCGATAATGTAGGGAGCATATTTCTTTAAGGTTTCTAATACATCGCTGCCGCCATCACTTGGAGGGTTTGGATATGCAACTATAGGAGTAATGGGTTTTGTCGCATCATATGTCTGACCTGTTTGAGCAGCAAATGTTTGTAATTTTTCGGGACTTGACTGCACATTCTGCACAGCAGCAGCAGCACTTGCTCTTGTTGGTAACGCACCTAACATCATATTATTTCTTCTTATTTAGTACAAAATACAAAACTGCACCACCTATTGCGATGACAGGTAATAACTTTCCAAATCCACCACCACTACCACCTTGGTCGGCAAACGCATTTGCATCATTGGTCAAATCAGTAGCAACAATATCACCGCTTTCGGTTGCAGGAGTTTGTTTTACTAATTGCATAATGACAGGATAAATACCTGCCAACACTGCGCCCACTGAAGCACCTGCTGCTGTACCTGCCGCAGGAGCGATAGCAGTTCCTATAGTAGTGGAAATAGTGACAATCGCTGCTTGGATTTCAGCATCAGATGCCGCACCAATCCCTTTGATAACACCTTTCTTGGCTAACAACTGACGCAATTTGCCAAGGAATCCCAATTTTTTAGCAGGCAATCCACTACCTTTCTTAATAGCGTTTTGCAAGGCAGTGTAATCACCCCCTACTTTAGACCAATTGGATTTCAGCAAGTTCGCATCAACCTTGGTCAATTTGGTAGCCATACCATCAAGGTTTTTTTGAACCATAGCCAAGAACAAAGCGCGACCGCCTGCCAAGCCACCTGTCTTCAAATTACTACCTGCATTTTTCGCAGCGGCTGTTACAGCAGTTTTAGCCTTACTTAAATTGATTTTTGGCAAAGTCACTGCGCCCATTCCACATCCACAATCTCCACTGCATCCTATTCCTGCCATATAGCGTACATCCATATCTTTTATGTATTTATAAGTTGGTTTTTTTTCTTGGTTGAATTTTCCATACACGACATCAATAATGCAATTGTCCTTGGTAACAACATAAATATGTTGAGGTATAGGATTCGCACTATAAGAAGTGTATACAAATTTATAGGGAATCTTGAGATTCTCCAATATCGCAGCAGTGAATAGAGCATATGATTTACAATCACCTACCTTTTTTTCTAACAACGCTGAAGGCAATTTCACTATTTGCTGACCACCATCTGCGACATATTTAAAGTTAGTTTTGATGTAATCAAAGATTTTCTTGCAGGTCTGTTTTTCAGTACCTCCTTTGAATTGCTTACTGAATTCTCTCATCTGCGCTTTAGCAGTAGGCACAAGGCTTTCTATCAAATCGCGAATGTCTTTGTTATCCGCTTTTGATTTGTATACTTTGTCTATTCCTTGGTAAGCAGGCTGCATTATGCGTTCAAATCAAAGGTTTCTGATGTAGTAATAAATTGTGTTCTCTTGTTTAGCGTTACTTTAAACACAGGGGTCTTCTTGTTGATAACAGCCTGTAGGAATATAGTGCCTGCGCTATTTGGTAAAATCTTAAAGTCCAAATCAAAGAAATTCTCTCCTTGATTAATAGTAAATGGCTTTGACGCAAAAACACCCACTACATCTGACCCTACTGATATAGTACCATCAACGCTCTTCATATTTACTGAAGCATCAGTTGGATTGTCCAACTTCATTCGCACTCTTAACACTGAATCGGCAATGCTCTTGCCGCGCACAAAACTCACACCTATAGGTGTATAAGTAACCTTTTCGCCCAATTGATACAATTTATACAAGCGATATCCCAAATAGACACCGCCACCCACTAACAAGTATGTTCTCCAACTGAAGTTCATTGCCTGCGAATATAGGTAAAAAAAAATAGTGGTATCGCTGCTTGTTTTTGGATTATTTTGCTTTAATTCGCTGAATAATAGCATAAAAATAGCATAATGAATCGCAACGGAAAATACAAATTTGACAACTCTTTTAGGGTTTCTTATCCAAATGAGATGTACCATAGTGTGCGAAAATGGGCATCAAAAAAGGGAATTTCTCTACAAGAGTTTCAGCGCAAAGCAGTGGAATTTTATTTAGACCACTTAAATGGTGATGAAGAACCCACAGGAATACGCAGGAATTTTACACATTTAGATAAAAACTTTGGATTATGATGAGCGAATTAGCAAACAACTTACTACAGGTAAGCAATGACAACATTATTCTGCGAGATAGACTTGAGAAAGCCTTGGTAGAACTTGAGGAAATCAAACGCAAGTACAATCCCCTGCTGAAAACCTTTGAAGAGGTTTTACAAGAAGCGATGGAATACAGGGAGAGATTAAGATACCACGATATCAACGAGTGGTATTATGACAAATATGAGAAAGCCAACATACTATGATAACGCTACAAATAACCCCACATCAAGAGTCTGAACTCAACGCATATGTTGAAAAACACTTGGAGAACTGCTATGAGTTTTTGGAATACGAAAACGACAATATGAGCAATTTTGAACCATTCGCACCTTATTGTGGATGCCACACCTGTCAGCAGAGAGAAACCCTGCACGCAGCATTTGAATGGTTAGAAAAGAATGATATTTTAAAACTTGAATACGATGATAGTAACAAAAATTGACCGATTTATTGCCTTAAACAAGCATCGCGATGACATCATTGGTGATGTGTGCAAAGACCTTGCAGCCGACAAGAACTTTCCATTATCGCAGGAAGAACAAATGGACTTCTTGGAAGATATGGGAAATATCTACCCTTGGATGCGAGAACCTATAACAAAGTTTCTACAGGCTGTCGTAGATATGTAAAGAAAAAGAGCAGGCGATTAAACCTGCTCTTTCTTTTGATTTGCTATGGAACACGCAAACTCAAATACCCCAATGCAAAGATATTATTTCTTGCGAGAAAGTGATGTTCTTCTCACTCCATACTTTTTCAAAGCCGCTGCGCTAACATTGGATAGTTTAACACTTGCTTTGCACAATGCAAGAATCGCACCTGCTGTTGTCTTGTCAATACCTTTTTTCAAGTTTTTACCTGCGGTAGTACAAGTCTTGGTGACTTTGTATTCTTTGCTACCTTTTGGAGTAGATGGGAAATAGCGTTCCCCACTTTTACTGATTTTGCTACCTGCTGTAGGTTTACGACCTTTAGCGACAGCCACTTTCTTCTTGGGTCTTCCGACCTTGCCTTTTTTCTTGGCGACTTTTCCGATTCCGAAATTCATAGTTATGGAGTTTAAAATTATCTGCCCAAATTTAGCGATAAATTATTTAATTTGTAACTATGTCGTATCGCATAACTCCCTATACCCTTAAACAGGCTAAAAGGCTTGGTGTGGTTGTGAAACCATCGCGTGTCAGTGGTAAGAAAATTGATGTGTTTAAGGATGGTAAAAAAGTCGCATCAGTGGGTGCTACAGGATATGCTGATTACCCCACATTTTTGGGGATGGAAAGAAGCGGAAAAGTTGAAAGGGGGTACGCAGAAAGGCGAAGAAAAGCCTATAAGACAAGGCACGCGAAAGACAGGAAAGTTGTTGGAAGCAGAGGTTACTACGCAGACCAATTGCTGTGGTAATCACCTTGCAAATGTTGCGTAATACTTTTTCCTGTGACCTTTTCCTGTATGCCACATAAAACTACCCTCATATCCCGATTCTGCGAGAATGATTCTCACCATATTTGGGCTTGAGGCTTTCATTCTTTGAATGAATCCCCACTCACCAAGTGATTTGCGATAGATGTAATAGATTTTCATCGCGTTGAGGATACATCAATTATTTTGACAACCTTATTTGGAAACTCTAATTGTACTTCGCGTTCTGCATTTCTTTCCGCTTCAGTCATATCATACGCTAACAAAAAATGAACACCGCTCTTTTTGCCAACTTTATAATCAACGCGATACATTTTTCTCCTTACCCCTGTAATACCACCTAAAAATCTCATTATCCAAATATTAACTTTTCTACTTTGCGTTGCTCATATTTAGGGAGTTCCTCCAAATAGTTGACATACCTGTCGTAAATTTCTTCCTCTTTTCTGCGCAGCAATCTTGCTTTCCTTTCATCACCTGCATCTTCCGCTAAATTGATAGCATCAACTACTTGATTGTACTTGCGACCCCAAGAAATTGCTTTGTTCAAAGTTGACTGATTTGCTCTTGTTTTCGCAGTCAATTCATTTGTCCCTGTTATACCACCTAAAAATCTCATTTTGAATATGCTTTTTTAATTTGATTCTGCGTATACAAATACCCTACAGCAAACAACCCACCAACAATCAACGCTGTTTTTAGTGGTGATGTTTGTTCAGTATCAGTTCCTTTAATATAGCGACTACCTTTAAACATTGGTAAATCTTGTGGCTCATAGAAAACCTTGCTGCTCTTGGAAACTTTCTTGACGCGATAAGTTCCTGCACTCTTGTTTCTGCGCAATGCCTCTCTTGAGTATGGGAAAGGGTCGCGCTCCAAGGGCAAATCTTTTGTTTTGCTTGAGCGAGTGAAATAGTCATCTGCTTCCTTGTCATAAACCAATGCAGGATTCAGCGATTCTTCAGTAACCTCTCTACCCTTGGCTCTTAACTGCTTCTTTGCGTTGCTCATTGACTCCAAAGAAGTGAAATAAAGGCTTTTTGAATTTCCTTTAGAATCTATGTAACGCAGTCGGTAACTTGGTCGTTCCACTGCTCCAATTTGCGAAATATCCATCAGAATAATTTTAATTGAGTTGGAGCGAATTTACGATTTTTTTTACTCTTTTTCACAGGAGGTAAATCTCGCACATTTTTTGACCACCAAGTTCTGATAAATCTCAACCTATCATTTTGTTGCCAATCATTCGTGTAAATGTTTTCAAGCCATTTATTTTGAATCACCATATCAAAAAACATTGGCGATTCTGACCAATTAGACAATTCCTGTACTGACCACGGAATGTGAGTGTTTTTGTGACTGCGCATATAAGTAATTTTTAATTAAACCATCTTCAGCGTTGGAATCTCTGAAATTCCATTCCTTTCTCATATCTCCTTTTTCAAGCGATATTTTGCACTGACCATTCTTTTTGTTGAATGTGAAATTATCGCACATCTCATAAGTGAAATTGTATCCTTGGCTGTCCAAATATTCCATTACAGCATCTACCTTTTTCTGCGATGTGGTTTCTTTAAAAAAAACGCCATCTACCCAATAGTAAATGAAGTCATCACCAAGAATCCATTTAACTTCTCTCATAACGCAGTCTATTTGCTGAATCAGAAAGAAAAACAATTCGCTCGTTTCAGACCTGTAAGGTTCTACTTTAACGCACTTTCCTTGGCTGTAATGATATTTGATGTGTGATTTGGCTAATAAGCCTATCGCAGGCAGCCTTTCATCTTTTTTCAGACCACACAGGTAGTCATAAGTGTTTTGCGTTATTAAGCCGTGTACAAAAAGACAGGTAGCATACGCACCTTTGATATCAATATTCAAAACCCTGTCGGCTTTATAGTTCTTTAGGGTTTCACTATTTGCGTAATTCATTTTGAGGTGTTTATGCTTGATGATTTGCTGACCTAATTCGGTAGCCAATGCATCGCGCTTCACCATAGATGCAGCCACAAATACTTTGTTGCGAAACTTGATTGTAGAGAATACCATCTTGCCTACAGGTTTCACGATTTTGGTGGTGTATGTGCCGTGCTGCAAAACAAAGTCCCACCCCAATTCTATGAGGTTTTTAACTTGCGCATCAATAATTTGTTTACTTCGGGGGAATGAGTTTACTTTAAACATCGCTATTTCTTTTTTCCTTTTGGTTCTGATGTGCGTTCCTGTACATCAGTGTCTTCCAAAAATATCGTAATTTCTTTTTGTACAAAATCCCAATTCAGAACATATCTGAAACTAACCCCTGCGAGGTTGTCAACTTCTGACTCTAATTCTTCAAGCGTTACCTCTTCAAATTCTCTGATGGCTTCCATACCATTTTCCAATCCTCGCACTTCTTCGCCATCCATTGTAATCACAACCAATTTCCAACCATCATATCCAATAATCGCAAGTGAATCCAACACTGAAATAGCACTTTCATTTTCAGTTCTACCGCGATACCCTGCTGCTCCATAAAATGACTCAAATTGTGTTTGTGTAATGCCTCTTTTTTCGCGTTCAAAGGCTTGCTCAAACTCTCCAAAGGATTTGAACAATTGATTGCCCTGTTGGTCTTTTAACTGCGTAATTTCTTTGATTTTTGAGTCACTTGGTAGTGTGCCTGTAGCCTTCAGCAATTCGCTCTGAATCTTTTTGATTTTCTTACCTTTGTAGGTAAACAAATCTACCTGTGCTTTTCTGCGTTTAAAGGTTTGCTCTTCCTTGTTGGTGAGTACAGGTAGGTTTTTGCTATAGGGTTTGTCAAGCGAATCAAAATTCTCTTTCACCCATTTCAACTTACCTTTCTTTTCGCTAATGCGCTTACCACCTTGGAAGTAATAAGCCACTACACCTTTCTTGGTGTTTACGAGCGTCCTTTTAACCTGTTTTTTTGCCATTGGTAGATAAAAAAGGGGAGGTTAAAGCCTCCCCTGTGTTAGACATCCTAATCGCTTACCCCAAGAGAGTAATTGAATAGATTTTAGTGTTACCCTCTTTGCGCTCATAAGTTACTTCCAATGGAGTACCTACAGGTATGTTTCCACGCTGTAACTCACTTACAAGAACTGCACCTGCATTGATGTAGATTTTCTTGTTGATGATAAATCGCGCTGCCAAAAGTGCTTTTAATTCACCTGTGGCTTTGTCTGCAATTTTCATCTCCTGCATACCTACATAGATGCCGCGAAAAGACTCTGATGGCTTTTCCAACTCAATGTAATCGGCTGTCAGCGTCATTAGGGGTTTGAGTTTGTCCACACTTGCTGAACGCTCAATTGCTTCAGAGAAGTCAAGGACATTGATGGTAGATGCATCCACGATAGCACCTACGTTTTCGGTTTTGATAATTTGTGTATCCATAATATATAAATTGGGTTTTTTAAAGGTTTTCTATCGTATGCAAGTGCTTCAAAACATCTCCGACCTCCAAGCCTGTGAGTCGCTCCAAAACATCTATACAAAGTGCTACAAGAAGGGCATCATTCTCTGACTCATTCAAGCGTTCATCAGAACCTACTCTTGATTGCAAGCCTTGCGTTTTGTACATACCATCCTCATCAACCAAGATGAATGCTTTCATCACGATTTCGTATTCTTTGTGTTCAGAATTCTTTCGCATAGCCGAGCATAAAATGAATGAGGTTAGAATTCGCTTGCGCTTTGCTCACATTAGATTGGTGTACTTCAATTTTGCTCACCTTGTGAAAGTCATCGTTCTCGCGAATGTGAATTCTGATACCATAGTGTGGGTATCGCTTGGCAAAAATACCCAAGGTTTGGGCATCTTCGGTCGGAACGCTAATCTTAATGACTATTCGTTCTGATACTTCAATTGGGTTTGTGTTTTCCATATTGCAATATTAATTATTAATTTCTGATGCGTTACACATAGTTATCCACATTATCACCATTTAATGACAAAGTTTCTATGCGTAGGGTAATTAACTTTTGTTCCAAGCCTGCGAGCCAATTGAGGTCTTCGTTTTCTTTGATTCCCTGTATTTCCATCGCGTCTTCTACCCTGTACATTTCCTCCTCCACCAAAGCGCGAAGGAGTTCCAATTCTACTGCTGTCAACATCATAATACTCTACAATCACTTAATGAGTCGCAGTCAATTACAAAGCCTCTGACTTCTCCTTTGGCTTGACCTTTTGCCCTCAAACCAATCACGATACCATTTCCTTTCCTTGGGTTCAAATCCAACATTAAATCATCGCGCTCATCACCATCAACAACTTTGTATCCAAACCAATATTTAGGCAAGGTCTGACCTCTGAAAACCACAGCGACAATACCTCCTTGGTCAAGAACCTGCAAAGCCTCTTTCCCATTGTCCTCGCTGCGTGAAAAAGTAACTACATATCTGAATCCACCAATCTTGCGCTCGCCTGCTTTCTCCTTGTGTTTGGTGTAATCGTAAAATACAATATTTTTGGGCAGTTCAGAGAGTAGCCCTTTCATATAAAGCATTTCTACGAATGGCAAGTCTGATGTACCATTCAAACGCACTGCAAGAACTTTACCCTGTTTTCCCAATTTTGTGGCTTCTTTCGCAAGTTCTTTGGTGATTTTTTGTAGGAAAAAGTCCTCAAATTGGTTGTACAGGTATGAGCGGTTTTTGCGTGCATTGATGACATTCACAAATGCACCCCTGCCTGCACTAAACAAACAACTTGCGATACAACCTTTAGAGGCTTTCTCGCAGTAATTTACACCACTTTTGGTAGCAGGTACTAAATACAGGATTTTGGTTTTGCGTGTGTTCTTGGCTGTCTTGGTGTTGGTATCACCATTGCTCAAAATGTTGGCTTTCTCATATCGCGAGAAATCCCATTCTTGACCTTTCCTATCAATGTACGCGAATTTTGCTGTGGCATACTCCTTCTGAACTTTAGGCATCGCAACAAAAGGATGGTTTTTTCTGATTTCGGTTATTCTTGGCATAATCGCAAATTTAGTTATAATGGGTAATGTTGCGTAATGCTCCAAAATACATCCTTCCAAAACTCAATGTCATCTGACTCTGCGTTAACTTGTTGGATGGCTTTGATGTTGCGAAGAACAAAGGATAGGCTCTCCTGTACAACAATGCGATTGACAGCATCTTCCACTTCCTGTAGTTTAGGGTAGGCTGTTGCGTACGACTCCACAATGCCCACGGCAAGGGTAGTCACTCTTTTCTCATAGATATTTGCGTCCATAGTATCCCTCCTGTAACAAAAAGTGTGCCAAACGGCTGTGGCACGGATATGTCCAAGAAATGTGTCTAAAGTGTATAGGTAATAGGTCGGTAATCAAAAAGTGTGCCAAAATTTGTGGCACGGCTGTAAACCCTTGATTTTATTGGGCTTGAGGCACTTTGTCACGGCTGCTGTCATCGGTGGCACACTTTTAGACTATGTGACAGCAGTTCTGACATACACAAACAGGGTGTTTCACCCCTTCCGCCACAGGAGCAGTATTTGCTCCCCCTCTGATTTGATGGCGGCTGCCCTTGGCAGGATGTTCTTTGACATATCGGTAGTAGATTGGTTGACAATCTCTAACAGCGTAGCCGTGATGGTGGCAGGGGCAGAGCCTGCAAGAGAGCAAAAAACATACCAAACAATGAATACCCACAAAATTGAGTTTGATGCAGCGGAAGCAGCACGGCTCACAGCAGAAGCAATCCAAGAGGTTGCAGACCAAGCCAAGCGTACAGCAGAGTACGGCAAGCAGTCATTTGAATTAGGCATCAACAAAGATGATGAATGGCGGCTGCGCCACGGCAAAGAGGGGCTTTTCAAAGCCCAAGTAATTGAAAAGATTTTGCAAGTATTTGCAGATTCTACCAAGTTCAACCAAATCTACCAAGCGGCACAAATCAGCGTGACCATTGAACCTGCACAGGAGGCAGAAAACAATGGCTAATTTGACCTGCGAGTTCTACTCACCCATCAACAAGGTGGGCAGTTTTGGAGTGCTTCCTGTCAGTGACAGGATGTACTCCACGATGGAGTTTTTCCCCCGACCCGATGGTACAGGGGGATGCATTGAGTGGATAGTGTACGACTCTGATGGCTACGATGAATTTGTAGAGCATATCGGCATTTGGTGGTCAGATGATAAGTCACTATTAGACTACGATGGTGTATTTGACATCCCAAGGGAAGCACTTGAGTTGCTTATCACGATGGGTGTAACAATGGAAAATTATGAGGATGAAATGGAATATCCTTTGAGCGAAACTTTTAAAATAATTGAAACCAAATAATGGAAAACACAAACACAGGGAACATCAATGCGGAAGCATTGACCCCACAGGAAGACCAAATTCAATTCTTGACTTTTCAAGCAGCGAAGTTCAAGGAAGAATTGACCACAGCCCAAGCGGCAATTGGCAACCAAATCAAAGACAGCCTTGACATTATGACGGCTTGGCGTGAGAGCATCACAGCCCAAATCAATGCCTACAACGAAGCAGCGGCAAAAGATTGCATCTACCCCCTGTTTACCACAGGTGACAGCCTTGAAACAATTGATGAAATTTTGACGGCTTGGCTTGACAATTGCAGCGGTGACTATGATGACCAAATTGAGCGGTCAGTTGAAATGTCATTGGAGAGTGAGCGTGGATGGGGTGGCAGCAACGAATTGACCATCAGTGCAGTTATTGACAGCGTAGATGCTGATGACCTATTAAGAACCATCAAGAACGACATCTTAAATGCCTTCAAGGAGGGGCGTGATAACGACTGATGGCAAGGGCAAGAAAGAGCAGTACAGGTCACCTGTACACACTGACCTACACCAAGGGCAACACCGAAGTACAGGGCATCCCTGTAGGCGGCATTGGGGCGTGGGTTGCACGGCTTGGAGGTGATGACATTGCCTGTGAGGAGTTGATGCTGTACCGCGAGTGTGAGTTGGAGGGTGAAACCTTCCGACTCCGCTTGGAGGGTGCAATCAAAAAGGAGGTCGGCAATGGCTGATATGGATACTTTCGTTGATGCTGTGGCACGATGCAATGGCGGTGACTATTTAGCCGCCTATGTTGACATTTTAACCACAGCACGAGGGTGGATTGCAAACAATTGCGAACCCGACCCCGAAGAAATCCTGTTTGATTGGGGATTGGAGGCTGATTTTGTACCTGTTTTTCTTCACATCACGATGCAAATGGTGGATG
>Ga0208644_1001359_pt1 | contig 20486 bp, 21 predicted proteins | sample VirMetDEL_Nov_18_FD_184517 | JGI IMG/M metagenome (GOLD analysis project Ga0208644, IMG submission 184517) | Aqueous microbial communities from the Delaware River and Bay under freshwater to marine salinity gradient to study organic matter... | ecosystem: Environmental > Aquatic > Marine >...
GGTATCGCAGAGGCGCTTTTTTCGCCTAGCGATAGAATTTTGCTCACCTAAACGGCAATCAACATGAAAGCCGTTCAAGATGAGCAGGAGGATTTACCAGTTAAGTTGGAAACCGGAATCGGTTCGTTTGAAGGTTTGTGGCTTTGGGGGTTTTTCGGGGACGATAATTGGTTCTTCGACTACCGGCTGTGGCTTGGCGACCTTCTTGATCCTGCTGGGAACGCCTTCTCGAAATAGCTGGTTGTTGATAATCTTGCTGATTTGGCCCTGTGTGATTTTGTACTTCTTGGCCAATAGCTTTTGCTTGGTCCCTAAAGTCCTGTATTCGAGCCTGATCTTGTCTGCCGTCTCTAGATTAATTGCTTTTCTCCTTCATGTTAATTGAACCAGCTCGCTTGAGGTTCTTGTGCTTTCGATTGTTCTCGCACCAGGGACAGCTTCCGTGACTTCGACAAGACTTGTCAAGCGCCTTGGTGCCAGTGTATGGCTTCTTTTTGCTTCTGCTCATTTTTAATCCTCTCGTTTAATGTTATCCATGCCTTTGCAGCAGTCTGAGGCACTACTCCGTTTCCCAAGAGCCTAATGCGGTCCACCCTGTCGGGACACCCATCAACCACTCGACCCAGTCTGGGTTCAGGTGGCCACTTGTTGAGTTCTCCGCTTGATACTCTGCTCGCGCTAGTTGATCTAGTCGCTTGCGCTCTGTACCGTCTGGGTTCTTCGATGTCGTTGCCATCCCTGGCGCGTCTTTGTAATCCCTCGCTGATGGTGTTGGCCAAGTCTGGCGGTAAACCGCCGCCACATTGAGATTCTGCATACAGTTGTCCCTTTGTAGATGCTCCCTGCCTGTCACGCTGCGGTAATCCCGCGATGCCGGTGTCGGCCAATACCTCGGAACCAGATGCTGCCAATCCCCCGCTGCCACATCCATCAGGTTCTTTGGCCCCTTTGTGTTGGCGTTCTTGTTGGGCGCTTCCATCCCAACAGTTGGGGTCGGAACCGAGTACCGCTGCACTACTGCTACCTGCTGACTCAGGCCGTACTGAGCGTTCCTCCATGTCACCTTGTCGTACATCCGCTCGCCCAACCTGGGCGGCTGACCGTCCTTCGTTTGCAGGCGGTCTATCGTTATCCCAGGCTCCTGCGCTGATGGAGTTCGCCATAATATAGACGCGCTTTCGCTGGTGAGGCGCACCGACTTCAGCCGCTGAGAATATTCCCCACGTTGCTTGATAACCTGCTCCTTCCAAGTCGCCAATGACCTCTCTGAGTCCAAGCGATATGTGTCCTTCGACGTTTTCAAAGAAACACTGAACAGGTCTAATTGATCTGATGTGGTCGAGGATGTAGGGCCAAAGATGTCTGGGGTCTTCTGTTCCCAGTCGCTTTCCTGCCGCTGAAAACGGCTGGCACGGGTATCCTCCAGTAATGATGTCAACGCAGTCTCGAAAGAGGTGCGCTGGGAAGGTTTTAAGATCCGTGAAGATAGGCGCTGGAACCAACTCACCCGATTCCATCTTTGAGACCAAGTTCGCAATGGCGAAGGCTTCGATCTCCACATAACACAGGACTCGATGCTTGACCCCAGCAAGGTCAAGTCCTCTTTCGATGCCAACATATCCCGCGCAAAACGCGATGACAGTGGGTAATTTCTTGGTAATATCCACACTAACTCCACTCCTCAAGTATCTCAATCAGCTTGCCGCTTTTAATTATCGGCATCCCGTTTTCGTTGTTCAGCTTGACCTTAACCCTTGCACCGATCATGCCGCCGCTCATCACAAACTCAGCAATTAAGCGTTTTATGATTTCAGATTCGATTTCTTTCTTTTTGCTTCTGCTCATTATTTGTACGGTCTTAATTGGTGTAGCGAGCAATCAGTCATCTCGCACAACTTGATTTCCATGCGCTGGCCACAGGTGCAGTCCCAGCACTTGGCGTTGATTGCTAACCTAAGCGATTTAGGATTTGCTTTAGCCTTCTCTTCAGGGTTCCTCCTCGAGGCAGTCGCAATGATTTCGCCAGACTTGACCTTTCTGTTATACTCTTGTAACTTGCTGATATTATTCATATTTACTCCTATATCATTCCAGCAGAATGAAGTTGCTCATATTTGTCGTTATCATCCCATTCACTGCGCTGCTCTTCCCAAATATCGCTAATTAGCTTTGCTTGGGCGGCTAAGTCATAGACCATCTGTGCCAGATCAAGATCGATACCAGCATCAAGGTTGCTGCGTATCTCAAATATGCAATCATCTATTTCTGATAATGCTTCCTCGACTTTCTTTGGTGTTGTTTTCATGCTACCTCCTCAAGTAGTAAAACATCAATCATATTGTTGATATACTATATAATCACAAAGGAGACATACATGGCAAGTACTGGTGGAGTTAAATTAGGTTCAACCTATGACGAGGCTAGAACGCGCAAGATAAACGCTGAGGCCGAGATCTCAGAGCTTGAGCTAGAAAAGATTAAAGGCGCTTTGGTCCTTGCTGAAGACGTTGCCAAAGCCTGGATGGACGTTCTTGGTGCGCTCAAAGGCAAACTGTTATCAATACCAACCAAAGCGGCTCCAATCGTTGCGGCAGAGTCTGATGCTGCGATGTGCCAATCTATCCTCGAAGACACCATTAATGAAGCACTTCAAGAGTTAAGCAACTATGACCCTAAAATCAACGCTGGAAAATCGAAACCTTCTGAAACAGCATCTGAAGACGGCAATGATGACTCTTCAGCCACCACCAAAGTTAAGCGTGGCAGAGTGGGCAGACCAACGAAGACGGCTAGACTCGCAGACTAGCTCAGAGCCTGGAAGGTGGTATACATCTCGCAGTGAGTATCAGAGAGGCATGATGGATGCCTGCTCAGATCCGAGAAACAAAGAGGTTGTAATCATGGCGGGTGCCCAGCTAGGCAAATCAGAAGTTTTGCTTAACATAATAGGCTACCATATCGATAATGACCCTGCGCCCATTTTGATGCTCCAGCCTACAGAATCAATGGCCCAAGCCTTCTCGAAAGATCGAATTGCTAATGGCTTACTGCGAGCAACGCCATGCCTGTCTGGTAAAGTTAAAGACCCAAGGGCAAGAGACTCGAACAACACTACGCTGCACAAGATCTTTCCAGGCGGCTCATTGAGCTTGGTTGGTGCCAATAGTCCAGCAGGGCTTGCCAGTCGCCCTATTCGAGTCTTGTTGGTGGACGAATTAGATAGAGCGCCAGCATCTGCCGGTTCCGAGGGTGATCCACTAAACCTAGCGAAAAAGCGTACATCTACGTTTTGGAACAGGAAAATCGTTATTGTCAGCACTCCAACAAATAAAGGTGCCAGCAGGATAGAAGAAGCCTATTTGAACTCAGATCAGCGCAAATACTACATTCCATGCCAGCATTGCAAAGAATTTCAGGTTTTGAAGTGGTCAAATGTGAAGTGGCAGGACAATGACCCAAAGACTGCAAAATACATGTGTGATTCATGCGGCTCGCTGTGGGATGAAAGTGACCGCCGTTGGTCTGTTAGGAATGGTGAATGGCGAGCCAATAAAGAGTTCAAGGGAATTGCTGGGTTTCACATCAGTGGAATGTACAGTCCATGGACGCCTCTCGCGGATGGTGTTACAGAATTCTTGACTGTTAAGAAGAATCCCGAGCAGCTTCGAGTCTGGGTTAATACATATTTAGGCGAATCATATGAAGAAAAAGGTGAAGCAATCGATCATGGCGCATTAAATGACCGAAGAGAAGATTTCGACGGAATAATACCAGAAGAAGTTATATTTCTGACATGTGGTGTCGATGTCCAAGATAATCGATTAGAGCTGTCTGTGATTGGATGGGGCAGGGATTACGAGGCATATGTTATTGAGCATATAACACTGTATGGCGACCCATCTACGCCACAATTGTGGACAACATTAGATTCTCACCTGTTTAAGATGTATGAAGCTGTAAATAATAAGCAAATGCCGATTAGAGCTACATGCATAGACTCAGGTGGACACTTCACAAATACTGTATATTCCTACTGCAAAAAGCATACAGGCAGGAGAGTATTTGCAATTAAGGGTGTTGGTGGTGAAGGCAAAGGTATTGTTGGACGGCCAACCAAAAACAATATAGGTAAATGCCCATTATTTCCTGTAGGCGTCGATACTGCCAAAGACTTGATATTTGCTCGATTGAGAATTACCGAAGAGGGTCCAGGATATGTGCATTTTAGCGATAAACTGGATGATGAGTATTTTTTACAGTTAACGGCTGAAAAAGTTGTTACTAAATATCATCGCGGATTCAAAAAAAGAATGTATATCAAGTCAAGACCGAGGAACGAAGCTCTTGACTGTATGGTATATTCTATAGCGGCTTATGCTATAATAAATATAGATGTCAATAGTTTGGCTGATAGGCGCGATAATGATGTTGCTGATGAGCCTGAAATTCAGCAAGAACAGCGCACAAAGCCTGTTGCAATGCCTTTTGTGCCGAGAACTGGTTCAGGCTTTGTAAATTCGTGGCGATAGGATAAATTAATGGCTAACGCTTTTGATCCAACAGAAGCCCCCGAGGGCGAGCCTTCAAGCATTGTTGTGGGCGACTTTCTGCAATGGAAAAGATCAGACATATCTAAAGATTACCCTACCTCAAGTGGATATACAACAGAATATGTTGCAAGAATAACTGCTGGCGGGTCATCTGAAATCAAAATACCCCAATCTGTTTCATCAACAGATGATTATTACTTATTTAGTGTATCAAGCGACATAAGCGCAGCTTTCTTGCCAGGGTCTTATCACTGGCAGCTAGAGCTTACGCAAACATCGTCAAGCAATAGAATTGTCGTTGATTCTGGCGACTTTTTTATTGTTGCAGACATGGACAATAACCAAGCTGATGCAAGAATCCATGCTGAGATAATGGTAGCAAAGATTGAAACCATTTTGCAGGGCAAAGCTGACTCAGATGTCGCCAATTACTCGATAGCTGGTCGATCATTGACCAAAATGTCATTCAAGGACTTGATGGATGCTCGCGAATACTACAAGCGCGAGGTTACCAAGTTGAAAAATGATGAACTATTAAAGCGCGGCAAGTCTGGCGGTTCGACGATACGAGTAAGATTCTGATGGGAATATTTGACTATTTCAAGAAACCAGAACCTGTAGCGCCAAAAGTGTTCAAGCGAACATATGCTGCCGCCAATCAAGGTCTGTTATTTAATGACTTTAAAGCGTCAGAACGATCAGCAGACAGTGAATTACAGCCAGTATTAAAGACTATACGCGCTAGAGCTAGAGATTTAGCCAGAAACAACGAATACGCCAAAAGATATCTCAATCTGCTCAAAACTAACGTGGTAGGTGAGCGCGGATTTGGCCTTCAGGTCAAGTCGCTCGATTCAACCGGAAAACTTGATCAAGTCGGAAACCAAAGCATTGAAGACGCATTCAGGGCGTGGGGAAAGCTGTCATATCCAACGGCAGACGGTAAAATGTCATGGATTGACGCGCAGAAGCTATGTATAGAGACATTAGCGCGTGATGGCGAAGTGTTTATCATCAAGCATCGAAGTGCAAAATTCAAGAACTCATTTGCAATAGAGTTCATCGAGGCAGATCAGGTTGATGAAAGCCTGAGCCAGAAGGCGGCAAATGGTAATGATATAAGAATGGGCATTGAGCTGGATAATTTTAGGCGTCCAGTTGCCTACCATGTGCTTGGATATCACCCAGGCGATTACGATTACACGACAAAAAGCATTACACCAAAGCATATCCGCATACCTGCCGAGAGAGTGATCCATGTGTTCGTTCCGCTGCGAGCAGGGCAGACTCGCGGAGAATCTTGGATGTCCCCCGCGATGGCAGGAATGAAGCAATTGGGTGGATACCGAGAAGCTGCAATAGTTGCGGCGCGAGTTGGTGCCAGCAAGACTGGGTTTTTTACATCTCCTGCTGGTGACGGATTTGCTGCTGATGATTTAGACGGCAATATACCAATAATGGACGCTCAACCAGGCAGCTTTCATCAGTTGCCTGCTGGAGTTAGCTTTCAGTCATTTGACCCAGCCTATCCAAGCAATGAATTTGAGTCGTTTCACAAGTCTGTTTTGCGAGGCATAGCATCAGGATTGGGCATTAGTTATACCAGCCTATCAAATGACCTTGAGGCAACGAGTTATAGCTCTATCCGTCAAGGAGCCTTGGAAGAACGCGATCATTATAAGAATTTGCAAGCGTTTATGGTTGAGCATTTTATCAGGCCGGTTTACGAAGAATGGTTGGCTTCTGCCATGGAGATAGGATCAATTAATTTGCCTCTGAGGGTTTATGAGAAGTTTGCTTTAGCGTCTGAGTTTAGAGGCAAGGCATGGTCATGGGTTGATCCGCAAAAAGAAATGACAGCAGCAGTAATGGGTATGAAGAATGGTATTTTATCAATTCAAGATGTTGCATCACAATATGGTAAAGATGTTGAAGAGTTGTTCTCGCAAATACAAAGAGATAAAGCGTTGGCTGAACAATTTGGTATTAAGTATGCTCTTGAGCCTTTCGCAGCACAAATGGTTGCAATTCCTCCTGATGTAATTGGAGATAGCTCTGTTGATTAAAGACGCTCTAATTAGCATTCTTAAATCGTTTTGGTACGCTGTCGCGACATTAGCGATAGGTGTTGGTTTTTGTATTATAATTACAATAGGCATTATTCATGGAATCGTTTACAGAGATTGATATACCGGAATCTCGACCTTATCCAAATGAACATGCGGCAAGGATAACTGATCCGAAGCTGTATGATGAGTTCAAGAGAACAAACGATAAGTTTGGGCCAGGAATTGATGCAATTTGGGGGCTTAAAGAAGGTGAAATAAGCCTCCAGGGTATTAGGTTTGACAAAAACAAATATACAGTTGATGAAGCAAAGAAATGGCTTAAAGATAATGATTACACACCAATTAAATTTGAGCCAGCTACAGAAGGAAGGACTATGGACCAAGTAATAGAAACACCAGAAGTCATTGACGAAATTGTCGAAGAAGTTATTGAGGATATTGTGGAACAGCGGAAAGAATTGGAAGTTCTACATCGAGCAATGGCTGTTGAGATGTCGCCAATTAATGAAGAAAAACGAACTGTACAAATTGCCATTTCATCTGAAGAGCCTGTAGAACGATCTTTTGGGATGGAAGTGCTAGAACATTCTGCCGAAGCAATGGACCTATCATTCCTTGCATCTGGCAGAGCGCCTTTTTTGATGGACCACGATCCTGAAAAGCAAATTGGCGTTATTGAATCTGTTGAGCTTGATAGCAATTCCCGCAGACTACGGGCAAAAGTGCGCTTTGGAAAAGGCGCATTGGCTAATGAGGCATTTTCAGATGTTGCTGACGGTATCAGAGCTAACATTAGCGTTGGATATTCGATAAGCAAATTAGAGCGTGATCCAAAAAAAGCCAACACATATTTGGCCAAAAAATGGCGTCCCGTCGAAGCATCACTAGTATCTATTCCCGCTGACGTGACAGTTGGTGTTGGTAGGTCTTGGGAGTCTTCAACCCAAAACATAACTGTAATTTCTAATGGAGAAAAAACTATGTCAGAACTAGACATTGCAGCGGTTGAGGCACAAGCCAAACAAGCTGCACAACGTAACGCTGCTCAAATTGTTGAGCTTGGCGCACGACACAACAAATCTGATCTGGCCCACAAAGCTATTTCAGAAGGCCGTAGCATCGAGGAATTCCGAGGTGAATTGCTTGAAGTAATCGGTTCTAAAAAAGCATTGGAAAGCCAAGATGCTGGCATGAGCAAGAAAGAGATCAAGCGATTCTCAATCATGCGAGCCGTCAATGCTTTGGCTAATCCTACCGATCGTCGCGCTCAAGAAGCCGCTGCATTTGAATTTGAATGCTCACGCGCTGCTGCTGAAGCCTATGGTCGAACAGCTCAGGGTATCCTGTTGCCTGCCGAAGTTCTGCGTAACTGGAAGCGCGACCTGAACAGCTCTGATGAATCAGCATTGTTCTCTGATGACTTCCGTGGCGGCGACTTCATTGATGTCCTGCGAAACAGCTCATCAGTAATGCAGGCCGGTGCGCGTATGCTGACTGGTCTTTCTGGTGATGTAAAAATCCCACGCAAGACTGCTGGTGCCGCTGCCGCTTGGATAAGCACTGAAGGTGGAGCTGCTTCAGAGTCAGAAATGACTGTTGGCTCAGTTTCTCTCCAGCCTCGCACACTGGGTTGTTTTACTGACGTAACACGGCAATTGTTGATCCAAAGTTCATTGGATGTCGAATCTTTGATTCGTGATGACCTGGCTCAAGCTCTTGCTGTTGCAATCGACAAAGCTGGTCTTGAGGGTACAGGTGCAAGTGGTCAACCAACTGGTATCCTGAACACTTCCGGTGTTAACACTGTTGCCGCCTTTGCTGCTGCAAATCCGACTTTTGCTGAGGTAGTTGGTCTTGAAACTGCCGTTGCAGAGGACAATGCACTGCTTGGTAGTCTGTCGTATATCATGCCAGCATCAATGTATGGCGCATTGAAAACCGTGGAGAAAGCCTCTAACACTGCACAATTCGTTGTGGAGCCAGGCGGCACTATGAACGGCTACCGAGCTATTGTTTCCAACCAGGCAACTGCTGGAAATCTTTATTTCGGAAACTTCAATGATCTTCTCATTGGTATGTTTGGCGGTTTGGATATCGTAGTTGATCCATACACCAATAGCACCTCTGGCACGATCCGAGTTGTAGCTCTGCAATCTGTAGATGCAGCAGTTCGTCGCGCAGTCAGCTTTGCATACGGCAATGATGGCGTCTAAATAAGTGAGGGGGGGCTTGCGCTCCCCCAATCTTTGGAGGAAATATGAAATACGAAGTGATGAAAGGTTGTGTAATTAAGGGCCAGCCACACAGTGTTGGCAGTATTGTTGAGCTTGATCATTCGCAAGCTAAAGAATTGATAGAAATCGGCAGAATAGCTCTTCTGTCAGAAGTAGTTAAGCAGCAACCTGTTGAAGAGCCAATAGAGCTTGAAAACAGAAGTGTTGGCTTGGATGCATCAGATGACGCTATTGTGATCAAAAAGAAGAAGCATAAATGACAATAGAAACATCAGAATTCCGATCAATCATGCTGGCAGATTTCGGCATTGATTCCGTTTACACGCCAATTGGAGGCGGTGCAACGACGATTAAAGGAATTTTTGATAACGATTATCAGGCATATGATGCTGGTGGAAGTGTCTCGTTTGCTGTTCAAGTGCCAAGATTCTTCTGCCAGACAGCTTCAATGCCTGCCGCTCAAGAAGGCGATCAGATCGTTGTTAGTGGTGTTACATACATCATTCGAGTGGTAATGCCAGACGGTACAGGCATGACTGAACTAGCTTTAGAGAAGCAATAATGCCTCACGTTAGAAAGCAAATAAGAGATGCACTGATTACTAGGCTAACTGGTCTGGCAACCACTGGAACGAAAGTATATAGAAGTCGAGTCTATCCACTGGCTGAAGGTAAGCTACCAGGAATAGTTGTATATACAAATAGCGAAGAAATTAACTACTTGACCATGAGGCTTCCCAGGACTGAAGAGAGAATATTGTCAGTCAGTGTGGAGATATACGTCAAGGGCGTTATTAATTATGACGATACCTTGGACGAAGTATGCCTTGAGATAGAGAATGCACTTTATAATGATGTGACGTTAAATGGCCTCGCTAGAGACTCGAAAGTAATCAGCTTTAATAGCGAGTATAATGGCGATGGTGATCAGCCAATTTGTGTTGGTAAAATAGATATTCAGATCACATATTCAGTGCTGGAGAACTCTTCAGCAGTGTCTGTGTGATTTGTTTATGTTGGTACTACAATTAATGATTTATAGGCGCACAGCGCAGGAGTAAAAATGGCTACTTTGACAGGAAAAGACGGCGCTGTGTATGTTGGCGCCACTGCAATCGCGGAAATTCGTGATTGGAGCATAGAAACGACCAGTGAAATGGTTGCAGATACAGTAATGGGTGATTCTTGGGTTACTAACAAGCCAACCCTGAAATCATGGACCACATCAGTAAATTGTTACTGGGACTCAGCAGATGCAGGCCAAACGGCATTGGTTGAAGGCGCAGAGGTTGTTATCAATGTTTATCCATCTGGTAACACTAGTTCCAAGACATATTACACTGGCTCCGTTATCGTTGCATCAGTAAGCAAAAGTGCTTCATTCGATGGCATGGTTGAAGTCTCTTTCTCAGGTACTGGTAACGGCGCACTGACTGAGGATACTGTAGCCTAATGAGCAAACTAATCGATGTAGCGGTTACGCATTTTAGCAGCCAGGAAGTTCGCAAGTTGGAAGTTCCAGAATGGCAGACCACTGTATATTCTAAAAGCCTTTCATTGGATGATAAGGCTAAGTGGTTATCACGATCAGATGGTGATACGACAGATTACATGATCTACTCGTTGATCTATGGTGTAACAGATGAAAGGGGTGAACCATTATTCGATATAGGCGATAAAACCAAGCTAAGACGTAATGTCGATCCAGACGTTATTTCCAAAGTCGCTAATTTCGTTCTGAAACTCGACGCAAAAAGCGAGGAAGATCGCGAAAAAAACTCATAGGCGCTCAGGGTAATCCGACAGAGCTGTACTATATGTACACTCTAGCGGATCACCTTGGGCAACCTCTGTCATCTGTATTGGCAATGACTGTCGATGAATATGATCATTGGTTTACGTTTTTGCGATTAAAGAGCGAGCGAGCGAAGAAAAATGGCTAACATTGATCTATATTCTATTGCAGTTAAGGATAACGCCTCATTAAAAATTGATGGCATTTCCAAAAAATTGCAATCAATGACGCAATCTTTGCTGAAGCAAAAGATGGCAACACAGCTATCTGCTGATGCTCTTGTTCGCTGGGAAGCAAAGCTGGCTGGTGCTGGACCGTTCCAGGTCATGCAGATATACCAGTTACAACGTCAAGTAAAAGCCCACAAAGAAAAACAGGCTGCTGAAGCGCAAGCATTAGAAGCAACTGTTACCGCGCAAAAAATGGAAGCTCAAGTTAGATCGCAACAACTGCAATCAACAATTAGTTCGATTGATAGAGCTGCTGCGGCTCAAAGAAAAGCCCAGCAAGTAGATATGCAGGCAAAAGTAGCTACAGATAAATTAGTTAAATCTTTGCGTGATGAGGCCGCAACCTATGGCATGACAAGAGACCAGATAGAGCTTTATAGATTAGAGCAGTCTGGAGCAACCCAGGCTCAAATTCAATCTGTCAAAACTGCTCAAATATACAGGACAGAGCAAATAAAAGGCATTGCGGCAAGCAAGGGTTTAAATAAGCACTTGAGGTTTATGCGCGGCGGTTTTGGTCAAGTAGGACATCAACTACAGGATATAGCAGTTCAGGCCCAAATGGGAACTAATGCTATGATCATATTTGGTCAGCAAGGTTCACAAATAGCTTCGCTGTTTGGTCCTCATGGAGCAATGATAGGTGCTTTCTTGGCCGTTGGCGCTGCCATTGGTTCAGTTTTGATTCCGTCACTATTTGGTGCCGGAGAAAGCATGAAGCAAGTTAAAGAATATATTGATGGTTTGATTGATAATTTTGATAATCTTGATGGCGCTTTGAAAATAGAAGCGTTAAAGCAAGTGCAAAAGCAAACCAAAGGTTTTCAGGAAATCATTGATGACGCAAATAAATCAATAGATCAATCACGACAATCTATAGAATACTGGAAAAGTGTTATATATGATGTTGATTTTGCTGGATTAGGTAAAACAGCAAACATAAACGAAGCAATAGAAAATATAGAGAGGCAAACAATAATCCTTCTAGCTGCTCAAGCTCTTATGGGCAAGTTAGCCAGTAAAACAGATGATGTTAGTGATGCCGCCCAAGGTGTAATAAAAGCTCTTGAAGAAGAAGAGGCTGCACTTGGGGCGACAAGAACAGAAATGGCTTTATATAATGCCGGTGTAACTTCTGGATCTAATACAGGAAAAGTAATAGCAGATATTGTTGATAGAATTGAATCATATAAAAAAGAAGAAGAGGCTTTAAAATCATTTAGGAAATTACAGGAAGATCAGATTACAGCAACAGAAAGTCCGGCAGAAAAAATAGCAAGAGAGTATGAAGAAAGAATAGCTGTCATAAGAGAATATCAAGCCACAGAAAATGCAATTAAAGAAGAAGCAATTGCGGCAGAATTGGCGGCAGAAAAGATAAAGAATGACGCGATCAAAAAGCTAAATGATGATGTTGCCAAATCACAATTAGCTGCTGCATCTTCAGTATTATCCTCTTTTCAGAATCAAATATCTGCAATGGCAGAGTTTGTTGAAGAAGGATCTGCGCTTGGCAAGGCGTTCTATCTAGCCCAGCAAGCGATGGCCGCTGGTATGGCTATCATAAAGGGTTATGAAGCTGCAATGACCATTAGAGCAATGATGCCTATTGCTGGAGAGCCTTTAGCTGCGGCATCTATAGCTATGGGCTATATTACTGCCGCAATGATTGCTGGTCAGACTCTAGCATCGTTTGAAGGTGGTGGCCACATAGGAGGTAGAAGCCGATCAGGTGGCATGGACAATAAGGGTGGCGTTTTAGCCATGTTACATCCCAATGAATCGGTAATTGACCATACTAAAGGCCAGAGCAGCGGTGTTACAATCATCAACAACATAGACGCATCTGGTGCTGGCCCAGAGGTTGACATAAAGATTGAGAAAGCAATGAATCAATCAAGTGCAATGACTGTTGCCAAGATTCAAGACCTGATGAGCCGGAGAAGATTCGCGTGACAATATTCGCTTTTCCAAACATTACTCCAACATCCAATTCGTTTGAGCTTGTGACGAATACAAAGACGTTCAGGTCTCCGCTGACTAACTCTGTTCAAACGTCAAGCAGGAAAGGCTCGCTCTGGTCAATCGGTATGACTTTTGAGAATTTGAGTGGAGATCAAAGAGCTGAAATGCAGGCTTTTATTGTCAAGCTGAACGGGCAAGAGCATCGATTTAGAGTTCAAGATCATTCTTTTGTGCGTCGAGGAGTTGGAACTGGAACATTGACAGTTAACGGTGCTGGGCAAGGTGGTAGAGTGCTTGTTTGCACTACGACAGGGTTCAGTATTAATAATTATGTCAGGATCGGAGACTATATAGAATTCAATAACGAGCTGCATATGGTCGTTGCTGACGCAAATTCAGATGGTGCTGGGAACATTTCAATTGAGATTGCGCCGCCAATTCGCAAGCCAACGATAGATAATGATTCAATTAGTTATGCGGCACCAGTGAAAGGCGTTTTCATGCTTTCTTCAAAATCAGGATGGTCAACAAATGTTAGTTTGTTGTCTTCATTTTCAATTGAAGCTGTTGAGGATGTATTGGCATGAGTAGAGCGTTTGGTGCAGAAAGTGCAGCGGCTTTCATTCAGCCGAATGTTTCGATTATCACTTTTGTGATGATGGATTTCACAACTGGAATAGTGCGAACTCATAATGGTATTGGCACATATACTTGGGGCGGCGAGGAATGGATTGGCGTTGGATCTCTTGGCGCAGTATCCCAGTTCGAGGAGGGCGCTGATGTATCTCCATATGGCATAACATTGAGCATTTCAGGCTTGGATTCGACAGTTTCTGGCGAGGCATTAAATCATGATTATTTCATGCGTCCAATAGAAATTTACATTGGAGCCTTATCAGCAGATGATGAGCTGCTAAACAATCCTTTGCCAATTTGGTCTGGGCATATGGATGTTATGACTTTAACGGCTGGCACTGAAAATGATACAATTACAATTAAATGCGAGTCAGAACTTGCGGCTTTTGATAGGTCTTCAAATTTAAAATATACAACTCAATCGCAGCAAAAATTTTATCCTGGAGATTTGTTTTTTGAGTTTTTGCCAAAGATCGAAGGAGCCAAAATTCGATGGCGTGATAAAACATCAGATTCAATTGCTGGAACTCCTAGGGCAACAATAGTTGATGGTATTGGAGCTAAGGCAGGAAGTGGTCGATAGAAGAAAACAAACTATACAAGCATTAAACGCTTGGAAGAGAAGGCGATTTGATTATGGAGATGCTGATTGCTGTCAATTTGTTGCTCATGTTGTAAAACATATTGGCGGCAAAGACTACGCAGAGGGATTTGCATATAACAGTGAGTCTGAAGCAGGCTTATTGATATCCAAATTTGGCAGTTTAAAAGAATTGATTACAAGCGTCCTTGGCGAACCATCTGATAACTTGCTTGATGGCGATCCTGTAATTAGTTTTTTCCCTGTTACCGGCGAAACAATGGGCATTAAATTAGGCGATAAAGTTGTTTGCTTGACCGAAAAAGGACTAATAAAATTGTCAAATAATTATCAGATTTGTGGGTGGTCTATATGCCACCAATAGTTGCATTTGGAGCGGCCGTCGTTGGCACTGGAATCTTAGGTGTTGGTGTATTTTCAACGGCAACACTTTTCGTAATCGGTGCTACAGCAACGGCACTTTTGGTTGGCGCTGGAGCATTAGCTTTTAAGGCGATGATACCGAAGATAAATTACGATCAGCCAGATAATGATAAAAGCCGTCAAACTACTGTTAGAAGCACAATAGAGCCGCAGAAAATAATATATGGCGAAACCCTTGTTTCTGGGCCTATAACTTTTGTTGGTGTCAGTGGTCCACAAAATCGAGTAATGCATCATGTTATTGCATTGGCTGGCCATGAAGTTAATGCTATAACTGATATTTGGCTAGACGATCAAATAATTCAAAATTCTACAATCAATGGCTTTGGCAATGTAACTAGCGGAACATTTGCTGACATTGTTAGGATAACAAAATATCTTGGGACTGAAACGCAAGCTGCTGATCCAACTTTACGAACTGAGTTTCCGTTGGGATATACAACGGCTCATCAAGGCAAGGGCATAGCTTATATCCACACTGAATTTACGCTAACCGATGATAGCCAAGAGGTTTGGGACAAGTATTCACCAAGCAATATCAAAGCTGTTGTTCAAGGCCGCAAGATTTACGATCCAAGATTAGATCTATTTCCTGGAGGTCCAAGCGCCAATCCAGCCTCTATAGTTTATTCAAGCAATCCTGCTCTCGCCGTTGCAGACTATTTGATGAATGCCAGATTTGGAATGGGAATCAATCAAGCAAAAATTGATTGGGACGCAGTAGAAATTGCCGCAAATGCCTGTGATGTTTTAGTTGATGTACCTGGAGGGCAGGAAAAACGATTTACTGCTAATGGTGTTTTGTTTGCCACGGATAATCACAATGCAAGCATCAGTAAATTATTGAGCGCCATGAATGGGAAGTTAATCTATTCAAGCGGAACTTATTACATAAAAGCTGGCATATTTGAGGAGGCAACAGAAACATTAAATGAAACAGATTTATCTGGGTCAATAACAGTAAAAACTTCTGTAGAGCGTTCAGAAAGATTTAACACTGTGGGCGGTTTATTTATAGATCCACGACAATTATACAAAAGCAGCGAATTTCCAAAGGTAACTATTACATCAGCTCTTTTGAGAGATAACAGCGAAGTATTAGAGCAAGAAATTGAGCTTCCATTTACGAATTCATCATATATGGCGCAACGTCTTGCCCATAAGATGATTCAAATAAGCGATCAGCAAAAAGTTGTGAATTTTCCAGCTAATCTTGCAGGGTTGCGAGTTGCAGTTGGTGATCGCGTCACGGTATCAATAGAAGAGCTGAACTGGTCAAACAAGGTCTTCCAGTGCCTTGGCTGGTCGTTTAATAACGGCGGCGATGATGGCGTAATGCTGACATTGCAAGAGGATGATGCTGGCTCATACGCTGATATGAGCGTTCCTGAGTATTCTACAGTTTCGGCAGACGGCGTGATTGCAGAAGGATTTGCTGGCATTCCAGATCCGCAAAATTTAACAGCGGTTGGGGATATCAGTGGCATAGAGCTAAATTGTATCGCTCCTCAGAACACTGGTTTATTTGATGCGCTAGTCTATTATGCTTCTCCAACCTCCAACTGGTCTGGCGCTGTAGAAATCGGTCGAGGCTTGATGACCACGTTTTTTCATTCTGCCGCGACAACAAACGATCCTATAGGCGTTGGTGATCAAAGATGGTATTGGGTCAGAGCCGTCAGCAGCGGTCTATTTAGTGACAGAAATCCAGATAATGATGTTTCAAACATCACTGCAATCGTTGCAGGCAATAAGCCAGATTACACAGACATCATTGATGACACGCCAGCTCAAGCAGCGCCCAGCGCATTAACTCTGGTTGAAACAACAGTTTTAGGCAATGACGGCTCTGTTTTGCCAGCCGTTCAAATCAGTTGGACCGCAGCAAGCCCAGCAACTTATGTCAATTTCTACGAGGTTCAATTTAAGCAAACAAGCCAGGGCGAAATTGACTATGGTCTGACCTCAGATCCATATACTGCGATTATCAATTACGGTTCTGTCGCAGACGCTACAACGCTTGAACTTAATTATGGCAGTGTCAATGAGGCGGTAGTCGGCGGTGGCGGTGCTTATTCGTCTGTAAATGTTTATGGCACAACGACAACAATTTCTGGCATGAAGGAGCTGGAAGAGTTCACGTTCAGAGTCAGAGCTGTGACGCTGACAAACAAAACATCCGAATTCGTCACTGCAAGTTTAACCCTGCAAGGCGACCAAACGCCGCCAGCATTGCCATCGACTGTAACGGCTACACCTGGTATTCAGCAAATCAAGCTGAACTGGGAGAATCCATCAGATTCAGATTTGGCGTTTATCGAGATATTTGAAAACACGACCAATAATCAATCTACGTCAACGCTGATTGTGCAAACGCTGGCTGATCAACATACGATTACCAGTCTGCCAAATCAGGCGACGAGATATTATTGGTTAAGATCTGCTGATAGATCTGGCAATCGGTCATCGTTCACTTCAGCGGTCTCTGCGACTACTTCATTGATCAGCCTAAATGATTTTAATCAAAGCGTTCTTGATGAGTTCGCTGCTGGCGATGCGTTTGGTGTTCAACCTGTATCGACGTTAAGCGGCGTTGTAGGCGATCATATTGGCCAGATTAAACTGTTAACCACTACGAACACTCTATACGTTTGGAATGGCACAGAATGGACTACAGAGCTTTTCACGGCATCCAATGTTGATCCTGGCGCTATAACTGCGGCATCATTTGCTGCTGGCGTGGAGCCTATTTCAGCGGTAAGCAGCCTGCCTTCGCCGGTCGGTTATACAGGGCCAAAGGTCGTATTTTTAACGACTGACGCAAAGTTATACAGGTATAACTCAGCAGTTCCTGAATTTACAACTCTGATCAATACAACCGATTTGAATGGAACGCTTGGCGAAAATCTATTCAGCGATACATTGCGCCCAATCGAACGAGTCAACACTTTGCCAACGACCAATCTGGTCACTGGTCGAGTTGTCATGCTTACAACCGATTCAAAACTGTATAGGTACACTGGATCGCAATGGACAAGCGCAATTGCTGCTGCTGACCTATCTGATCAACTAAACTTGGCAACGCAAGCATCAGGATTATTGCCGGTTGCGAACGCATCACCAGGATTGGTGAATAGTAACGTCACCATCAATGCAAACGGAACGCTTTCTGGTGCTGGCGCTGGACAGGCCACACTTGGCGGGTTAGGTGCTGGGCAAGTAGCGACTCTTGACGTAATCACTGAGACATATATTGGCGATAACGCAATTTCGACCGCTAAGATTCAGGCCAATGCGATCACCGCAAATGAAATCTTGGCCGGTCAAATAACGGCTGCAAAATTAGCTGTTGGCTCAGTAACGGCGAATGCTATTGCTGCAAACTCAATCACCACTGCTGCACTGCAAGCTGGGTCGGTAGTAGCTGATTCATTAGCAGTTGGTGCTGTTGTAGCGGATAAGATTTCAGCAAATGCTGTGACCGTCACGAAGCTGGCAGCTAACTCTGTCAATGCCGATAAAATTATCGCAGGAAGTATTACCGCTTCTAAACTAAATGTATCGGAGATATTTGCAGATAGTGCGGTTATTGGCTCGATTCAAGCAAACTCAATCACAACATCAGCAATAGTTTCAACAATAGGCGCTTTTGAATTTATTACCGCGAGCAATATAGTTGGCGGGACAATTGTAGCGTCCAAACTAAATATCGATGAGATTTTTGCTAATTCTATTGTTCTTCAGAAAACAGCCGCAGCCGCACCAGTGCAAAGCGTTGCTGGCGCTACAGGAGCAGTAAGTGCAGCAACAATCATTACTGCTGGAAACCTGGTTGTTCAGGGCGAAATTAGTGATTTTATTACCGGCAGTGAAGTCAATCAAAACGTAACAAGCATCAGCGGTGGCGTAATAACGACTGGCACTATCAATGCTGATCGAATAAATATCGATGGAATTACATTGGACACTAATGCTCTTGGGCAGTTGATAATCCATAATAATGGCGTTGGAACAGCACAAATAGCTCCAGATGCAATCACATCAGATAAAATTGAAGAAAACGCAATTGTTTTTTCTCAAGGTGACATTGCGGTTATATACAATTGGGACGGCACAAATCACAGTCCAAGCGCAGATTATATTGATGTTCCGGTTATTTTTACTAATGTCGTCGGTAATTCTATTGCTGGCGTGACAACGGTAAGAATAACTTGGGTTAGCAGCACACAATTGACTGGCGCTGAATTTGGAACAAACGCCTTCACTACTGTTGCGTTAAACGATGGAGGCGGCACAACTGATGGTTATGTCAGAATGAAAGTCCAGCATACAGCATCTGGCGTTTCGACTTATGTTTCTGGAACTATTTTGGCGTCAGGAGGGAGCGGAGGCAAATGAAAATCGAATGTATTATGCAGGGCAATAGACTTGGATGGACTGCAAAACCAATTCAATTTAGAGATTTATTTGATTTCCATGAAACGATGGAAGATTGGCCAAAAGATCATGAGGGCAATTTTACGTTATCTCGATCAACATTGGTGGTAAATAAGCATGTTGTTCACAGTCGATCAATAAAAGCGCCATTAACTGAACAATGTTTATTTAATGGAACTTGGGCAGTTAGAAATGCTGATGGAGAATGGATAGGTTATTGGCGCGACAAGATTAAGGGAAAATCAGTTCATACTGGTCAAACGGCAATCCATCCCAACCATAGAGGAAAAGGCTATTTGCGAACATTTATGCACATGCAAGCATATCTTGCTTTTTATGTTTACAATTGCGAAAACTGGTCATTTGAAGTAATGGATGAAAATCCAGCTTTAATGGTAAAAATTGATCGACATTGGGATGGCGGGAAAGATCAAAAAATTGCAGAGAGAAAAGGCTCAACTGGAGCTAATGTAGTAAAATTCACACAAAGCAGAGAAGATCAAATAGCGCGATATGGAACGGCCAAGCACAGCCAAGATATCGCTGATGGGCTGGTTATGACACCTGATTACCCAGGATATATTAACGTGTTTCAATTCACTAATTAGCGGATAAAAAAATGGCAACTCAATTACAGATTAGGCGAGGCACCGCCGCTCAGGTAGCCGCATTCACTGGCGCTGAAGGTGAGATTGTATATAACAGCACAACAGACTCTATCCATACAAATGACGGCGCTACAGTAGGCGGTTTTGAGCTTGCCAGGGTCGATGGGTCAAACTGGAACATCAGCAACAATGTGGCATTTACAACCATCAGCGCATCAGGCGAGATAGCAGCCAACGGCGGCATAGCATTGGGCGACAATGACAAGGCTACTTTTGGCAGTGGTGATGACCTACAGATTTATCATGATGGTGATTCTAGTTATATATCGCATAACACAGCAGGTACAGACCTTGTTATAGAAGCTACAAGCCCAGGAGACGATGTTATTGTTAGGGCGGCTGATGATTTAAATTTTAGAGTTAATGGAAACGAAAACGCTATTGTTGCTGTAGGTGGTGGCGCAACTACACTTTACAATAGTAACTCAGCCAAACTATCCACCACAGCCACAGGTATAGACGTTACTGGTACAGCCACGATGGATAGATTGGGCTTGGGGGTTGCGGCACACGCTTCAGCGGCACTATTTATAGATACTACCGCCCAGCACATCCGACTTGCTAATGGCTCAGAACTTGGAGTTATAGAATTAGATTCTGATGGCAAGTTAAACATTTGGGCGCATGGCGATGGCGAAACTATCAATTTGAAGACTGGTAGTGGTGCAGGCACTGATGTTTTAAGCGTAGTCGGCAGCAATGTGGGTATTGGTAAAGCGCCAGCAACCGCCCTTGATGTAAATGGAACAATTACGGCTGATGGGCTTGTTGTTGATGGAACTAATGGTGCTTACACAGTATCCACAAGTGGTAATGACTTTTACTATGGTCGTGATGGGGCTAACTATCACATAGCAAACACTGCTAACGGTGCTTTTA